>Ga0213867_1000163_pt1 | contig 31212 bp, 28 predicted proteins | sample PICome_12_FD_160120 | JGI IMG/M metagenome (GOLD analysis project Ga0213867, IMG submission 160120) | Coastal seawater microbial communities near Pivers Island, North Carolina, United States - PICO540 | ecosystem: Environmental > Aquatic > Marine > Coastal | place: USA: North Carolina... | reverse complement strand
TGAAAATGACCGTACATGGCGCCACCTACTCAATCAAAGTTATGCCCTCGTCCGCTTTGAAGATTTTTGTGCACGCGGGGCAACGCACCGAACCACGATACGATGCTGGAATGCGAAGGGTTTGGTCGCAATCTGGACAACCAAGTTCGACCTTCCCGTCGTTTTTCTCCTTCTTCGCCGTGGGCTTGTCCTCTTCACCCACCTCTTCGGAGGCTGCCTCAACGCTGGATGGTTCAGGCGACTCTGAGGTCGCTGGTTCGGCGGAAACGGGGAACTTTGTTGAACAATCAGGACAACCCACTGAACCGCTGTAAGCAACAGGAACGCGAAGTCTTCGGTCACAGGAGGGACAGGATATTTCCCGCTTCTCGTCGTTTGTTGCTGCCGGGGACGGAGTCGGCGAGGATGAAGAAGACGATTTTTTGATTTTCGTGGAGGCCTCAGACCGGAAACGTAGACGGGCGCCCAACACCAACGCTGCACCCAAAGCAAGTCCCCAAGCCATGGCTCCAATCGGCCACTCGAACTCGGATTCAACAACGTTCTGACCGGAGATGTAACTCACCTCCTCAGTGACGCTTTCACCGTCGATGCTCCAAACGGCGCGAAGAGCAACGGTCGATCCTTTCGGCCAAGTCACATCAAGCGTAACCGAAGTCTCACCGCTCCCTCCCCAGGCCGGCAAGGTTGTTTGCACCAAGAGCGAACCGTAGGCGTCCACCAGCCAAAGTTCACCGCGTTGTTCGCTTTGGGGACCGGATTGATGGAACGTCACCTTGACGGTGACAAGATCGCCTTCCAAGGGCCGCAAGGGATCGGTGACGGGGTCGAACGTCATCCAAAATTCCGTCATTTCCGAAGGTACCGTTGAGGTGACGGTTAACCGGCCCGGGCCGATGCTCCAATCAACCGCCGTAACGGAAGCGATGAGTTGTTCGCCGTTTATTTCACCAAACGACAGGGACTGATTCAAGATCCCCGGCTCCAACATCACGACCTGTTCGCGCAGGAATACCGTGGAATCGCCGGTTTCGTAGCCCGTGCGAAGCAGCACTTCACGAGCCCGCCCTTCGTCGAGTTCAACGGTCAAGAAGGCTTCAACGCTTCCATCGTTGCTTCGTTGGACGTCGGTGATGGTGAGGGTTACGGATTGTTTGGGAGCGATGGAGAAACTTGCGACACCGGATGAGATTCCTTCGATGAGACCGTCTTCGCTTTCCAACCACCAAAGGACTTCGGTCTCGCCCTCTTCAAGAAACGGTGCCATTGCACTCACCTCGCCAGCAGCACCCTCAGCAAGGTTGACCCAATCCCCGGAATAAGCAATGTTATCGATGGTGAAACCAAGACGAACCTTGCCTTCAAGAGCGCCCGTGTTACGAAGCAACATGTTGCCGTGCAAATGGTCACCGTTGTGCCACGGTCCTCCTGAAAACGAGGGAGAAGGTGAACCTGCAGCCTCAAACACCGCTGAGGGAAGGTCAATCAGCAGTGAAGATGGTAGGACGGAGGTTTGGCTAACACGTTGACCATCGGCGTCGCATTCCAAAAGCATGGGCTTCGCCGTCAGAATTAGATTCGTGGTTTGGTTTTCCCCAACCAACACTTCCATGGACTCGTTCAGACGTTGGACGCCGTCGTCAAAACAAACGATGCGCCCGTTGAAATCGTCGGTGCCGTTGTTCCAAACGGTGAGAACCACGGCTAAGACATCACCGGAGGCGACATCCTCGACGTTTGAGGTAAGCGCGATTGAAAGCATCGGAAGCGGGGGTGGACCGACCGAAAACGAACCGGAGAGGGCGTGAACGCCTCCTGCCGAACTCAGATTTCCAGAGAGGTTAAGTTCCCACGAAAGGTTTCCTTCAACCAGCGTGAGGTTTGGGAAAAACACCATTTGAACGGAATCGCTTGCATTAACCGAGACGTTGAAATTCGTGAGGTTGGTTTGCGTCCCTTCGTTGACAAGATGCAGGGACACGTGGCCGCTCCAGTTCACGTCGCCGTGGTTGATGACGGGAAATTCAAATCGGACGAAGTCGCCGTCCGAAAGCGTCGTGTTCCCGACCAAGGTTCCGTTCTCATGAACCGCATCGGCGAACACGCTTGAACTGCCTCCAAACGAAACGTTCAGAGGGCGCAGGCGTTGAATGACCCTGGTAAAGGAGGTTGCATGGGATGACGTGTTTTCGCCCACATCCCCCGTTAACGCCACCGTGACGCGGCTGAAACCAAACGGCAAACCGTTGATGGTAGCCGTCAAGTTGGCCTCCTCTAAGCCGCTCAAGGTTGGAACGCTCATCGTTGAGTTGGAAAGGACCACGCCCTCGGGGGACTGAAGCACGACCACGGCTGAAACGTTGCTGCTTTGTCCGCTCAACTCGTGAACTTCAAAGGTAAAATTGAGGCTGCTGCCCAGTTGCGTGGAATAGTTTTCCAAGCCAACGGAGGCGGTCTCGATCAACACATTTCCCCCTTGGGCTTGCGCACTGGGAATCGGCATCAGCAAAAGCACGAGCACGAGGAAGGAAGTCACCGATTTCCGGCGCTTTCCGTCCCGCATGACTTTGCGTGCGTCTCGTGGTTCTTCACCTTCTCGTTACCAGCCGGGACAAGGGTTTGATTCTTTTACGTTGAAGAACACCGCCAAGACGATGCAAACCAACGACCTGTTGAACGTCACCCCGGATGCCTTGGTGAAGGCGATTGTCCGACGACGCGAGACGCTCGCATCTTCCCTTCCAAAAGAGCTTGAACGTCGTTCGGAAGAAAACGACAGGGCCCACTCGCTCGCAAAAGCCGCAGATGAAGAAGGCAAAGCGAATGAAGACCTGTCCAATCAAATTGATGAAAACGAAACCTTTCGTCGCAGAACCGTATCTCGCCTGTGGTCGGTCCGGCATGCCGTAGAGGATACGGAGGAAGCCTTGGTGTTCTGGAGAGAGATGGAAGCAGGAGGGTGGGGCCACCTGCTCGAGGACGCTCAACGCGTCGAACAAGGTGGGGCATCGAGTTATGCACTCCGGAAGAAGAACGAGGTCGAGGACGTATGACGAACCGTTTTCACCAGGACCTCGCAAGTCAACCGCGGGAAGAGGTTGAGGCGACGTATGCAGCAACCCTCGCCGAAGTCAACCGGCTCGACGAGGAACGGCAAAGAATGTACATCGACAAAAAACTCCGCTCGGAAGTCATCAAATTCGCCGTGAACAAAATTCAGCACCCCCCGGTCATCGAACATCCCGAAGAGCACGCCAATTTGATCCAAGCGATTGAAGAAAAGAACGAATTTGACCGTCTGCTCTCCCTCCGTGACGAACTCGCTTCGAGGCTCTCCGTCCCCCGCCACCGTTTGGTGCAAGCCATGGAATCGTTTTACCATCGGCTGACCGCACCCGCACCAGCCTCCGAATCGCCCCACCTTGGAGCGGAAATTGAAATGTTTTCGAGGTTTTTTGAGATGCAAGCGATGGTGAAGGCGTACGACGAGCACCGAGGCCTGCACCATGAATTGGACGGGGCTCGAACATCCCTCTTGGAGACCGTGAAAGCCATCAATCGAGAGGACCGGAAATTCAGTCAGCGACTCACGAAAAACAGCGAACGAAGTCGGCCTTTGCGTCGGGAAGCAGGCCGTTTGCGGGCGTTTCTGAAGGACATCCCCGGGGCCAACCCGCTCCCCGTCCCCGAACAGGTCGAGGAGTTCACCCTTCGCCTAGCGGCAGGCAATTCACTTTCTATAGAAGAGTTTGCTGCGATGCTTGAACACGGTGGACTCACCAATTTCGAGGACACGGAAGCACCGGCACCCACTCCCAAGAAGCGGCGAGCATCCTCCATGCGCAGAGCCGAGCCAATGCGGGGCAGGCGTCGGCAGAACGGTCAAGGCTGAACAAGGAGAATTCAACGTGATGCGGTGGGTGAACGGCGCAACCCCTCTCGACTTGAGCCCAACGGCCGTTGAGCGCGTTTTGGCGTTGTTTCTTAGCGAAACCGGAGAGCGTTACAGCGAGTCCTCCGTTCGTCATCTTCCCATTCCGGCATGGGGAGGAAACTTGGTCCTGGTTGACCCATCATCCTCCGACCCGAACCGAATTCAAGGACTGCTATGGGCGACACCCTTCAAAGATGATATCGTTCGCGTGGCTGCGTTTGTCATTGACCGTACGCTCCAAGGCCAAGGTTGGGGGACGCAAGCCTGGAAATCGTTCACTCGCGCCGCTTGGGCCAACGGCTACCGAAGAGTGCAGTTGGAGGTCAAGGCTGAAAACGACGGAGCCCAACGTTTCTACAAAGCGAGAGGGTTGGCCATACAGACCAGCCTGGAGGGGTACTATCAATCGGGTTTGGGCTACATGATGCAAGGCCCGCTCCCTCAACCCGAAGAGCCCAAGACTTATGCACCCCAGCGGGCAGGTTTCCCTCATGATTGAGCGCTTGCTTGAAGGAGTGGTCTCGCAGCGCGGCATCACGGACGCTTGGTTGGTCGAGAAGGACGGTTTTGTCATCTACAGCAAAGAATCCCCCAACTCACAACCAGCGAACCAAGCCGTCCAAGATTGGCTTTCCCTCGCCCACAACGCAAGCGACGCTCAAACCGTGACGCTCGTTCAAGAGCAGGGATTCGTACTCCTCCGAACCCTTCGCATCGGGGTCTTGATTCTGAAAGCCCAGCGAGCGACCAATTTGGGAGCCTTGCGCTTGGCCCTTGACAAATTGAGCGAGGACGAAGGAAAAATGGATGCTTGAGGGGCGCACCTCTGCCCGTGAAGGGTTAAATGGGGGAGGTTGGTCGCTTGCATGCGGGTGGATGGGAATCCTCCCAGACCAGGTGAGATGAAGAATGGCAGAACTCAAAGATCTTCTCGAAGAACGGCGCAAGATGGTTGACAAAAAAGCAACGCAGCATCGTGAGCAACGGGACGATTGGAACGAGAAAACCAAAGAATTCACCACCACCCGAAACGAACTCAACAACGAGGTTCGCGAACTCATCGTTCAGGTCCGCGAGCAGCGTGACCTCCGCGACCAGATGAACGAAATGGTTCGCGAGAAGAAAAAAGAACGTGACGAAGCAAACCAGGCGGTCAAGGCAGCCAAGGAGGCCATCCGGTCAACCTTCCCCGAAAAGGCTCCCGAACTCGACAAGCGAGGCCGCCCCATCCGCCCAAAGACCGTTCAATCCGTCACCCGAACCATGGAACGCATGGAGCGAGAATTCAACGAAGGCAAGCACTCTGGCAAGAAGGCTGAACCTGCCTATTTCAAGAAAATGAAGGAACTCAGCGCCGACTTGAAGCGATTGAAGGCCGAAGAAAAGAACGTCGAAGCCGCTGAAGGCAGCACGGAACTCCGGACCGCTGTGGCTGCTCAAGAAACGGCCCACAACGCGGTCAAGGAAGCCGCTGAAGCAGCCCAGAGCGCCCACGACTTGATGATCGAGTGGAATGCTGAAGTTGACAAGCAACGCGAGAAGGCTGAAGCCGCTCATCGCCGATTGCGAACCTCGAAGAAGGAAGCCGACAAGGAGCACAGCATGTACATTGTATCTCTGCGTTGCCTTCACTCGATCCAAGATATCCTTCGGGCTATGCGCAGTGCAAGTGCCGGTGGCGGTCAGCGCCCAGCGGCCACCGACGAAACGCAGGACTTGATGGCGAAATTGTGGGCTTGAGAGACGCTTTCTACGGAAGAAGTCATGCAACTTCAGCGGTTTGATTGATTCGCATCGTGCGAACACATCAAAGACCCTCATCACGGAGCGACGACTGGAAGTGAACCCATGATTGGAAAAGCGGACATCGCTGCCATCGTTGAAAACTACGACCGACTCAAGCTCCGCATCGGCATGACGGCATCGCATTCAGCGCTCGATATTTGTGACGGGGCCATCGAAGAAGGCTTTCCCACGGTGGCTTACTGCAAAGAAGGGCGCCACAAAACCTACGCGAATTACTTCAAAACCCACCGTAGTTCTTCAGGCCGTGTTCGCCGAGGCATGGTTGACAAGGCCATCGTGTTGAACTCCTTCAACGACGTGCTCTCGGAGGACATGCAACACGAAATGCGAAAGCGAAACGTCATCTACATTCCGAACCGTTCGTTCACTTCCTACTCGAGCATCGACGACATTGAAACCAAATTCAAGGTGCCCATGTTCGGTTCCCGAAGCATGCTGCGGATGGAGGAGCGAACCGAAGACCAAGATTATTATTGGATTCTTGAGAAAGCGGGCTTGCCGTACCCCGAGAAAATTGACCGACCCGAAGACATCGATTGCCTGGTCATCGTCAAATTGCACCATGCGCAAAAGAAACTCGAACGGGGCTTCTTCACCTGCGCCTCGTTCAATGAATACAAAGAAAAATCCGAAGCCTTGTTGAAAGAGGGTGTCATCGACCAGGCATCGCTTGACGGCGCCCGGATTGAACGCTACGTCATCGGTCCCGTGTTCAACTTGAATTTCTTCTACAGCCCGCTTGCCGAGGAAGGCGAGCGGTTGGAACTGCTTGGCGTTGACTGGCGCTTCGAATCCTCCCTTGACGGGCATGTACGCCTGCCGGCCCCCCAGCAGATGACGATGCCGCTTCACCAACAAATACCCGAAATGACGGTGGTCGGCCACAACACCGCTACCATTCGCGAGTCGCTGCTTGAGAAGGCGTTCGAACTCGGAGAGAAATTCATCAAAGCCAGCAAGGAGCATTACGACCCGGGGATCATTGGGCCGTTTTGCCTGCAAACGTGCATTGACAAGGACATGAATTACTACATCTACGACGTCGCACCTCGTCTCGGTGGTGGCACGAACGTGCACGTAAGCGTCGGCCATCCGTACGGAAACGCACTGTGGCGAAAGCCGATGTCGAGCGGCCGAAGAATCGCCATGGAACTTCGAATGGCGGCCGAGCAGGATCGCCTGTTGGAAGTCCTCACCTGAGGCAATCCATTCACACTGAACCATCGGCTCGATTGAGCACCCACTCAAACATGGATTCGAGGCTGGGTTGAAACGTGTGTTCAATGGACCCCTTGCAGCCGTAGACATGTTCAACCTTAGACGATTACCTCATCGCATCGGCTGTCTGATTCGATCAAACGGAATCGGTGGTGCTCTACCCTGACTCATTCGGATTTTCGAACGTTCACTGCGTTGGGACCTCTCGGCCCTTCACCGATCTCAAACTGAACTGTATCTCCGTCTCGAATTTCTCCAGTCACCTGGGACTTGTGGACAAAGAGGTCATCTCCATCTTCTTGTTCGATGAAGCCGAAGCCCTTTACTTGATTAAACCACTTTACTTTGCCAGTTGACATAAACGATGCCGAAATTTCATTGTAATTAGAGTCATGCATCGTAAAGTGGAATAAAGGGGCCGCTCTTGTATGAATTCCAAAAAGCCAGAGGTCAATTCAAGTCCGCTTCGTGGGCATCCAAAAGAGCCCAACGGAGACAGGTGGGTGACCCACATCCAAACTCATGGCGCGACGATTTCACCGAAGACGGCAACTCATGCCTGATACGCCAACCATGCACCGCTTTCTGCGTCGTAGTACGAGAGGTTTCCTTCAGCATCACGTGACCAGTGGACGCCGTTCTCTTCCCACTGTTGAGGCTGACCTCCTTCAAGGGCAGGGAGTTCTTTCGCTTCGGCTGCACCTCCCATGTATTCCTCGGTGGCGGCGTCCATGGATTCAGCAGCCTGGACAAACGGACTGTTGGAGGTCACGGGTTTTCGAGTAAAGACGTAACCACCACCGCCGAGCAGGGCCAAGAGCAAGACGGCGATGATGAGGTAGAGCATCCCGTTGCCGGAGCTTTCGGCCTCTGCTTGTGAACGGGAAGCATCCTCTGGGAACTCGTCCCATCGGTCGGCAACACCGTCACCGTCGGTGTCGGTGGTTTCGTTGGCGTCGAACCTGAAGTCGTCCTCAGCGTCGTTCACACCGTCGTTATCCGAATCCAATTGCGTCAAGGCGCAACCCACCGGATCGATGAGTTCGTCCGTTGGGGTGTTCGGGCAATCGTCAAGATGGTTGAAAACACCGTCCTTGTCATCGTCCTTTTGCTGTTCTGCACAGCCATCGACGTCCACGGAAAGGGTGACGGGCGTGTCCGGGCAAAGATCGAGGTTGTTGTTGATGTCGTCTCGGTCGCTGTCTTTCTGGGACTCTGCACATCCTTGAGCATCCACCTGCTCACCTGCGGGCGTGGCGTTGCAAACATCATCGGCATCCGAAATCATGTCGTTGTCGGTGTCTCGCTGATTGGTCGCACAACCAAGCATGTCAACGGTGAGGCCGTTTTCAGTTCCGGGGCAGTTATCGATGTCATCGGAAATGCCGTCACCGTCGCCGTCTTTTTGCGAGGGGGAGCAACCGGCGGCATCGGCCGCTTCGTTCATCGGCGTTGCGTCGCAAACATCGTTTGAATCCACAACACCGTCGCCGTCCGTATCCCGTTCTGAAGCGGCACAACCCACGCCGTTTACGGGCAAACCCGCCGTTGTCGTGGGGCATTGGTCACGGTCGTCGGTGATGCTGTCGCCGTCCGTATCGAGTTGACTTGGCGCACAACCGGCTGCATCAACTTGAGCGCCGAGCGGGGTGTTGGCACAGGCGTCGAAGGCGTCCATAACACCGTCCATGTCGGTGTCTTCTTGGCTGCCTGAACAACCGACGTTGTCCACCGGTTCACCGGCAGGCGTATCGGGACAGGCATCCAAGGCATCGCTGACGCCGTCCATGTCGCCATCGAGTTGCGAGGCCGAACAGCCGTTGCTGTCCACGGCTTCGCCAGAGGGCGTGTTCAAGCAAAGGTCGGGGTTGTTCCCGTTGGCGTTGTCCCCGTAGCCATCCTCATCCGCATCGCGCCATTGGGTGGCGTCGTTCGGAAAGGCATCGGCGTTGAGACCGGCGGCGTTATCGCCGTACCCATCGCCGTCCGAATCCGACCATTGCGTGGAGTCGGTGGGGAAGGCATCCGGGTCGGTGCCGGCTTGATTGTCACCGTAGCCGTCGCCGTCAGCATCGGACCATTGGGTGGCGTCGTCGGGGAAGGCATCGCCGTCGTTGCCGTTGGGGTTGTCGCCGTAACCGTCACCGTCCGTGTCCTCCCATTGCGTAGCGTCGTTGGGGAAATGATCGGGCGTGGTGCCGTTGGGATTGTCGCCGTAACCGTCCCCGTCGGCGTCCGACCATTGCGACGCATCGTTGGGGAAGGCGTCGCCGTTGGTTCCGGTGGCGTTGTCACCAAATCCATCCCCGTCGCTGTCGGCCCATTGGCTGCTGTCGGAAGGCCACGCGTCAGGATTGTTCCCGCTGGCGTTGTCACCGTAGCCATCGCCGTCCGTGTCGGACCATTGGGTGGGGTCCATCGGGAAGGCATCGGCCATGTTTCCGGTGGCGTTGTCACCGTAGCCATCTCCGTCTGCATCCGACCACTGCGTACCGTCGCTTGGGAAGGCATCCGGGTTGTTCCCGCTGGCATTGTCACCGTAACCATCACCGTCCATGTCCGACCATTGGGTGCTATCGGTTGGGAAATCATCCACGGCGTCGTTGTACCCGTCACCGTCGGTGTCCTTCTGCGCAAGAGCGCATCCGTACTGGTCCACAACGGCTCCCGTGGCCGTGTTGGGGCAGAGGTCGGCTTCGTTCGCCACGCCGTCGTTGTCGTCGTCAAACGTGAGTTGGAAGCAAGCGTCGTCGCCAATCAGTTGCACGGACGTGTTCGAGTAGAGGTCGATGTTGACGCAGTACGTCCCCGATGCCGTTGGCGTCGTGTACGACCACGACGAGATGCTCATGTTTTGTGCCGTAGCAGAAAAACTCGTCATCTGCGAGGTGGCGAGGTTGGCTCCCGAAGCATCGGTCAAACGGTATTGGTACTGGTAGCTGTCGCCGACCACCAAATCGGCACCCTTGGCCTGCACATTGTTCGTGCTTGCAGTGGAACTTGTGGAGTAGCCGTCGATCACCAAGGCGGGCAATTGCGGCACGAACTCGTCGATGTGAAGGCCCGTGAGGTTCTCGTTGGTGTCCAAACTCGGCAGGGTTCCCGGTGCGTAGATGTAGGCAAGGAAGAGATGGTCGTTCATGGTGGTTGGGCCGGTCCAGTTGACCTGATAGGAGGCTTGGAGGGTGTTCGTCACGTTCCACATGTCTTCATCGATCATGGAAGCGTTGATCGCAGCATGGACGTCTTGCGACACCGTGAAATTGGTCAACCATTCATCGTAATCCAACGTGATCCAATGAAGGGTGTAACTACTTGATGCGGAGAGGTTGGTCAATTCAATTTCTCCTGAAGTCGATGAGGTGACTGTGGCCTCAACGGCTTCCAAGTAAAGGGAATCCATGTCCGTGTGAAGAAGGGCACCACCGGCTGAACGGAGGGTGGAGGTTGCCATCAGGACGGTTTCACCGATGTTCGGTGTCATGTTGAAGGCGAGTGAATGGGTTGTGGAGGAAGCGGTGAACGTCCCCGTGACCGAGGAGGTCCACGTTTGGTTCCCTGCAAGGTTTTCCTGCCCGTAGGAGTGGTTGTATTGGTAGGAGGTTCCGTTGGTGAGTCCACTAAACGAAAGCGTTCCGTAAGTTGAGTTCACGATGTTCACGTTCACGAGTTCGAAGGTTTGCCCACCTCCGGGGTTGTCTGTGGTGATCTCGATATCGTAGGTGTTGGCAAACGTGGTTTGTCCGAACGACGTAAAGCCGTAAACGTCGAGATACGTGGTTTGGTTGGTCGATGCCGTAACTTGCAGGCTCTCGAGGTTGCTGACGCTGGTCCCGCTGTCGAGGAAACCGCCAGAGGCATCGTCCCATCCAACATCGATGTCGCCGATTGAATGAGTGAAGGAGATGTTGGCATAGTAGGTCACACCGGCGACCATGACGATTTCAAAATAATCTACGTCGTTGACCGAATCGATGGAAAGGCCGGTACACGACAGCGGTAGAAGCGATGCTGGCGAGGCCGTTGAGGTGGCGTCGTTCGGCTCAAGAATGTCGGGGTTGACGGTGTTGTTGCCGGTGCAGTTGGTGATGACCCCGCTGCCTCCGCCACCACCGGTTCCGTTCCCGCCGGTTCCGTTTCCACCGGTGCCCGAACCCGTGTTGAACTTGTAGAGGGTCAGCGACCAGGTGCCCGAACCCGTGACACGTTCGATGTCGATGTAAACCATCCCGTCATGGAGGATTGAAGTCGACCCGTTGGTGGTCAAGGAAACCGGGTTCGTTGACCCGGCGAGCCCCATGAAATTGAGGCTGCTGTTTGAAAACTCGATTTGAAATTGGTTGTTCACGGTCGTGCCGTTGGAAAACGTCGTGGTTGAGGGGAAGGACAACGTGGCCGCAAGGCCTTGGTTTTGGTTCAACGCAACCCGGAGGAAATCGTGGTCGTCACCCCAATCAAGTTCACCGTTTCCGGAATAGGTTGAGGAGAAAATGTAGTTCGTGATGTTCACGGAGGTGTTGTCTGGAAGGTCCGTTCCGGAGTTGAGGTCGTTTTGGTTTGGACCGACCGCTTGGACGCCCGGCGTAAAACCTGCAAGCAGCGATGCGAAGAGAAGCATGGCCGTGAAGGAGAATGCACGGGCTTGTTTTGCGTGGGATGGGCGCATGGCCAAACCACACCGAGTTGGTATTTCATACCTCCCACGACTCAAATGGCCGTTGGGGCGACGTGCCCGTCGCTTTTGTCGTCGGGCTGGCGCACACGAGACCAAACACCCCCCATGAGCTCGTCATGATGGGCTTGGCAGTAGTGAAATCGGCGGTAAGCCTCTCGAAAGGAGTAGGCCTTTTTCCCCGTGGCGACCAAGTACCCTTCGGGGGAAAGACGGGAAACAATCGTTCCTTCTTCACCGCATCCGGGAAGGTCGCACACTGGGGTATCGCTCATACCTTGAGCATGCCCGCAACGCTACATTAACTCTTGCCCGAGAGAACGAAACTTAGTCCTCATCCTCGTTTGGGTCCGGCTCGATAACAACGAGAGGTACGTTGGCTTCAATGGCTTCTCCCTCGCTGCAATGAACGGTGACCACCGTTCCGGTAACCGGTGCTTGGATTTCGTTCTGCATCTTCATGGCCTCGAGGATCAAAATGACATGCCCTTCCTGCACGTGCTGCCCCTCCGTGACCTCAACGGTCACGACCTTGCCGGGAATGTTGGCCGATACCGTACCGGATTTCTTTTTCTTTCGACCCCCGGATCGACGGGGTTTTGCAGTCGCTTCAACATCCGGAACTTCGATTTCAAACGTTTGACCGTTCACCGTCGCTTTCCATACGGCCCCGTCCGCCTCAAGTTCGACATCGTATTCCGTTCCGTTGACCTTGACCTTTTGTGTATCCGACATTGGTTCACCTCCAAGGGGAGCGCCCCGAACGGGCTCTCATGAGCGAAATGCGTCCCGTCATCTGACGACGATGGTCTTGAGACCAGGCAGAACCGAGTTGCCTTGCTGCTTGGGAAGCATCGTCGCTCTCGCCCCGGGTCGCTGCGAGCACGGCAGCGATGGCCGCCACCATCTCCTCGGATACTTCTTCTGCCATCGTTTCACCTCACAAGGGGATGTTGCCGTGCTTTCGAGCAGGGCGCAATTCTTCTTTGTCGACCAGCATTTCAAGCGCTCTGCACAAGCGCTGCCGAGTTTGATTTGGCTCGATGACATCGTCGAGGTACCCCAGTGCTGCGGCCTTGTAGGGATTGGCGAAGGTTTCCTTGAAATCCTCGGTCAGACGTTCTCGCTCCTGCTCTGGGTTGCGAGCATGGGCAATTCGGCGTCGATGGATGATTTCCACCGCACCGTCAGCACCCATCACGGCGAGTTCGGCCGAGGGCCATGCGATGTTGTAGTCGCCACGAATGTGCTTGCTTGACATCACGTCGTAGGCACCCCCGTAGGCTTTGCGAAGTATCACCGTAAGTTTCGGAACGGTGGCTTCGGCAAAGGCATAGAGCAATTTTGCCCCGTGCCGAATGATGCCACCCCATTCTTGGTTGGTGCCGGGAAGGAATCCCGGAACGTCTTCAAGGGTGATGATTGGAATGTTGAATGCGTCGCAAAACCGAACAAAGCGAGCGGCTTTGTCGCTGGCATCAATGTCCAAACAGCCTGCGAGTACCTTGGGCTGGTTCGCCACCACACCGACCGTGTGACCGCCGAGATGACCAAAGCCGACCACGATGTTTTGTGCCCAATCGGCTTGAACTTCCATGAAGCCCCCGTCGTCGAGCAATTCAGCGATCACGTTGAGAACATCGTATGGTTTCGAGGGGTCTTCGGGAATGATGCTGTCCAAACCGTCGCAGGAACGGGTTTTGCTATCACCGGTCTTCTTCATCGGTGGGCGCTCCAAATTGTTTGAAGGTAGCAAATCGGCCAAGTCCCGAGCCATCTGGATGGCGTGTTCGTCGTCCGTTGCCGTGAAATGCGACACGCCGGACTTTGAGCCGTGGGTCGCAGCACCGCCGAGGTCCTCAAAACTGACCACTTCGTTCGTGACGGTCTTGATGACCTCTGGACCGGTGATGAACATGTGCGCCGTCTGGTCGACCATGATGACAAAGTCGGTGATGGCCGGCGAGTATACGGCACCACCGGCGCAAGGGCCCATGATGACCGAAATTTGAGGAACCACGCCCGAGGCACGGACGTTGCGGAAGAAAATCTCAGCATAGGAGCCGAGGGAAGCCACGCCTTCTTGGATTCGGGCACCGCCGGAATCGTTCATCCCGATGACCGGTCGACCGGTCTTGAGGGCCATGTCGAGGACTTTGCAAATCTTGAGGCCGTGCATTTCGCCCAAAGAGCCGCCGTAAACCGTGAAATCCTGAGCAAAAGCGAAGACTTCCCGTCCGTTGATGGTCCCGTGTCCCGTCACGACCCCGTCGCCCGGGATGATGTTCTTGTCCATGTCGAAATCGCGGCAGCGGTGCTCAACCAAGGCGTCGATTTCTTGGAAACTTCCCTCATCAAGGAGCATTTCCAAGCGTTCACGGGCCGTCATTTTCCCGCGGTTGTGCTGAGCTTCCACGCGGGCTTGACCTCCGCCGGCCTCGCTTCGAGCCTTCCGAGTACGTAGGTCCTTGAGGCGCTCTTCGGTCCCTGACATCGACTTCCCCGTTCCTTTCTCAGCCCAAGCCGCCCTTATTGCTTGCTCTCAAGAATCTCAAGCAGGAAGCGGATTGAAGGGTGGAGTTGATAGGGAAGCGGTTGGTCGAAGAATCATGGACCAACCTCTCCGCATCGTGGTGGCCAAACCGGGGCTCGACGGTCACGACCGAGGCGCCAAAGTGGTTGCACGAGCCCTACGAGATGCTGGACACGAGGTCATCTACACCGGCCTGCGGCGTACTTCCCAGCAAATCGTGGATACGGTCCGGGATGAGGATGCCCGATTTTTGGGCCTGTCCTCGCTCTCGGGCGCTCATGCCCATCTGTTTCCCCAAGTCTGTGAGAAATTGCGAGAGGCCGGGCTGGACGATGTCGTGGTCTTCGGCGGCGGCATCATTCCCGAGGACGACCGGCCTGCGCTCCATGCGGTTGGCATCCGGGCGGTTTTCGGCCCCGGGACACCCACCAGCGAGATTCTTGAGTTCATCGCAACCGCAGCTGGCATGAACGATGCAGGCGTTGGACAAAGCAGCACCTGGCACTGGGATGCCTCGGCATGATGGAGGCCACCAGCGTGGGTGACGAACTCCAATCGGCGCTCAACGGCGATCGCAGAGCCATGGCTCGAATGCTTTCGTCGATTGAAAACGGCGAGTTCAAGCCGGAGAACATCCCTGCAAAACCTACGGCCACCGAAGCCCATGCCTGGACGGTGATGGCCATCACGGGTGCACCCGGCGTTGGAAAATCCGTGCTCGTTGATGCCCTCATGACCGCTTGGGCCACCGAGGGCGTTCGTGTTGCGCTCTTGGCTGTCGACCCCAGTTCACCTCGAACCGGAGGAGCCCTGCTTGGAGACCGAGTCCGCATGACCTCGGTGGACAACCCCACCATCAGCGACCGCGTTTACGTGCGCTCCATCGCAACGCGAACCTCCTCCGGCAGCGTCCCGCTCATCGTGGAAGACATGGCGGCCTTTCTGCTCGCTTGCGGCTGGGAACGTGTGCTCATCGAAACCGTGGGTTCCGGTCAAGCCGAGCTTCGTTGCGCAGCCGTTGCGGACCGTATCGTGGTGGTGGAGGGGCCAGCACGAGGCGATGGAATTCAGGCCGAAAAAGCAGGCTTGCTCGAACTCGCCGACATCGTTCTCGTGAACAAGGCCGACCTGGAGGGTGCGGAACGTCACGCCGGTGAACTCATGGAATCCTACGCCCTTGATGGCGAGGATGCCCCCTCTGTTCTCCTTACTTCGGGCCTCAAGGGCATCGGCGTTCCCGAGGCGGCCAAGGCATTGCTCTCGTTGCCGGGTTCAAACCGCGCCCTGCGTGCACGCATGAGGGAGCGATTGCTGGCTCAACACGAGCGACGGCTGGTCCAACACCCTGCCTACAATGCGGTCTTGGACGGTCTCTGCGAGGGCACCCTTGATATCACCGAGGCGTTGACTCAACTCAAGGGCGACGACCATGAACGGGCAAGTTGAACTCACCAACCCCGTTGACACCTCCATCGGCGGGATGCGTGGACATCTGCTTCGAAGAGGCATTCATCTTAGCATGTCCTTTTTGCCGTTCATCTATTTCGCCTACGGAGAACAAGTGGCCGATGCCATCGGCCTCAGTCTCGACCAATTGGTCGCTTCCGTCCTGCTTGTGGCGATGACGGGCGAGGGTATTCGCCTCCGTTTGGGGTTCACCGTTTTTGGCCAGCGCGACTACGAGGCAAATCAGATTTCGGCGCTGGCTTGGGGGGCCATCGGCGTCGGAATGGTCTTTTTGCTGGCACCAACCGAGGCCTATGCTTGGCCGTTGATCCTCTCGCTTTCGCTTGGCGACCCCCTCATGGGCGAACTTCGGCGAAAAGGCATGGCGTCCCGAAACGTCATGCTCATTTCGACCCTTGCCCTGTTGGCCATTTGGCTCGTCGCCTGGGCTCAATTCGGGACGCCGCTCTGGATGGCCCTGCTTCTCGCCCCCGTCTGTATGGCGTCGGAATGGCCTCGCCTCACCTACATCGATGACAACGCCACGATGGTCCTCATTCCCCTCGCCTTAGTGTTGATCCTCGAGCCCTTTGCTGGCGTGATGGTCTGAAGTCGGGCAGCAACGTGGCCCTTCTCTCAATATGTTCAAATGGGGGCTTCAGGTGGTTGGGGTTGGTGGAGAACCATGGCTGACGAACCCCACGCAAACGACCCGCCTCAAATCGCTTACCAAGTTGGCTTTGCCCTCGCCATCGTTCTGCTAGCCGTCGTGATGGTCCGTTATCCCCTGTGGTGATTTTTTCACGACGAAACTGAACACCTCTTCAAAAAGGGGTCCCGTGTGGAAAGAACATGTGCGGTATTGGGGGCATGCTCGGCCATCCCGATGACGCCGTCCTCAACCGAATGAATTCGCTCCAACAACACCGAGGCCCCGATGCCGCCGATGTTTGGCGCGACGAAGACGTTGGCTTTGCCCATGCACGCCTCGCCATCGTCGATCTTGAATCAAGCGCACAACCGATGCACGGACAGCACGGCACGGTCTTGGTCGTTAACGGCGAAATCTACAACCATCGCGCCCTCCGTTCGAAAAACCCTCACTACCCCTTCACCACATCGGGAGATAGCGAAGCCATTCTTGCCTTGCATGCTCAGGCGACTCAAAGCGAGTCCGCTCGGCTCAGCGCAACCGAACACGCGAAATGGATCGGACACTTGGACGGGATGTACGCCTTCGCCTTGTGGGACCCGCGCCATCGTCAACTCCTGCTCTGTCGAGACCCCATGGGCATCAAACCGTTAACCCGTACGACCGTTGAGGACACGCTGCTCTTTGCAAGTGAAGTCAAGGCGTTCCGAGCCCACGAAGGACACCGTCCAAAGCTGGACCCCTTGGCGCTTGGTGCCCGCTTGGTATGGGAATACCCGTTGGACGCCACCACCCTTCTGCAGGGCGTCCACCAAGTTCGCCCCGGAACCGTGGAGTGTTGGGGTCTTGATGCAGATGGACATCCGGTGCTTCGGAGTACGGCGAATATCGAACGCCAGGCGATTCAGCCCCAAGCGAGTTGGGACCCCTCTCAACAAGCCGAAGCGCTGTTGGAAACGTTCGTCCACAGTGTAGAGCAACGCTTGATGGCGGATGTTCCGGTTGGCATCGTTCTCTCCGGCGGGTTGGATTCAAGTCTTGTTTGCGCCGTTGCTGAAGAAGCCGCACAACGTGCAGAGCAACCGGTTCCCGCCTGTTGGACGGTGGCCGAGAGCGAAGACAACCCCGACTGGATTGCAGCCGAAAACGTGGCGTCGCATTTGGACCTCGTCCATCACCAGCACTTGCTCGAGCACGATGCCTTTGAGGATCGCCTGCCGAAACTGGCCTGGCACGGTGAAGATGCGGACGTCACGGTGATGTTCTTCCATCCCTTGTTCGAAGCCATGAGCCGCCATGTCAAAGTGGGCCTTTGCGGTCAGGGTGCAGACGAATTGCACGCCGGCTACCCGCGCTACGGGGACCTAAAAAGCCACGGAGGTGCCCTCAACCGGCGCATGCAGGCACTTCCGGGAACGATGAGGGACGACCTCCTCAACGGGACACTCCAACCCGAAAACGGCTGGTTTGCACCCGAACACAACCCCAAATCAACGACGGAAAACCTGACCAACATGTTGAATTTTGAACTTGAACACGGTCAGTTGAGCAATTTCCAACTCCGACTGGTCGACCGGCACTCGATGGCTCACTCCCTCGAAGTTCGGGTGCCGTTTTTGGGTCGCCAACACCGAGAGGCATCCAATCGTTTGCCCTTGGATTGGAAACGAGGTGGAGGGCGAGAAGAAAAGGCGGCGCTTCGGAAAGCAGCCGACTTAACACGGCTCCCCAAGGACATCGTTCGGCGACCAAAACTTCCCGCTGGACGTGCAACTTCGCCATCCATGCTCCAAAACTTCCTTGAGGAACACCGAAGCCAAACCGAAGAACTCCTGACGCATTACGCCCCGTGGGCGTCTGTTCTGAAGGGACAGGAAGAGTTGGCGCTCGGCCTCGGACTTTTTGATGCGCTTCATCTCGCACCCGACGGGCACCAACGCACGAACCAAACGCTCGATCAATTGATTGCAGGAGTGATTTCACCATGATGATGAGCGACCGGAACAAACTTCTCGAAGACCAACGCAAAACCATCCGGGCATGGATGAAAGCCAAACGGACCGAAGTTTCGGTACCCATCTATGGAAGCGTGGACGTGCGAGACGCTGGGTGGAAAGTGGGCGTAGTTGATGCCAACCACTTCCCTGCGGGCTTCAACAACGTCTCGAAGGAGGAATTGGTGGAGTTGGCCGCCCTCTTCCACGACCATGTTGAACGCAATTACCCTGAGTGCAAATGGATTCATCTGATACCCGAGAGCCATACGAGAAATCAAGCCTATGTGGAAAACATCGCCTCCATCAAAGCCATGATCGAACGAGCAGGATATTCGTGCACGGTCGGTTCAACGGCCTTGAACGACCTTGACTCCGTTCACGGGCTCACCGTGCCGCTTGAACTCACCACCGTTGAAATCGACGAGCAAGAACAACTCCGGGTTAACGGCGAGGTCCCCGATTTGATTCTCCTCAACAACGACCTCACCGAAGGCACCATGCCCGGCCTCAAAGCGACCACCACCACCCCGCCGCCTCACATGGGTTGGCACCAACGACGAAAATCCGAACATTATGCGGCGCTGACGCCGTACGTCAACGAAATGGCGGAACTGCTCGGCATTGACCCCTGGCACCTCATGCCGGAATGGTTCGTCTCCGAGGACAAATGTTTGACACAAGAGGCATGCAAGCAAAAACTCGCCCAAGAAATTGACGCTTTTCTTGACCGTCTTCGAGAAAAATACGCAACGTTGGGCATTCAGCGTGAACCCAAAGTTGTGATCAAGAACGATAGCGGAACGTACGGATTGGGCGTTATGGTTCTCAATTCGGGTGAGGAAATACTCAATCTTTCCAACAGGAAAGCCAACAAGTTGCGCTATGCAAAAGGGGGCGTTGATGTTGAAAATTTCCTCATCCAAGAGGGCATTCCGACCTCCCTCACCTCTGAAGAGGGGGAAACGCTGGAACCGGTGGTGTACCTTGTTGACGGTGAAGCCGCCTCATGGTTTTACCGTATCAACGGGAAAAAATCAGACATGGACAATTTGAATTCACCCAGTTCACGCTTTGAAAATTTCGAGGGGGCTGAAAACCCGTACCGCGTGGATGCCCATGGATGGCACGCTCTGGTGGCCGAACTGAGCATGCTCGCCATGGGTGCTGAGGCAGCGATTCGCGAGGAAACGAAGAGAGACGAGACACCTACGGCTCCCGGCTGATTTAGGGGCCGTTGACCGGGCAGTGGACGCGTCCATCGTTACAAACGGATTGCTCCGAGCCCAAAGGACGCATTCTTGAAAAATCATTAAATCCAGAACGACATGCCGGCCGGGTAATGTTTGGGTCTTCAAATCCGCCATCAACGAAGCGTCAAGTCAGAACAAAAACGGCCACCGCCATCGTTTTTCTTCTGATGATGAGCACCTGGAGCCTTGCCGGTCAGGCAGAGCCGACCACCGGGCGTTCCCAGCAACCCTCGCCACCCACCCCACCCATCTGCGACAAATTGTACGTTGGTGCTGAGGCTGGCCTTTTGAGTTGCAACAACGAAACCCAACCCGGGTATACGGTATTCTCAGCAACATCGCACGACCAAATTTACCTCATCGACGAACGGGGCGAACTCCGCCACCAATGGAGCAGTACGCATCCGAACGGTTCCAGTTACGGCATCGATATCGGAGCCAACGCCACCGTCTTGCAAATGCTGAACGATCTCCCACCTGAGGAAGGTCCGTTGCTCATGGAAGCCGGAGGCTCAGCCACTCACATCGAGATTCTTGACGCCAACAGCCAACTGCTTTGGGAAATCACGGAATACGCCAACACCTACCGCTTGCATCACGACGCAACCTTCCTTCCGAACGGCAACGTGTTAGCGATTGCTTGGGAGTACATCGACGAAACCACCGCTCGGTCCATGGGACGTGAAGAAGGGAAACTTTCCTCCGACGGCCTCTGGCCGGATGTCGTGATTGAATACGCACCAACCGAATCTGGAGGAGCTACCATCGTTTGGATGTGGAAGGCATCCGACCACTTGGTCCAAGACCAAGAACAGATGCTTCCTACGTACGGCAACCCGTCCGAACACCCGGAAAAAATCGACATCAACGCCGTGGGCCCCAACTCAAGAGCGGATGACGCTGATTGGATGCATTGCAATTCAATTGATTACGACCCGGTTCACAAGCACATTCTCTTGTCTTGCCGTCACACCGAAGAACTGTACATCATCAACCACAATCTGACATGGGAAGAAAGCAACGGGTCAAAGGGTGATTTGCTTTACCGATGGGGCAACCCCTTGAATTACGGTTTGGGCTCGTCCACCGACCATCACACGGTGGTCCAACACGACGCCACCTTCATACCGGCCGGTCGGCCGTTCGCAGGTTCCATCTCGTACTTTTCAAACGAGATGAGTGGCCGGTCCGTGGTGGGCATCATCAACCCTGACCGCAACGGTGATGCTTTCATTCTGAACAAATCCACGGGAATGTACAACCCATCCCAACCCGATTTGGAATTCATGCTTCCAGCGGGTTGGGGACCGCGTTTCCAATCGGGAGCGACGCTCTTGCCGAACGGGCAGTTTTTGGTCTCCCATTCCCTTCGAGGAAAATTGGGTCAAATCGGGAACGACAGCGTGATCGATTGGGAATACAACGTCCCGTTGAACCCTGGAGGCGAGACAGCTTCCAGGACACAGAGGATTCTGCCGCCGGTGTTTTTCAAAGCCGAATGGCTGGAAACCAACGACCTCCGTCTGCAGAACCTTCCACTCGACAGGCAAGGCGTGATCGAACTTTATGACGACCTTTGTCCGGACGGAGGTGACGATGTTTTGTGGGATTGGAACGGTGATGGATGTCTTGAAGACGACGATCAGGACGGGGTCACCAACGATGCTGATTGGTGTCCAAACTCTGAACTGGACGAAACCGTGGACGAGTTGGGATGCTACGACGAGCCCGAGGAAGTGCTGGGTTGTACGGATGAAGCGGCCTTGAATTACAACCCCGAGGCCGAAGTGGACGACGATTCATGTGAATACCCACCCCCTTCCGTGGTGGGATGCATGGACGAAACGGCGTCAAATTACAATCCAAGCGCCACCGAGAACGACCAAACGATGTGCGAATACCCTCCTCCGGAAGTTGAAGGCTGCATGGACGAAACCGCCGAGAATTACAACGCTGACGCAACCCTCGACGACAATTCGTGCATCTATCCGCCGCCTCCGCCCACCGAGGGCTGCCACGATGTTAATGCGACCAATCACGACCTCTCCACGGACGTTCACAATGCATCGCTGTGCACCTACCCTGAACCGCCTGAAGAGCCCGAACCCGTGTTGGGTTGCACCAACGCCTCAGCGACCAATCATCTTCCCGAGGCCACCCAAGACGATGGCTCGTGCGAATTCCCCAGCGTCGAAGGAACCGGAGATAAGGACGAAGTGATCGACCCCGAACCTCCGATCGTGACCTGCGAAGAGCGTGGAGACTGCCCACCGGTTGATGAAGACCAAACGACGGATACGACGGCTGCAACTCAGGTTCCGCTGGTGATGGGGCTTTCCGTCTTGGCGGTTTTCCTGCTGGTTGTGGTGGTTGCCCAAGCATCGCGAAGACTGTACCGTGATGATGAGTGAGCGCAACACGATGAAAGCGGAGATGCACTCGCCATGTCATGGCTCAGCGCGTTTGGCTTTACGTGACAACCATCGCCGTGGGGTTGTGGTGGTCCGCGACGTCCGCCGGCGGAGCGGTCGCTGAAACGCATGCAGAGTGGCCGGTCAACCTGTGGTGTTGGGCTGTTTTTGCGCGCATCTACGCCTCCACCGACCGCGTTGAACGAATCGAAATGATGACCGTCGTCGCTCTTGCAACGCCGATGGAACTGTTTTTTTCGGAAGTTTGGTTGATTTACGAATACCAGCGAGATTTCATGCCGCTCTTTGTCCCGGCCGGTCATTACTTTCTTTTTGACCTCGGTCGACGAGGTGCGAACCAACTTCGCGAACACTGGGCGATGCCCCTCCTTCTCCCCTTTGTTCCGCTCGTCGCTTACGGAGCATGGACCGGTGGCGACACGTCGGGGGTCATCATGCTCGTTCTGGTCTTGGGGTTCACGGCTTGGGGACCTCAGCCTCGCCTGTATGCCACGATGGCGTGGGTTGCGTTGGCGATGGAGTTGTGGGGCACCTACCTGGGAAACTGGACGTGGGCAAGCAGCGTACCTTGGACCGGCCTCACGGCATGGAATCCACCGCTTCTCGTCGGGGCGTTCTACTGTTTTGGTGACCTCCTTGTCAACCTGTGCGTTGCTAAGTTTCAAGGGGAACGGCATGCCGAGGTCACAGCATGACGGGCGCTGACGAGTTGCGGAAGCGTCGCGAGCAAGAGGCGTTGCGAATCCGCACCGCCTTGAATCGCCAACGAGGCGAACAACGTGCAAACACCAAGGGCGGTGAGGGCACGGTCGCCTTTGTTGAAGAACGAAAGTGCATCGGTTGTGACCAGTGCACCATCGTCTGCGATGACGACGCCATCGAACTTTACCATGTAGACGTTCGCAGCCCTTTGATGACGGTCGAGAGCAATCGGAAAGCGAGGATTCTGCGAGACGCGTGCACCGGCTGCCGTCTCTGTGTGTTGGCTTGTCCAACCGACGCTATCACGATGATCGACCGATGAGGTGAAACCATGTCAAAGAAAGGAAAAGACGCCACAGCCCAACGCTTTGGGGGTGAATTCGGACCTTACCGAAAGCCCGGAACCACCGGTGTGAGTCTATCCACGTTCAAGACGCTCGTTTGGACCTCGAACATCGGAGGATTGATTCTCGTCGCCCTTGCGTTGGAATTGCTCTTTGTCCAACAAGCCTTTGCGTGGGGCTTTGCCGCTCTGGTCGGCGGTGTTGCCATCGCTTTGTTCCCATCAAACTACGAAATCGTCGGTATGGGCGATGACGAAGACGAAGCGCAAGGTTGACGCCATCAAGCTTCAACCTGGTCCGTAACGACGGAAGCAACGCCGTGAGCGGCTTTCTTCTCGTTGACTTGGCGAGCAAGGAACGAGACCACGTCGAGGATTTCGATGTCAGCGTAGGCCTCGTCGCCTTCGAACTTCAGACACTCGAAGTGCGAGACGCACTTTGGACAGGAAGTCAGCATGGTGTCAGCGCCCGTGGCTCGAACTTCTTCCATGCGCATGACACGGAGGGAACGTGCGTTTTCGTTGCACGACATCATGCTCGATACACCGCAACACATGGCGTCTTCACCGTGATGTTCCATTTCAACGATTTCAACACCTTCAACGGCGTTGATGAGTTCACGAGGTTCGTCGTAGATGCCCATCTGGCGGCCAAGACGGCAAGGGTCGTGGTAGGTCACGGTCGTGTCTTCGCTCTTGAGGGCCATGTCAAAGCCTTGCTCGATGAGGAATTCGGTGGTGTGCATGACCTTGACGTTCTCCAGTTCGTAATCACGAGCGAAGGTTCGGAAACATTCTGCGCAGGAAGAGACGAGGGTATCGATACCGGATTCGTTGATCTTTCGTTGGTTGTAGGCCTTCAATTTCTCAAAGACCTCGTCGAGCCCCTGCCATTTCTGGTCGTGACCGCAGCACTTGAGGAAGTCGCGTCCGAGATAGGCCACATCGGTGTCCATCTCCTCGAACAGCGTGAAGGCGGCCGTCGTGGTGTCTCCAAGGTTCATCGTGCCTTCGTTGACATGAGAGAAGACCATCTCCTGGTCGAGGTAATCAACGCAGCCGGGGTAGTAACCGACGTTGGAGGTGATGGGGTAGTCCTCCGTGGCGATGAAATCGTCGTCCGCTGCCTCTTCCGCCTCAGCGTTGAGAACGGCTTGCAGGACCGTGTGAGGGATTTCTGCTTGGGGCCCGCCAACGATGAGGCTTCGTCGTATATCCACATAGGAGTCGTAGTTCACAAGTTGCGGGCAAGCGTTGGTGCAGGCCGTACAGGTAAGGCAGGAATACAGCGGGACACCGTCGTCTTCGTTGTTCCACGAGTTGTAAATGATGTTGAGTTTATCACCGCCGTTGAACAAGCGAACAGGGCATGCATCGTCGCACAGATCGCAACCGTAGCACTTGTTCATCTCAAACTCGTATCCACGGGCCATGTAGCGAAGCAGAACGAAGACCAAGGCGCCAAAGGTGACGCACGGAATGAACATGGCGTAGGTGAGTTTCGCATCCAGCGCCTTGGGGTTCTTGTGGTAACTTGGGTTTTCGATGTACTCGTAGGTCGAAGCACCGAGCGCCATTTCCTCGCTGTTCGAGAGGTTGACCGTGTGCCCGGCAAGGCTCGCAGGCGCATCCTCACCCCACACCAAAAGCGGCTGGTAGGAGGCGATGGTGAAGGCGGTTTCCGTGGTGATGCTGGCGTTGAGGGCGAGCGCCCCGCTAACCGTCACCTCGTATGCGTAGCTGTAGGTACCGGGTTGAAGTTCAGCGGTTGCTCCTTCACAGTCGGCGAAGGATACCACGGTTGCGCCCGAAGCATCGGTCACGGTCAAGGTGGTGGCGATCATGGTCTGGGTGGAGATGTCGTTGATCTTGCGTTCGCTCGACCGGAACTCACAGGCCACGTCGGTGGTCAATGTCTCCACCGAGTCGTGATGTCCGTCGGGGAAGAGCGAGGTGCCGTCCGTCACCGTGAAGGTGCCGGAACTGGTGAAACCATCGCCTCCTGCGAAGGTCGTACCGCCCGCTGCAGCGTTGATGCCGTTCTCAGCGTCTTGATGTCCGTTGGAATCGGTGAAATCGATGATGATGTAACGAGCAGGCTGGTAGATGTTCCACCCAAGCCACGCTGTAGTCGGCACAACACCGCTCTCGGACCACCCACGTTCATCGGTGAATTCGTTCACGTCGTGAACGTGGACGTCGCTTGGTTGCGTCCTCATGGCTTCAAGTTCGCCGTAGTCCTTGATGGTCAACAAGCCCTTTGCATCCCAGAAACCGTTGTCGTAGGTGTCGTAGGTCGCCACGGTGGCAGCCGAGGAGAGAATGAGAGCACCGACGAGCAGTTGTCGGCTTTTGGCCACGGTCATGCCGGTGCCCCAAGCCTTGATCAACAATCCTCGGCCGATGAAGTAGACACAAATCCACAATAAAATACCCGTCATCACCCAAGGTATCGAGTTGAATACATCGGCTATCCAAGGCTCTCTTGTCCCGCACAGGAGGTCACCGTGCGAATCAAGTTTACAGAAATCAGACCTGTTTTTTCCATACAATTCGAGGAAGATGTTGATGGAAAACACCGAGATGAACCAGATGTGAGCGAGATAAACAGCTCCGGCGGCCGCAAACCACGGGTCCTCAACAGGACGCTTTTCCCGGCCACCCAAGAAGGGTGGAAGGGCAAGAATACCGACGGGGATGCCGGTGAGAGCAGCGCCCCACCAAGCAGCGTTCCATGGGAACATCGGTTGACCGACGATATCCCCGACGAAACCGGTGGGCACCACGAATTGCGGGAGGTATTCACCCCATCGCAAGTAGCCGTAGGAAAACAGCACGTACCAGTCGGGGAAAACGAAGCCCGCCTGAGCATACGGGTCGGCGGCACCGTGGAGTGGGGGCGGAATCAACCATGCGTAAAAGAGCAGGATGGAGAGCATCGAAGCGAAGATGATGGTGTCACGAAGGACTTCGTGAGGCCAGAAACCGTGACCGGTTCGGGTTCGCTTCCGCTTGGCTTCCGCCTCTTGGAGATTGGCTTTTTCTTCCATGTACATGGAGGCCACTCGGCCGAAATTGTCGATAAGTCCCATAATTTTCCCTCCGTATCAATGCGGCTCCGCAATCCCTTGTACCCATACGATGAACAGGTGAATGATGATGAGCGTGGTGACGATGACGGGGAGGATGAACACGTGAATGAAATACATCCTGGTCACGGTGAGCGGTGTAAGTTCGGACCCGGAGAACAGCAAGGTCGCGATGTACTTCCCGACCAACGGGCTTGAATTGGCGAGGTTGATACCGATGATGGCTGCACCGTAGGCCAGACTGTCCCACGGGAGAAGGTAGCCCGAATAGCCAAAGACGATGGTCAACGCCATCAAGGCAACACCGATGAGCCAGTTCAACTCACGAGGGTTGCGGTAGGCGCCGGTGAAGTAGACGCGGCACATGTGGAGGAAGACGCTGGCCACCATGAAGTGGGTCGTCCAGTGGTGCACGGCTCGCAGAATGTAGCCGAACGGGAGTTGGGTCATGATGTACTGCATGCTGGCGTAAGCGGGGGAAGGGTCGCCTTCGCCACCCGGGACGTAATAGATCCCCAGCACAGTACCCGTGATGACGAGAATAATGAACGAAAGGAAGGAGATGCCTCCCAAACAATAGAGAGGGTACCAATACCAAATGATGCGGAGCTTGTACTTCTCGGCGTGGGTGAGCGGCATTTGCCGGTGCATGTTGTAGTAGGCGCCCTTCGACATGTTCCAGTAGTCCTGAAGCCGGAACCGAGTGTCAAGCCAGGAGAAGACCCACAGGAACGAACGCTCCGCTACGCCCATCTTGCCGGTGGATTCCACCGCACGGAGGATGTCTCGGCGAGGCATTTCCTCGTTTTCCTTACGGAGCGTGAACGCTACGATAAGAACGAGGAAGGCGATGAAGAACCACAAAATCCAGAACATTGTCGTCATTCAATCACCTCAGTCACAATACGTGTACCAATCCACATAATCGGTGATGCCTTCGATGACATCGCCGTTGAGTTGAATGGGGATGATGGGCAAGCCCACCGGCGCAGGACCGCCGGCTCGGCGGATTCCGGCGTAGTTGAAGGTCGCCCCGTTGGATCGGTTTCGATTCGTGTTCATTTCAAGGGCGGTGGGGTCAAAGCGAGAGGAGTGGCAGATGCAGAACATCTTGGTTCCACCATCGTCACCGCCACCGGGCGTCCACGAGTCTTCGGTGAAGGAGTTGGAGACGAGTTGCCAGCCGGGAATGCAGCAAAGGTGGGTGCATCGGCCAAAGACCATGATGAGGTCGTCGGAGGGCATCAAACGAGGATCGGCTTCAGCTAAGTCTTCGAAGTGGCCGACGTATTTTCCGGTCTCGTCGTAGCCTTCCATGAATTGAAAGCGAGCCTTGCCGTTCGAGTCGGGCGTTCCAGCGTATTTTGAGTGGGCGACGTAGTTGACGACCACGGGAACGCCGTTCCAAACGCCTGCAGCGCCCGCCGTTCCGGTGGACGAACTGGCTGCCTCGGCTTCGAAATCAGCCTTGGTCATCGGTTGAAGGTGTTTGGCGCCGTACCACGCTTCGTCTTCACGACCTTTCGCCCAGAATTGGACCGCCAGGTCGCCGCCTCCGCCCCCACCAGGTGGGAGGAGAATGGCGGCAAAACCCAACATGCCGAGGGAAGCGGTGAGAACACCGGCCGCCGTGTTGAAGCCGTAGCGTAGGAATTGCCGGCGGTTGATGGTGGTGGCTCCGCCTGCAGCGATGTCAGCGGCGTCGGAAGGAGCGGGTTTGAGTTCATATTCGCGAGCCATGTTGCATCACCACTTGTACTCCCGCCAATCTTTCTGGTGTTCGGGGATGAATTTGTTTTGAGCGTGTTTAACGATGATGGTATCGGGGACGATGTACTTCAGGTAGATGATGCCCACCATGATGAGCGTGGTAAAGGTCATGGCCAAGTGGAACGAAAGTTGTTGCTGGTCCCATCCGTTGGCAAGTCCGTAAACCATCGAAAAGCTCCAGTAGCAGACCCAAAAGAGGCCCCAGGCAAAGAAGAACATGGTGAGATAGGACCCTCCTGAAGGCGCCAGCGAAGCGCTGACAATGGTACCGGGTTCGGCGACGTTGAAAACGCCGTGGTCGATGGCTGACGTCATCTGCTCCTCGGTCAATTCAGCGCCCTCGAGAGCGGTGCGGGCATCGTCCACGCTCACGCTGCCGTCGGCAACGCTTCGCAGAAGTTTGGTGATCGTATCGTCCATCACTGGTCACCTCTTCGCATCAATTTGTACCGCAGACGAAGTTGGTTGCTTCGGCCTTTGTAGGAGGTGGAGAAGCCGTACCGCAGAAGCAAGCCCGCAAAGGCCACGACGCCAAGAACGGCACCGAATCCAAGCAAACCGAGCCAGTGGGCTCGGAGTTTGGCGCCCATGTGGTGGAGGTCAACACCGTGGTGAGCGGGTTCTGGAGGACTGACGTTGCCGTCGCCGGCGAAGAGCGTACGGGTGCCCATGGCGGCCGTGGTTTCGTCGCCTTCGGAGAGGGCGAAGTTAAGTTGGTTCCAGCGGTCTTCGACACCGGGAACCTGGTCGCCGTTCACGGAATTGCCGACAATCCAGAAGTTGACCGTGCCTGCCCCGGCTTCAGCGGGGGCGGTCCATTGGACCACCCAAGCCCTGTCAGCGTTCGCCGAGGAGGCTTCGGTGTGGGTAAGGCTCTGTTCGTCGAGTTCCCAGTTTTGGGCCTCATCGCTGGAGAGCGTTCCCAGAGAGACCCGCATGGAGAAGCCGCCCGTGTAGGTCCCCGTAGCGGGTGGGCCTCCAATGAGTTGGAGGTGGAAGGTGTAGGTTTCCCCAGCCACCCAAGCGAACGGAACATCGTCCAGAATGACTTGAACGCTGTTGTCGGCGACCTCGTTGTGGCAGAGGCATCCGGACTTTGCAACATCGTCGATGTCAACTTGGCCGGTCGATCCTTGGTGAGATTGCTCCCCCCCGATGCCCCCGTGGTAGGAGGAGGCAAGGGTTGGAAGCAGCAGCAACACCCCAGCAAGGGTGAGCAACGCAATGCGGGACGTCGGAGCAGATTTGTGCATAGCCTCACCCTTACGCTCTTTCCGACTTGGAAGGACTCCTTAAACATTGTCAGCAAAACACCACAGAAAGTGCGGCGCAGTGTTGCGTTTTTTGAGATTTTTTTTCGCATCAAAGTTTCAATGCTCCCGTGCGGCGAACTTCGGAGAGAAGGGTTCATCCGGACCGTGCGTTTGGTGGTGTTGAGCCGCATGAGCAACCACCCGTTTGAAAACACCTACAACCTCTCCGATGAACAATTGTCCTCGCTTGATGAGGCGGAAGATTTGATGGTCAAAGGCGCTCTTGGAGCTGCGGAGAAACTCCTGCTCTCCATGTTGGAGACCGACAAAGATTGCATTCCCGTCCTCTCCAACCTTGGCCACCTGTACGGCCGTCACCTCTCGGAATTCGAGACCGCCGTGGAGTATTACGACCGAGTCCTCGCCCTCGAGCCCGACAACGCTTGGGCAAGGGATGCCCGACGGCGGTATTTGCGCTACATCGAGTAATGCTGCACACCAAAGTTGATGGAGAAGCCACGCACCGTGGTCGTCATGGAAGCCTCCAGCATTCTCATCGCTGGCGTTGGAGGCATCGGGTGCGCTTGGGCGCATCGAGCGCACCAGCGCTGCCAACAGTCGGCTCATTTGGCGCTGGTCGACGCCGACGAAGCGAGTTTCAAAACAGGAGAAAACATCCATCACCTTCGACTCGGCCACGCCCTCGACAGCGTCGGTTGTGCTGCCCTCCCCCCTCTTGCTGAGCAGCGGATGCGAGGCCTCAACACGCTGACTGCTCGTTTGTTTGAGGAAACCGAATTGGTGATTCTGCTGACCGGCTTGGGCGGCGGCGTCGGCACCGGTGCGGCGCAAGAATTTGCTCGCCAAGCACGTCAATCCGGCGCCATCGTGCTCGCCATTGCGGCCCTGCCGTTTTCAGCGCAACCCACCCGTCATGCGTTGGCGATGGAAGGCTTGCAGCGTCTCGAGTCGACGGCACACATCACCGTTCGACTCTCTCTTGAGCGACTTGCACGACAGGCACGAGAACGGGGCCAACTCTGGCAGATGGGAGCGGAGTGGGTTGAGGATTTGGTGGAGGGTTTGGTGAGGACGTTGATGCACATGGGCCTCATCAATTTGGATCTGATGGACCTTCGGACCATCGTCAACCAGACCGGTGAGGCAACGATGTTGGTTGGAACCGGCAGACCCGACGACCCAAGAAGCATTCTCGAATCCGCCTTGAAAGCCCCGCTCGCCGAGATGGACGTGAGCGGAGCCAAGGGTTGCCTGATTCAAGTCGAGGGCGGTCTCGGGATGACCATCGGCCAAGTGACGGCCGTGGCCGACTTGTTCACGAGCGCCGTTGATGAAGACGCACAACTGATTTTTGGAGCCCGCGTGAGCGAGGACTTGGAGGACACCATTCGGGTCGTCACGCTCCTTTCGGGCATCCAATCCGGTTAGTCGACGACTTCCACGTCATCATCCCAAGCCACGTCGTCGGCAAGCACTTCGGGGGCGCTCCAAGCGACGTGAGCGCCGATACTCGGTTCCGCCGTATGCTCGTCGTTTGAATCGGTAGCCGACTTCGCTTGGACGTTGGCTTCGGACCCGACATCGCCCGAGAGGGAAGGTTCCGCCTGCTCATGCCCGTCTTGGGAAGGTGCGTTGACGACAACCTCCGAGACGATTCGCCGGACGTTGGAACTTGCTTCGACATGTGCGAGCCTCCCGTTCAACACCTTGGGCTGCATCCAAAGAACCGTGAGCGCGACGATCAGATGGCCCGCCATCATGACGTTGCGAACATCTTCGAGGACGACGGTCATCATCGCCACGCTCCCAGCATAGGCGTATCCAAAGGCCAATCCCACGGGCAATGCGTTTTCCTTGGACACCAATTGGAGCGAGGATTTGAAGGACTTCGAGGTGAGGGCCCAAATCGCCATGATGACCGTGAACATCATCAAAAAGAGTTCCTCGACCAAGAGCATTCCTTGTTGTGGTGCAAGAGCCCAATGACGCCAAACCGTGAGAAGGTGCCAGGAGACGAAGGCTTGGCTCACCAACATCCAACGCACAGCAAACCCGTGGACGTGAGCGGAGGAGGATGCGGCCATTCGCTCGGAG
>Ga0213867_1000162_pt1 | contig 31249 bp, 28 predicted proteins | sample PICome_12_FD_160120 | JGI IMG/M metagenome (GOLD analysis project Ga0213867, IMG submission 160120) | Coastal seawater microbial communities near Pivers Island, North Carolina, United States - PICO540 | ecosystem: Environmental > Aquatic > Marine > Coastal | place: USA: North Carolina... | reverse complement strand
GTCGTTTTCACATAACCCACCACATCACTCGATACGGTCGTCGCAGGACTCAAAAGGGGCATCCCAGCCAGCAAGCCTATACATAGGGGACGAATTAGTAACTGTTGAATTGTGCTAATTTTAGACTTAAGTTTTACCATGAAATTCATTATCACGATAGTTTATTATTTATTAGATTTCAATAAGTTATACCATTATAATTTAAAATGACGTAGTTGCTCATTTTCTCTTCGTTAGTGTAATGATATATGTCCTTGTATGCTTTACCCGTATTTATTGGAATTATAGTCGCTCATAATTCTTCTTCAATACTGATTTCTACTTTGTAGAATGTTTTGTGATTGCTGTCGTCGATTGGGCAGTAAACGCGCTCGTAGTTCGGGATATCCGTATTTTGGATGCTCGCGTTTTCAAGATCGAGCTCGTTCCAAGCGCTGAGGTCTTCGCTTGTATACACGGTATACACCAAACTCGAGTCATCGGTGCGCCGTAAGAAGCTAAAGGTCACTTGTTCCTGGCTTTGTGGGAGGGTGCTGTCCATCCCCAGCATGGACATGCCTGTCGGGGTATAATTCACGACTGCAGTCAGGGGCGCAGTGTTTGCAGTATTGGGGTCTCCGCCTAAGGCATATTCCACTAGATTAACATGGCCATCTTGGTCCGGGTCTGCGTTGTAGCCTGCAGAGGCAGCTGGCAGCATGGACGACGCACTATGCATGCTCGCGACCTCTGGATTGCTGGATAAAAAGTTGATGAAATTCTGATTCTTGTGTATTTTTATGAGGATAGGAATGGCGATCCGTCCACTAGTCGAGGCACTGTGCGTCTGAATGTAGAGGGTTTCCGTGTAGAAGCGTTCGTCTGGATTATTCGCTTTCAGCGTGATTTCAATTTGAGTCTGCTGCCCTTGTTCTAGTTGCCCATTAGCGACTGACTTTACTTCGAAAATCCCTGATTGCGATGGCAGGATTTGCCAGTTGATGGGTTCATCGCTGTTATTTATCAGGCGTATCGAATTCGTATAGTGTTCATTCGGATAGAGTAATGCTCTTAATTTCTGAGGCCTGACCCTGATTTGAGGATCCGGGCTGACATCGATGCTAATCGGGATGACTTGTTGTGGACGCAAGGGATCATTACTTGTCACAACAATGTTCTGTTTATAGTGACCAAACGCAAGGTCTTTTGAATCAATTGTCAGCTCCACATAGGTATGCGCGCCGCTAGTCAGGCTTGTGCCTGTAGTTTGTATCTGAATCGAACTAGCGGGTAGTTGATTGAGTCGGAAGTTGTCCACATACCAGCCTTCGTAGTCGTTATTGGCACCATTCAAAGTGTCAAAGTTGAAGCGTAATTGAACCCATTGGCCGGCATAGTCATCCAGTGTAATATCTGCTTGGCTAAATTCGGCCACATCGTCAGATTCACGTAGCGTTTGCCAGCTATTGCGGCTATTTGTTTTAATTTGTAGACGGGCTTGATCGTAAAAGAAGTGATTTTCTGTGTTTAAAAATTCATGGTAGGCAAAACGGGCGCCATCTTCTGGGATCCAAATCGGACTGGAAGTCAGCGAACCTTTATTGCGTCCACTCGTAACATAGTTTCTCGAATCCGCATGCCCATAGTACCAACTGCTGCTGCCACTGTGCACTCGATGGTTTGATGGGTGCCACAGACCATCCGCGACCCACTGTGGATTCCAAGCGATCACTTCATAGTCGAGCAGTCCATTACCAGTATTTTTAATTTTGAGGCGTCGAGTCGTCGATTCTCCCTGTGTGAGCGCGAAGATAATGGGGGCCCGCCTCACTCGCATTTTGACTTGGCCTAGGTAGAAATCCTGCCCGGTGTGATTCGGAGGCGTAGCCAGCGACTTGCTTGCTGAAATTGCGTAATCCGGATGTTGGACATAGAAATTGTAAGTGCCATCAATCGTGTTGAATGCGTAGGCGCCTGCGGCATCTGTCGTGACGCTGCCGCTAGTGGGGCCAGAATAAACGATTTCTGCTCCCGCAATCCCAGCTCCATTTTCGACGCTGAAGACCTGCCCGCTGATGCTATTTTCATTCTCAAACAGGATGTCAAAACTGTGGGACCAGCTTACATCTTCCGCTGACTTAGTCTCTAATATGAAGCTGACAGTTTTAGGCGTCGGGCTTCCCGGAGCGAGGCTCAGGAAAAAACTCTCTTCATTGTCAGTAGCACCTGGAGCGAGATCGCCTAAGGATAGCTGCGCATGCGAGATGGAGATCGTCGGATCTGTGGTACTGAGTTGCGCATTTACTTGAGTGGCTTTTTGACTTCCTAAGTTTTCGAATTGGGGTCGGATTTTAACCAGTTCTCCAGGGCTAAAGCGAGTGGGGTCGGCATGATTCCCACTAAGAGCTAAATTTTTAACTACGATTTGAGGGCCTGCATAGCCTTGTAGCAGTGTGTGGATATTTAAGCGCCCTCCCGAAAGGACCTTGTCTTGTAAGGCTTGTATTTTGTCGACGCTGTTGAGTAGCGATGCCTTGACGCTTTGATATTCACTGTTCGGGTACAAGCCGAGGTACAGTGCGCAGGCACCTGCTACGTGGGGTGTGGCCATCGAAGTACCCGAGTAGATCGAATAATTGTTGTTGGGAGTGGTGCTCAAAATGTCGCGACCCGGGGCTGCGATGTCGACGGAATTGAGCCCCCATTGAGAGAAATAGGCTAATTTATCTCGACGATCGCTAGCGGCCACCGCTATCACATTTTCCAAGTCAAAGGAAGCTGGGTAGTAGGGACTTTGGTCGTTGTCGTATTTGTCGTTGCCGGCTGCTGCAACAAAGAGCTGATTCGCGTCTCGTGCACGTTCAATGGCTTGTTTGAGCAGTTTGCTAGGGCGGCCACCACCGCCCCAGCTATTAGAGGTCAGTGTCATCTGGGTCTTGACAGCGTAGTGGATACTATCGATCGCATCTGAAAGGGTGCCGCCGTAGGCGCTCAGAAACTTGATGCCAGCGAGTTTTACCGTCCAATTGACGCCCACGACGCCTCGGTTGTTATTGCCCTGAGCGCCAATTGTTCCAGCGCAGTGAGTGCCGTGTCCATGGTCATCCATCGGATCATTGTCATCATTGAGAAAGTCCCATCCGTAAATATCGTCGATGAAGCCATTCCCGTCGTTATCGATACCGTCATCCGCAATTTCGCCCGGATTGATCCAGCGATTGTTTAAGAGGTCCGGGTGATTGTAGTCGACGCCGGTATCAATCACTCCCACGACGACGTTTTGACTGCCAGTATAGATGTCCCAGGCTTCCGGAGCATCGATGTCTGCGTCAATCTTCCCTCCCATTGGGCCAGTGTTGTGCAGGCCCCATAATGAAGACCAGCGAGTGTCAGCGGGCGTTGTCGCTTGGTGAAAGACAATATAGTCCTTTTCGCTAACGAGGGTTGCTTGTGCCAGTTCGTCGCCCATGGTCGCCCAGGATTCGACGCTCGCTGCGGAATGGTCTGCTCTGGCAACTAAAAAGTGTCCCGGGGTCTTCATTTCCTTGCGAACGACCCAACCGATGGATGCCATGCGATCGGCAAAGGCCTCCGCAGATTCTTGGGGGTCGATTTTGACCAAACTATGATCCGCCACTGATACATGTTGGATGGCTTGTTCACCCTCATTGTATGATTCCAGTGCGACTAGCGGGTATTTCATTCGCTGCCCGACGTCATAAAGCTGAACGAGTCGGCGTTGGTCAGGAGTTTCTAAAATTGCCTCATCAATTAGCCGGGCGCCAGCCAATAGTTTTTCTATCTGGGATCGTTGATTGGAAGCAGGGACTTCAGCGAATCGGGATGGGGTTTTGCTTGCGGGGGACTGGTTCGTGGCCGCATGCGTTTGCAGTGTACTAGGCTTTTCCTTAGCTATCGCCAGTTTGTCCCGGTCCATGCGCTTGGACACATCGGAGGCTAGGGACTGTCTTGCGCCAAAATGTTCAGGATTCCAGTCTTCTTGTAGACGCCAAACTAGCAGCAAGCCGCACAAAAAAATGATCAATCCGCAGATGTTTACAATGCGCTTCCTCATAAATAAATCTCAAGCAACAGTATGCTTTACGCAATCAAATTATGCAAGATTGGAATACGCTAGTTTTGCTAAAAAAATATTAAAAAGCTGGCTGTAGCTCAAGATTCTCTTTCTGTTGCCGTTAAAAGAATATTTTGTCTTAGGACAAATAGCCAGGTTACTCCAAGCTGATTTTGGCGGTACCCGTGGCGTTGAGTGCGATGGGTGCGCCATCGACTTCAATTTGAATCAATTCGCCCGCAGTGAATACGATATCCACCGCGCCATTTTTGTTCAGGTCCACGACATCGCCCGCTTGTAAAGTTTCGCGATAGATGAGCTGATTGTCTGCTTTTTGTTTCACCATGACGGTCACCGTTCCGCTGGCAGTCAGGCGCAAGGGCGTGCCCGCAGCTGGATTTAGCCTTGTCTCCTGCGGTTCCGTTTCGCTGGGCATGGATTCAGCGCTGAGAGTCGTGGCAGCTTGGGTGACTGTAACTGGCTCGATATCGGTACTTAGAATCGCTTTAATCAGGCCGAATATGATAAAGATAACGGCCAGCGTACCGACAAATAGTAAGCTAATCTTCAGATAAAAGGTACGCTCAGATGTGCCAGTTGTCTCGGCTTCACTGTGCTCTGTATGCACCGGTTGTGCTTGGGGATTGCCGATGCGACCGAGCTGGTTGGGGGCCTGGTCTTGACTGTGGTCATGGCCAAACAATTCTTTGGCGCCTTGTTTGCTACGAGCTTTCCCGAGCTTTTGTGAGTCGTAGTCAATCAGGAGTTTACCACTATCCAGCTTCAAATACTGGGCATAATTTTTTAAGAATCCTCTGCGGTAAATTTCTGGCAGGTCATAATCGAAGTTATTTTGCTCAAAGTAGCTGAGGAAATCGCTACGAATCTTGGTCGCCTCGGCTGCTTCGCTTATAGAAATCCCTTTGCGATTACGCGCCTCTTCTAATCTTTGACCAATACTCAGCATGCATGCATAATTTGCGAGCTCGCACGCATTGCGCAAGCCTGTATTTTAAGAATGCTGCTGTCGCAGGAGAACTGGGCCATCAGCACTAGCGGCCCACTGTAAATAGCAGGTCGCTCCATTCGCCGTCAGTTCGGGAGTCTACGATGAGATCTGTGGAATAACGCATCTGAATTTGATCTTGGTAGTGCTGACGGACATGCTCAAGTTCGTGATTGAGGATTCCGCTCAAAATCAGGCAGGCCCCTGGTTTTAGAGCTCCAATTAAGTGCTTCGACTCGGGGATTAGGACATCTGTTTGAATGTTGGCTAGAATGCAATCGCCACTGCGCTTTCCGGCGAGACCTTGCGCTAAGTCGGCAGTCTGAAAATCAATATTGACCTTTAGATGCGCATTTTCTTGGCAATTTTCTTGGCAAACTTGCAGCGCCAAGGGATCGAAGTCGAAGGCATAAATAGATTGGAAGCCCAGAGCGGCTGCCGAAAGGGCTAAGACTCCCGATCCGCAACCGGCATCGATCACATGTTTCTCGTGCAATGAGTCAGCGTGCGCTTCCGCGTAATCTAGTAGGCGGCGCGCACAGAGTCGGGTGGTCTCGTGGGCGCCTGTGCCAAAAGCCATGCCAGCATCGAGGTAGACGCAGGCCGCTGCCGCGGGGGGCTGGTAGCTGGCACGCTCCCACAGCGGTATCCAATGTAGCTGTCGATCGCTCCAAACCTGCACAAAGCGCTTGTAGGCATTTTCCCAGTCGGTTTGGTGTCGAACCGTAGAGCTCTCGGGAGCGGGCACTGCGGGGTAGATCACTTGTAGCTGCTCCCAAGCCTGGCGTGCACGTTCCTCATGAGCAAACAGACCAAATAATTCGTAGGGGTCGGTAATCTCTTTCTGTAAGATCCCCCATTCAGTAGACTCAATCTCGAAAAAATAATCAGTGAGTTCGTCCGCGAGTGTTTCGGGAATAATAGCCCTGAGTTCGATCAATTCCTTCATGCTAGAGTGCGGTAAGTGCTTGCGAATAAGTTGGCGGTGCGATTGACCCCTTGCTGATTTCAGCAATCACTTTGGGCAAAAGACAGTGTTCGGCAATGTGGACTTTTTTGCGCAACAAGGCGAGGGTGTCTGTGGCTTCGATATCCACCGGCTTTTGTCGGATGATGGGGCCGGCGTCGAGTTCGGCGGTCACCCAGTGGACGGTGCATCCGGTTACCGTGACTCCGTAGTCGAAGGCTTGGCGAATGCTATCGATCCCAGGAAAGCTGGGCAGTAGGCTGGGGTGCAGGTTGACCACGCGTCCATTAAAGGCCTGAATAAATCTGGGGCCGATGATACGCATAAAGCCGGCCAGCACGATCAACTTGGGCGCAAAGGAATCAATGCGCTCAATGAAGGCCTGCTCGGCCTCTGCGGATAGACGCGCTTTTGATTGTTGCGGGTCTACATAGATGGCAGGAACTGCGTGCTTCTGGCCCAGCTCTAAGATACCCGCATCAGCTTGATCACTGATGATGGCCGCCACATGCGCACAGCCGAGTTGTTTTTTGGCTTGTGCTTTCAGCAAAGCATCAGCGTTGGAGCCCTTTCCGGAGCCCAGAATGACGATTGGATACGACACGAGGAGCGCTATGGAACTGAGACCTTGTTAGCGAAAAAACTTTTTCGCTTTTTCCACGAAGGATTTGCTGACGGGATTGGCGGGATCGCCACTGGCGTCCGCAAAATCCTCAAGTTTGGACTTTTGCTCCTCCGTGAGTTTTGTCGGTACCTCCACATGGACTCGAATTAGGAGGTCGCCCTTACCGCTGCCACGCAGGTTTTGAATCCCTTGTTGGCGAAGGCGGAAGGTGGTCCCGGACTGCGTCCCAGTTGGAATTTTTAGCGATCCCTTGCCAAATAGAGTGGGCACGTTGATGGAGCCCCCTAAAGCGGCCAAGGTAAACTTAATTGGGATTTCGCAGTAAAGATCATCATTATGCCGCTCAAAGAGTTCATGTTCTGCCACGTGAATGACAATATACAAATCGCCCGCCTGGCCGCCGAGTTGACCTGCCTCTCCCTTGCCTGCAGAGCGCAATTTGGAGCCGCTGGCAACGCCGGCTGGAATTCGCACCTTGACGGTACTGCTATCCATGACCCGGCCCTCACCGCGACACTCGCTGCAGGGCTTTTCAATCCGTTTGCCGGTGCCCGAACAATCGGGGCACACTTGCCTGAAGTTTATGAAGCCACGATTTGAGGTCACTTGGCCCGTCCCACCACAGGTGGCACAGGTGACTTGACTGGAGCCCGGTTCGGCGCCAGAGCCGCTGCATTTTGAGCATTCAATTGGGCGACGGTATTTGATTTCTTTTTCGACGCCCTTAGCGGCTTCCTCCAGTGTGATTTCTAGGTCGTAACGGAGATCGGAGCCATGAGCGGCCCCTCCGCCGGCGCCTTGGCCACCCCCAAAAAATTCATCAAAGATGCCGCCACCGCCGCCACGGCCGCCAAAGGCTTCGCGAAAAATGTCGAAGGGGTCATGCTGCCCCCCACCTCCGCCGGCACGTCCCATTCCGCCTTGTTGGAAGGCTGCGTGGCCGTAGCGATCGTAAGCAGCCCGCTTCTCACTGTCTTTTAGGACGTCGTAAGCCTCGGAGATCTCTTTGAATTTGGCCTCAGCTGCGGCATCGCCCGGATTTTTGTCGGGATGATATTTGACCGCTTTCTTGCGATAGGCCTTTTTGAGTTCATCCTCGCTGGCGCCACGGGAGGCGCCTAGCACTTCATAGTAGTCGGTCGTTGCCATAGTTGCAATAAAAGCAGGTGTCGGTTATTCAGCCTTTGCTGGGCCACTGGATACGATCACATTGGCAGCGCGCAATAGCTTCTCATTTAAGCGATAGCCGGAGCGCACGGTTTGAATGACAAAGTCTTCCTCGATCTCATCGGAGGGCTGTTGGCTAATGCACTCATGCAGATTGGGGTCAAAACGTTCGCCGTTGGGAACAATCGCTTCGAGGCCTTGCTCCGTGAGGGCGCTTTTCAGTTGGTCGTCGACCATCTTGAAGCCAATCGTGACGTCTTTTGCTTCTGGGTGGTTTTCAGCGGCTTGCAGGCCCAGCTGCATGTTGTCCAGCACCGGGAGCAAAGATTCAATGACGGCGGAGGCCGCGCTGCGGATGATGTCTTGCTTCTCGCGAGCAATTCGCTTGCGGAAATTCTCCATGTCGGCCACTGAGCGCAGATATCGAGTCTTCATTTCGAGTGCTTCCGCTTGTGCCTTTTCTAGTGGGCTAGGAGTTGATTCCTGCGAAGGGTCTTCTGTCTGGGTGCTCGCATCTTTAGTGATGTTCTCGGCACTGGATTCTTCAGTAAATTCTGTTTTGTCTGCGGTCATATAGATAAAAATAGTGTGTTGTGATAACAAAAAATTTACAAAATGCAACGTGAAGCTGCAAATGCACGTTTATATTTCAATCCTAATATTTGGAAGCCAGCAGGCACGACTGTTGTTTGCAGGCCGATGCGTCTTTATTAGGGGCGCTTTAGCTCCTGGATGCTGGATGGCTTCGGACGTTTGTACCAGAATGAGCAGAGGCCGCGGGAGTAGACTGCAAAGGGGACCAGCATCATAAAGGCGACCCACGCTAGAATTTGGCCGCCAGAGTACCAAGCTAATTTTCGTGTCGATGTCTGGGCCGGAAAATCGGTCAAAATGTTCACGGAGCAATCATTTTGTTTCGCCCATTTGCGCAGCAGCCGAGAAAATCGAATTTCTTCGCTGGCGTAGAGTTTCTCATCGAAGCCTCCAATGGCATCAAAGGCATCCTTGCGACAGTATAGGTAGCCGCCAGCGGCAGTCTTGCTGAGTTGAGAAATTTTATTCCAAATATGGATGCCACAATGACCAACACAACTGGCGGTGCCTTCAAAGAGCATCAGGCTGCCGCCGCCGGCACTTTTGGCGGATAACTGCTGTAGGGTGCTGGACAACAAGCCCGGCTGAATTCGTGTGTCGGCATCAATAAAAATGAGCCACCGTGCCTCAGTGCTTTTAGCACCTGCATTGCGCGCACGCGCTATTTGATTGATGGGCTCGAAGACAACACGGTCCGCACCTGCGGAGAGAGCGATTTCTGTGGTTGCGTCATTGGAGTTATTGTCAACGACCACACATTCACCGCGCAGCTTCTGTTGTCCCATAGCCTTCAGAACCGCTGCCAATGTTGCCGGAAGCTCTTCAGCTTCATTATAGGCAGGGATGATGATGGCGTAGTCGAATGCTGGCATAGCGAAAAATTATCTCGCTACACTAATTTGTATTTACCGAATTGCAATCGTGGCTTGCAGTTCAATCGTACTGTCCTTGGGCAGCCCAGTTACTGCAACAGCTGCACGGGTATGACGTCCGCGCTCCCCCAAAATTGCAAACAGCAGATCGGAAGCCCCATTGATGACTTCCGGACTGTCGGTAAAACCGGTGCTGGCATTGACGAAGCCATTGAGCTGTAAAATTTGATCAATCTTTTCGAGATCCCCTAACTCTCGTTCACAAGTAGCTAGCATGTTGAGGGCGCAAATGCGGGCAGCTTCTTGGCCATAGTCAATCGAGCGTGATGTCCCCACTTTTCCCGTATGGGTCATTTTACCATCCACGCAGCAAATAGCACCCGACAAATAGAGCAAATTCCCGTGGCGAATAGCTGGCAAATAGTTACCGGCCGGCTCTGGGGCTGGTGGAAGTGTGAGCTGTAATTGTTTTAAGTTGATGGCAATCGACATAGTTTGAGAGGGGGCTAATGTGAATTAGGAGGGCGTGAGATTTGAATTGAAGTTTAAGGTCTGGTAACGCTTGCGGTGGGGTAGGGGCATTCGCCTTCGCTGCGAGCGATGACGACAGCTGCTACGGTATCACTGAAGACATTAACAGCTGTGCGGCCCATGTCCAGTAAACGATCCGTTACCCAGACAACACCAATGGCTTCTACGGGGAGCCCAACCGCAGGTAAGATGACGGCAATGGCCACCAAGCTAGCTGCAGGGATACCGGCGACACCAATGCTAGTTGTTAAGGCCAGAATGACGACCAAGAGTTGTTGGCTGATGTCAAGTGGGGCTTGTCCTGTCGCAGCGTAGAGTTGGGCAATAAAAAGGACGACCACACACTCATAGAGGGCGGTGCCATCCATGTTGACGGTGGCGCCCAGTGGCAGTGTGAAAGCGCAGGATTTTTTAGAGAGCTGGGCTTTTTTCTCGACTGTCTCCATCGTGAGGGGGAGGGTGCCGGAGGAGCTGGCAGTGGAGAATGCCGTCAACAGGACGGGTACCATGGCGCGGTAGTGCTGCATCGGTTGAATCTTGCCGACTAGGCGCAGAATGAGCGCTAAATTAATTGTAAAGTGAATGGCCAGTGCTAGCACAACTGTGATAAAAAACCAAGCCAGTGCGTCGATCAGGGCACCGAAGGGTGCATGCCAGAGCACAGGCGTGACGAGTGCAAAGACTCCGATCGGAGCGAAGCGAATGATGGCCTGCGTCATGCGGATCATCACCGTCTGAGCCCCTTCCCAAAAGCTGCATTGGGTTGCTTTTTGCGTTCCTTTCAGCTGTCCGATAAACAGTCCGAACAGGATGGAGAAACAAATAACGCCCAGCAATTGGCCATTACTGCTGGCTGCGCTGACGACATTGGAAGGGAACATTCTTAAAAAGACGCCAAAAAGATCCTCAGAACCACGCCCACTAACCTTATCCAGTAGTCCTTGGGAGCCTGCAAGTTCGCTGCCGCTACCGAGCAAGGCTTGTGCGGTGCTGGCTTCGACGTCACCTGGTTGAATCCAGTTAACCACCAACAGTCCGATAAAGACTGCTAGTGCACCACTCAGTGTGTAGTAAATGAAGGTTTTAAGGCCCATCCGGCCAAGACCCTTTTCACTGGCCATTTGCAAGACGCCACTGATGATGGAAGCGGTGATGAGGGGCACGATCATCATTTTTAGGGCATTCATAAAGAGCTGCCCGATAAAAATGCAAGCAGCCTCAATCTGAATCGCGAGTGCGTTGTCAAGGATTGGCAGGAGCCAGCATCCAACGATGGCAGCGCACAAGAGCGCTGCGAATATTTGCCAGTGTAAAGACCAGCGGAGAGGGTTTTTCATCGTGAGTAATTGAAGTGGTGTTTGTGGTCGACTTGTGATCACGCAGACCGGCAGTAAAATACATTGCCATCGATATAGGCCAGCGTTATAGCATTTAGCAATGTTAGGGTTATGTATATTGAGTTCAATGATCAATCGTATTTGTCGATTTGCATTTGACTGTCACATTTGCGGCCTAATGCGCACATTTTGCGGAGTTGCAATCGGGGCTGGATTGATGGCATCCGATGGCAACAGCCCGCCTGAGGGGATGGTTTTGATTCCCGGTGGAAGCTTCAGTATGGGGGGGGATGCCGGTTTGATGGACGGTGGCTCGCAGTCACACAGTACCGCTTATCCGATTCACTCGGTTGCCGTGGACGCATTTTGGATGGATCGCACGGAAGTCACCAATCGTCAATTCGCAGCATTTGTGGCCGCAACGGGTTATGTGACTTTCGCAGAGCGTCCGTTACCAGCCGAAACTTTGGCGCAGTTTCGCTCTGCAATACAGGCGAATATCCAGCGGCTCTATCATCAAATAAGCCATGCTTCTGCTGCAGTCGCTACGAAAATACGCGCCGAGATTGAGCAGTTGGAACGCATGCTAGAGGGCGGACATCAGGCGGGTTCGATCATTTTTGATCGCCCGGTAGAGAGCTTGGCCCATGCCTCGGATATAAATCAATGGTGGCGTCTGGAGGGTGCTGCCAATTGGCGCGCACCTGAAGGAGCCGGCTCAGATTGGCGAGAGCGTCTGGATCATCCGGTGGTCAATGTGACACCTGAGGATGCGGCGGCCTATGCCAAGTGGCGGGGAAAGCGATTGCCGACAGAAGCCGAATGGGAACGCGCGGCTCGTGGGGGATTGGAGCGTCAGCCTTTTGTCTGGGGCGAGCTGTTTGCGCCCCAAGGCGCTGATGTGTGGATGGCAAATATTTGGCAAGGGCCCTGGCCTTATCAAAATACGCGCCTAGACGGCTTTCAATTGACTGCGCCGGTCGCCAGTTTTCCGCCCAATGACTTTGGTCTTTATGATATGGCAGGAAACGTCTGGGAAATTGTTGCGGACCGCTACCATCCGGATGCCTATGCTTTGCGCGCGGATCAAGTTATAAAAAATCCTCAGGGGCCGGATACTCTCAGTTTGGCATCTTTGCGCCAAAGGGTGCCCACGTATGTGACGCGCGGAGGGTCTTTTCTGTGCTCGGATGCTTGGTGCAGCGGGTATCAGCCGGGCTCGCGGCAGCCACATGAAAATGATTCGCCAGCGCATCACACCGGATTTCGCTGTGCCATGGATGTGCCGCGCTCCGAACTCTAGGCGATTAGTTTAAGCCAGGTAGTAGGCGAACTGGCAGTCCTTTCTGCGCTAAATGTGCTTTGGCTTCTTGCACTGTGTAAGTACCAAAGTGAAATATGGAAGCAGCCAGCACGGCATTGGCTTTACCCTTTAACACGGCGTCAGCGAGATCGTCCAAGTTGCCGGCACCACCAGATGCGATGACCGGAACTTCCACTGCTTGGCTGATCGCTTTATTGAGCGCATTGTCATAACCCGATTGGGTGCCGTCGCAGTCCATGCTGGTGAGTAAAATTTCGCCAGCGCCCAAAGAAACCAACTTTTGGGCCCATTCGACGGCGTCCAGTTGGGTATTTTTGCGACCACCGTGGGAGTAGACCTCCCAGCCTAGGCCGGATTCTTTACGTTTGGCGTCGATGGCCACAACAATGCATTGGCTACCAAATTTATCGGCGGCTGCTTTGACTAGTTCTGGTTGAGCAATGGCAGCAGTGTTGAGGCTGACTTTGTCAGCGCCAGCCTTGAGCATTTTGCGGATGTCTTCAACAGTACGTAGACCTCCCCCCACGGTAAGTGGCATGAAGCATTGAGAGGCGGTTTTTTGGACCACATCCAGCATAATCGAACGTTGATCACTAGAGGCGGTAATGTCTAGGAAGACTAATTCGTCTGCGCCCTGTCGTTCATAGTTGATAGCTTGTTCCACTGGATCGCCCGCATCTTTGAGATCAACAAAGTTGATCCCCTTCACGACACGACCTGCGTGGACATCGAGGCAGGGAATGACGCGTACCGAGAGCATGCAGCTATTAAAAGGAATGATTCTGCGGGTGGATCACAGTATCTAAAGTAGGCTTACTCCCCTGCAAAGGCTAATTCAGGTTCGAAACTGAATGCCAGTTTGTACTGAACTCCGGGGCGCATGATGAGTGGATGCTTGCGCTCGAGGATTTGCAGATAATGAAGGTTGCCGTAGTAGGTGCGATATTGTGGATCATCGCTCACCACCTCTAATTCTTGCCATTCCGCCTGAAAGTCGTCTTTGAGTAACTCGGTGCGGTGGCTGGCTTCTCCCAAGGCATAGGCGGTCGCCAAATGATAACGGCTGTGATTGGCCGCAATAGCAATAACGTATCGCATGCGGTCCAGTTGCACTTGCTGTTTAACCGTAAAAGAATATTCACAGCTAATTTTGCCACCGGCGAAAGTCCAAGCGACCTTGCACGAGCCGATGCCCGGGACTAATTTGCCAGTATTGGTTATCAGTTCTGGCTGGTCGTACTTGAAGGTCAAAGCATTGCGCAAGCCCATCTTGGTTGTACAATTTTTTCCGTAAAAGGAGGGCGTGATCACATTATCACCAAAGCTTAGTTCTGGCGTCATGATCGGCAAGTAATGGTCGACTGGCCAATCGAAAATTCCAGGAGCGTGCGGGAATGCCAAATAGTCCGTCGTCGGCGCTTTACGATCTGAACTCGCCATCAGCGGAAGTTGCACAGCTAGACCAGAACTAGGGTCCTGATAGATAAACAAACCTTGTTCTTTTTTGTTGCTTTTATCGAAGCTGACGAAGCGCGCAACTTTACGTGCGGGCACCATGTTTTGCGGGGAGGACGATCCTCCTATCGAACGTGCGAGCCGAGACCATTGGCACAAATAACGTGCCGCATCGAAGTTGGCCATGCGGGTGGTATGGTACGGGGCGGTGTTACGCTCGGCATCGCGAATCACTAGGTAGCCATGCTCGTGATCTAGATAAGTCTGGAAAAAGTGCATGAACATGCGGCGCACGCAGTCAATGTACTGATCTTTTTGCGAACCGGATACCCAGTCGTCACGGAGTGCTTGCAGGACTAGGCTGATGCAGTGCATCTGCCCGTAAGCTCCGATCGAGCGGCCAAATGCCCAGCCAAGACCATCTTGGCGCACGAGATCTAAGATGATTTTTAAATACCTTTCTGAATAGGTGCGCATGCTGGGCAGCTTACGTTCACGCAAGTGAATGTTGGCGTGTAGTTGCAATGCTTGGCGTATGAAGACAAAGCTGTGTACCCCATATAAGTCGAAGGCGCCCGCTAAATGGCCAGCTTCAGCTGTGCCCGATTCATCGAAATAGCCGGTGGAAGATTTCGCATCAATCCGCTCGAGAAAACGATCAATCAGACGCCCTGTCTCGTCTTTTTTAGAAAGCCCTAAACTGAATCGGGTGACGGCTTTGGCGATGTTGAAGCTTTGGAAGTGGTTTTCGTAATCACTGCGCTCCAGCAAAAGATTGTCGATTTGCTCTTGGGTGGGCTCCATTAGGCGCTCCCAGACCAGATTACGGTCTTTGGCTGGGCCAAAAGACAGGATGCCGAGTGCCGCGTAGGCCAATCCATTTTCTTGCTCTTCAGGAGCAAAGGCTTGTGCTGTGACACAGCGCGCGCACAGATCAATTAAATCGTGTCCAGCCAACTCTTGTTTATTCGTTGCCCGAAAATACTCACCAATTGCCAAGGCAGCATGGCCCGACTCGTCGAGGCGACTAGGTTCACCCTCAACAGGGATGACGGTGCCCTGTTGGCTGATTGATTCTAAGTTATGGCCCAATATCGATTGAGCCATGTCGAGGCATTGGTCTGCAAAATTATCCATGTAATAAGTCGTCTTTGTGACGAAGGAAGCGTTTGTGATGCGTTTTACCCACAAGCTTGTCAATAGCTTTCAATGTTAAAATTTTGTGGCAGTGATAGCCCGTGCTGGTAAGAAGAAGTGTGCAGCTGACGATTGGCTGCTTCTTTGTCCTAGCGGTTGGCTTTTTTGCGCGTTCATTTTGCGGACGTACCGGCTGGAGTCGCAGGGTGGTCAGGCTTGTCTGATTTTGACCGGAATTGGGCGGATTTTCGGGCCCAACATTCTTTTAGGTCTGCGGTCGATTTTGTTTTGCTTCTTGGCCTGATTGCCAATGCAGTGCAGCTATGACAGAAGTTATGGGCATTGCGCTTTTATTGATTGGGCTCAAATACGCCATGGGGCAGTATTTGGATGGGTTGAATTTGCGGCATGCGTTGAGTCGTCGCCACCAGGTCCCGGGTCCTTACCAGGGATTCATCGACTTGCAGGCCTATCAGAAGTCGATTGACTATACGGTGGTGAAAACGCGTTTTAGTCGCTATCAGGCCGCTTTTGATAATGGCCTGTTGATTGTGGTGCTCGTGACGGGGTTTTTGCCGCTGCTTTACACGGGCTTGACGCAGGTCTTAGGTGAAGGGCTCTGGGGACAATCTTTGGTTCTGATCGCAATTTTGGCGCTGTTGAGTTTGCCGTCATTACCCTTTGATTGGTGGTCGACTTTTCGGATCGAACAGCGTTTTGGATTTAATAAGAGCTCTATATCACTCTGGATGACGGATAAAATCAAGGGGGCCCTCATTGGTTTCGTTTTTCTTTTGCCGCTATTAGCTCTCTTGTTGTATTGTGTCGAGTCGGCGGGCGAGGTTTGGTGGATTTGGGGCTTTGGCTTATTTTTTAGCTTTCAAATATTGATGGTGGTGCTCTACCCCATGTTTATCATGCCTTTGTTTAACCAATTAAAGCCGATGGAGGCAGGCGATTTACGTGAGCGTTTATTTGCCTTGGCCGAGCGGACTGGCTTTCAGGCACAAACGATTCTAGTTATGGATGGTAGTAAGCGCTCAGGACATTCAAATGCCTTTTTTGCGGGTTTTGGACGCTTTCGGAGGATCGTCTTGTATGACACTTTGATTGAGCAAATGAATGTTGATGAGTTGGAGGCAATTTTGGCGCATGAAATTGGACATTACAAACTCGGGCACATACCAAAAATGATCGCTGTCTCGGCGCTGTCCACCTTTGTCCTTTTTGCTGGATTGGGTTTCTTGTCGCAATCGGACTGGTTGACGCGCGCTTTTTTCTTTGAGGGGGCAGCCGCCAGCGCATTTGTGCCAGTTCTCCTGCTTGTCCTTTTATTAAGTGGGGTGGTGGGGTTCTGGCTGAGCCCGCTGACCAGTCGCCTATCCAGAAAACACGAGTATGAGGCGGACCATTTTGCGCGTGATGCGGTCGGTTCACCGGATCCCTTGGTTCAGTCGTTACGCAAATTGCATAAAGAGAATCTTAGTAATTTGGTCCCCCATCCCCGTTACAGTGCTTTCTATTATTCACACCCCACTTTGCTGGAACGTGAGCATTCTTTGCGTAATTTGTGATGCGCTTGATCAAAGTTTGTTGCTTACTGCTTTTCTGTCCGCTGATTTTATGCGGGGAGTCCATCCGTATTGCGACTTACAATCTGCAGAATTATTTGTCAGTGGATCGCTTGGTTGACGGCATTTGGCGGCAAGATTACCCCAAGCCAGAGCGCGCGAAAAATGTCTTGCGAGCGATCATTGCCCAAGCACGGCCGCAAATATTACTATTACAGGAGATCGGTTCACAATATCACTTGCAGGAGTTGCAAAGTGATTTACGTGCCGAAGGGCTGGATTATCCCTATCGCTATCATTTAATGGCGGTTGATCAAAAGCGACAAATTGCGGCCTTGAGCCAAATCGAAGCTCAGGAAGTTTGCAAGCATACGGACCTTTGGTTCACCTACCAAGGCGAACGACGAACCCTATTACGTGGTATGTTGGAGCTAGTTTTTGAGCTGGATGATGGGAGCAAGCTTTCGGTGTTTAATTTGCATCTAAAAAGTCGCTGGACGGAGGATAGGTCAGATCCTGAAGCGTCAAAATTTCGTACGGCTGAAGCTCAAGCAGCGCGCAATCGTATTTTGGAGCGCACCGTAGGGCGCGGGCAAGTTGCGTATGTTTTGGGCGCGGACTTCAACGATCATCCAAGCAGTGCCACCTTTCGACGATTTTTGCAGAAGGGCGCGCGCCGGATTGGGCAATTGATAACGGCCCTCGATGATCGGCAGGAGCGTTGGACTTACTTTTATGGCAAGGAAGTCACCTATCAAATGGTCGATGGCTTGATTGTCTCACCCGATTTGTTGTCCCAAGTCGTTGGTGGTTTTGGTCACATCATGGATCACCCACAGGCATTGGTGGCCAGCGATCACCGTATGGTCTATGCGGATTTTTTATTTGATCGCTGACTTGTCTTGCAGTCGCCACTGGCTCATGGCTTGAGAAGTGTGTATGCGAATGATTAGATTCTTTTGTAAAACTTGCGAATCGGTGCTACAGTGCAGTATACAGGACTGCGGAAGCGGTTATGGGTATTGCTTGCGAGTGCTGTGGCAGGCTGCTAACGGCCATTTGCGTCGTTTCTGTGCGTCATTTCTTCAATAGTGTTTTTTATGCAAATCATTCCACATAGTATTTTGCCGACACGCGATGAAGCTGCCTTGCGCACTTTTTTGTCGGCTTGCTGTGCCGCGGCCAAGGAGAAAGCGCACTATCAAATCGCTAGTATAACGGTTGCGGTGGATCATATTGCGCCATTGGCTGTCTTGGAGTCGATCTACAACCCATCTGAGTTGCACTTTTATCTGGAGCGATCCAACGAAGAAATTGCCATTGCCGCCATTGACGCCGTCGTTTCGTCCCAGTTTTCCGGTCCAAATCGTTACCGACAGCTGAAGCAGTTTGCGGCAGATGTATTTGAACACACCATTGCGATTGGCGACCTTGAGCTGGAATTCAGTGGGCCTCATTTTTTTACGGCCATAGCTTTTGATGATTGCGCCGCCGTGGACGCTGAATTTGCTGCTGCAACCGTATTTTTACCTCGCTGGCAGGTATTTCGTAGCGGAACTCAATACGGAGCCGTTGCCAATCTAAAAATTGAAAGCGATTCTGATGTCGATGCTCTAGTTGAGCGAGTTTGGAGGGCGTATGATCGCTTTCAGCATTTTAACTACTCTGCCAGTACTCCAACTCATCGCTATCAACAGCCAAATTTAGTGAGTTCTGTGGATTTGCCCTTTCAAAAACAAGCTTACCTGCAGGCTGTCGAGCTGGCGCTTGAGGAGATTCAGCAAGGTCAATATGAGAAGGTGGTGCTAGCGCGAACTCAGACACTCAAAGCAGATGGGGAATGGCAAGCACTGCTACTGCTCGATCGCTTACGGCATCGTTTTCCTCGCTGTTTTACCTTCTCCTTTGCCAATGGAGCGGGAACTGTTTTTTTGGGGGCTTCTCCAGAAAGGATCTTGCGGATAAAGGAGGGCAAGCTGACGACTGAGGCCATTGCGGGTTCCGCGCCTAGGGGCCAATCCGCTAGCGAAGATGCCCTTTTAGGGCGAAAGTTGTTGAGCAGTGAAAAAGACCTACAGGAGCACTGCTATGTCCGTGATTCGATTATGCGGCGGCTGCAAAAAGTTGGTTTGAGCGCCCGGTATACAGCTCAGCCTCAGTTGTTGTCGCTAGCCAATGTGCAGCACCTGCACACGCCAATTGCCGCGAATGTCGAGAGCGCGACTCATATTTTAGATATTCTGGAAGAAATGCACCCCACCCCGGCGGTTGGTGGAACGCCACGACATTTAGCTGTGCCGAGAATCTCAGCTTTAGAGGGAATGCAGCGTGAACTCTACGCAGGTGTTGTTGGTTGGTTTAACCATTTAAATGAGGGAGATATGGTTGTGGGGATTCGCAGTGCACAGGTACGCGCCGATGAGGCGAAATTATTTGCTGGTGCTGGAATTGTCGACGGTTCGGAGCCAGAGAGCGAATATCTTGAAACAGAGTTAAAGTTGAAGGCATTGCGCTCAGTTTTTTTGGATGGCAATTCTGCGCCATTTAGTTAAGCTCGTGGATTAAATCCTGAGAATAGTGATTGCGAATTCCACTAATGTGGCTAAGCTATGATTATATGGTAACTTCGACGGCAATCGGTAATGAAATTCGTGAGGGGAATGAGCAATTGATTTTGCTGACCCCCGCTGCGGGTGCAAAATTGCAGTCTTTGATCGCACGTGAGCAGAAAGGGAATTTTTTGCGGGTAAAGATTAATGGAGGTGGCTGTAATGGTTTGAGTTACAAAATGAAGTTTGTTGCTGAGCCCAAGCGAGGCGATATTTTGGTGCGAACTGCGGGAGCGCTGGTGTTAGTAGATACGAAAAGTGCACTTTATTTAAAAGGGACCCATTTAGATTATTCCGACAAAATGATGGGTGGAGGTTTCAAGTTTAGTAATCCAAATGCCAAGGCCAGCTGTAGTTGTGGGGAAAGTTTTAGCATTTAAGGGCACCTCTGAAAACCTACCAAGACCGAGACGAATACAATTTTGATTTTGAGCAAGGCGATTCTGTGCACAGTAGGGCTGGAAGCCCTTCGTGCGCAGATCAACGCAGCTCAGAACCAAAAGTGTTTCGGTTTGAAAGACTTGCCGCTTGCTGTGCGCTGGCGGCGTTGCTCTCGCCTAGGCAGGGCTTCCAGCCCAACCGTTGGCGAGAGAGCCTTGCCTGCATCACAGCAAATCGGCAATCTCGGCACATGGGAGGTTTCCAGAGGTGCCCTTAAGGGCATTGCTCCTATTTGGGGGCTTTGGAAACCTGCTAAAAGCCGAGGATCTTATGTGTGTTGTGCAGTAAATCAGTTCGCTCAACAAACATCCGCAGTGCTTTATACAAAACTTAAAGTTTTACCAAAAAACAACTCAAGTTGGGATGCTCATGCTCGTTATGAATTTTTATCACGAGGCTAGCGTTCGTTTTGTACATTTTACGAGTAGTTTGTTTGAATGGCATGGTGCTGGCTCTATGTGTCACAACCAAATAAATCCAGTACCCTCATCACTACCACCATGAGCATGCAAAAAGACACAGAGTTCGCTAACAGTTTGACGGCGACTAACAAGACTGATGATTCGAGTCACTTTCGCCCGGAGGAACTTATGGAGCTTTCGGGGGATTTGAGTTCCAAGATGGCCGGCGCGATTAAAGACTTCGATAAGATTAATTTAGAAACGCAAATTCTGAGTATCAACGCTGCTGTGGAGGCCTCACGCGCTGGTGAGGCGGGCGCATCTTTTGCGATTGTTGCCAACCACATGAAAGAGCTCTCTTTGCGGACAGGCGAAGTTGCCGATGACCTGACGAACAATGTGCAGGTGGCGCTGAAAAAAATTAATGATTTCAGTAGTATTTTGAGTAATCAGGTTCGGGGTACGCGTCTTTCGGATTTAGCTTTGAACAATATTGATTTGATTGATCGCAATCTTTATGAGCGCTCTTGTGATGTACGTTGGTGGGCCACGGATAGTAGCATTTGGCACGCTTGCAGTGATTCTAGTTTGGACAATACGCAACACGCCTGCGAGCGACTGGGGGTCATTCTAGATGCGTATACGGTATATTGCGATTTGGTACTCTGCGACGTGGAAGGACAGGTGATTGCCAATGGTCGCCCCAATAAATACGATTCTATCGGCAGTAATTGTTCGAAGGAGCAGTGGTTCATGCAATCGCTCCATAGCCATTCGGGCGATGAATTTGGATTTAAACCCGTCCATAACTCTAAATTGGTGGGTGATCAGGCTGTATTGGCGTATTCGTGTAGTGTGCGTGCGAAAGGCCATGCCAACGGGGAAGTTTTAGGGGTGTTGGGTATTTTATTTAACTGGGATGCGTTGGCAGGCGTCATACTTGAGCAAACTCAACTGACCAGTGAAGAATGGAAGCGGACCCGGATTTGTATCGTTGATGAGGATGCGCGTATTTTGGCGGATACGCAAGCAGGGCATGGGCATAAGACGCTCGATCTCCCCGATATCAAAAATTATTTTAAGGAAGCCAAGACTTTCAAGTCGATCAACTACCATGGCAGTGAAACCGTGGTAGCCTACGCTAAAGCACCAGGGTATGAGACGTATACGACCGGATGGCATTCCTTTATTATTCAGGCTGATCGCTAGGAACTTTAGCCGGATAGGGGGTTACGACGACTATTCTCGTACATACCTGTATGCGTTTTTTACAATTTTGCTACCACCTGAGGCTTGACATGTGCTTGCCCGTCTGAATAGCTAGCGGTTTTGACTGAAAACTTTACTATTATGGCATTGAAAATTCGCTTACAACGTCACGGTGCGAGTCACCGTCCCTTTTATCGCATGGTGGTTACCGAAGCCAGTGCTCGGCGTGACGGACGTTTCGTTGAGGTGTTGGGCACTTACGAGCCTCAAGCTAAACGCGCTGAGGATGAGCTCAACTTGAAGTTGGATCGCATCGACTACTGGAACTCAGTCGGAGCGAAAGCAACGGATACGGCAGCTAGTTTAATTCGTAAGGTCCGGCGACAGGCTGCAGAAGTTTCCGCTTAGTCGGATTTGTTGTAGTTTTTCAGGAGCGGCAGCTCTTATGTTGCGCGAATTTGAAATTTTAACCCTCTTTCCAGAAATGGCGGAGGGTTTTTTGTCGGCCAGTATCATTGGGCGTGCGCAGGCCAAAGAGTTGATCGCTGTCCGCTGTCATCAATTGAGGGATTGGGCCTCCGGTCCGCACAGCAAAACAGATGCGATGCCTTATGGCGGCGGTGCGGGTATGGTGCTCAAACCAGAGCCCATCTTTGAAGCCTACGCTGCGCTGAAGCGTCCAAATACGCAGTTTGTTTACATGGCGCCTGACGGGCAAGCTTTGTCCACACCGCTGGCCAAAAAGTTAGCGCAATCTGAACATTTAGTTATTTTGAGCGGGCATTATGAAGGAGTCGATCAGCGCGTGCGGGATGAAATCGTCGATCTTGAGGTGAGTATTGGGGATTATGTACTCACAAATGGCACCTTAGCAGCGGCTGTTTTAATTGATTGTGTGAGTCGATTTATTCCGGGGGTATTGGGGGATGAAAAATCCTTGACGGATGAATCTTTTACCGACAACTTGCTCAGTTTTCCTCAGTACACACGCCCTGCGAGCTTTCGTGGGTTGTCGGTACCACAGGTTCTTTTATCGGGTGATCACGCCGCCATCGCTAGTTGGCGCCGTGAGCATCAGTACGCCAAAACTCAATCGATTCGTCCAGATCTTTTAATTTAAACACCACAATAATCATGAGCCAGTCTATCTTAGATGCTATTACTAATGAACAGCTTAAAGCTGACCGTTCCAGCTTTAAAGTTGGTGATGGAGTCCGTGTCCACCTGAAGGTGATCGAAGGGGAGAAAACCCGTATTCAGGTCTTCGCTGGTATTGTAATCGCGCGTAAAGGCGGAGGGATTCAAGAGACCTTCACCGTACGCCGTATCGCCTCTGGTGTGGGCGTGGAAAAAGTATTTCCGGTGCATAGCCCAACGATTGAAAAAATTGAGGTTGATCGTGAGTCAGTGACGATGCGGGCACGCATGTATTATTTGCGCGACCGTATTGGTAAAGCGGCCAATCAAGTTAAGGAAAAGCGTTTGGTTGAAGCGGGTCGTCGCTAATTGCATAAGACTGTGTATTCCCAACAAAAGGCCGTGCTTGCAGCGGCCTTTTTTATGTTCGGAAATGGCTGATGACTGTGCCGAGATCTGCTCGCTTCATGTATGATACCTGACGTTTGCTTATGTACAGTGATAAACTTGCCAGCGGTGAATTTATCACTGGCCGAGAGCTTATTTTTGGCGTTAAAGGACTGTGAATAGTATCCGAGATTTCAGTTTTAGGATTCCGATATTGCCACCGCACCGGAGGATCAATGTCTGCATTTTAAGGCGCATTTATCAAACGATCTTACTTTCATTTTGTGGAGCTCTGCTATTGGGTCCCTTGTCTGTCTTGCAATTGGGAGCCTGGTCTTGGATGCTCTTTGCTTATTCGCACGAAGCGGGATTCAGTGTGGCGATCGAGGAGACTTTTAGCGGTGAGCGGCCCTGTCATTTGTGCACCATGATTGAGGCGAGCACTGCTGAGTCGAATACACATTCAGAGCCAGCGGGTACGATTGAGCGTGAATTTAAGTTATTGGCGCTCATACTACAAAATTGTTCGGTGATTGGCCCCCCAAGTTATCAGACGCGGTACCTCGATCATGATCCAGCGCCTAGCAGCCAGCTGCAGGATGTTAGCTTGCCGCCTCCGAAGTGGGCCTGCTGGCCTTGTTTAGTAATGATCTAGCTGGCTGATGATCAGCTTGTTACGCGTTTTTTCTGGTCAACTGGTAAATTTTTGCGGACGTACAATTTTGTGCATGCTGATTGTCGACTAGCATCAGAGCGGGCTGGTCAATACTCCCATTCGGGTTTTGTACCTTAAATGCTGGAGTGGCTTTTTTGCACTTGGGCCGACTCTGATGGTATCCGCTGAGCTGATGGAGCTGTCTTGCTGCACTAAAAATTGATCAACGGAGCCTTTCCCTTAATTCACTGCGTGTGCTGATTTTGTGTGCGTAGTACTTTTTTTAATTTAAATTCCAATTCAATGAACTATTTGTATAAACTATTAATTATTAATTCTTTATCGTTTGCTGCTTCTTTGGCAGCCGCACAATCATGTCCCAATCAATCGGAAGGCGGTGTCGCTTGTCCAACGAGCTGTATGCGGGCGCCTTTATCGGTTATGGGGGATCATATGCATTCTCAAGGAGAGTGGATGCTCTCCTATCGCCACATGCGCTCCAATATGCAAGGCATGCGGCAAGGTTCAAATCGTGCCGCGGACTCGGAAGTGGCCAGCGTTTATAATGTTGTTCCCCAGCGGATGGATATGCAGATGGATATGCTGGGCATTATGTATGCACCGAGCGACGATCTGACAGTGATGCTGATGGCACATTATCACGCTATGGATATGGTGAATCATCATAACTCTATGGGTCGTTTTGCAACGGAGAGTCGTGGCTGGGGTGATACCAAGTTGTCGCTCTTGCAACGACTGCTGAACAGTGAACGCTTTCAATTGCATGCTCAGTGGGGGCTGAGTTTACCAACGGGTTCGATCAAAGAACGTGACCTCATGCCGGCGATGCTAGGCGTATTTGCTCAAAACATTCTCCCAGCAAGTATGCAATTGGGCTCGGGTACCTTTGATTTTGAGCCAGCACTGACGCTTTTAATGCCACGAGGGGCGCTCTCCTATGGGGCTCAGATGAAGGCGACACTGCGTTTAGAGTCTGAAAATTCAGAGGGCTATCGTCGGGGGCATCAGTTGCAGCTGCAAAGCTGGGCCAGTTATCAGCTACACTCTGATTGGACGGCCAATGTTGGACTGAGCTATCACTCTTCTGGTAAGTTGCAAGGCGAGCAGCAGTCAGTGACTCAAAGTATGATGATGCAGCGCACAGTGCCGACTGCATGGTCCGAGAATTATGGTGGGGATACGCTTGAATTGCTTGTGGGAAGCTTTTTTGATTTACCCAGCACCTATTTTCCGGGACAGCGGATTGCCGTGGATGTGCGTTTGCCACTGTATCAGAATCTGAATGGCGTTCAGATGGATGCGGATTGGAAGTGCAGCCTCGGTTGGGAGCTTCGTTTTTAGCGGCCGCTAATTTGAGGGCATCTGAAGTCCTTGATTTTTCAGTGGTAGGGCCTTTGGGTCCTGCCGCTTTTATTTTCGAGTCTGCGGTTTGATTGCTGGCATGGGAGCTCGTTACTTGGTGACGAGGCTTTTACTAAAATTTAATGCCAGCATCTGAAGATGCCTCGCCATCCACTTGTTTAAGTCCGCTTGATTCAGCTGAGCCGAGAAATTCTCCGCGGCTAATGAATTCGCTTTCGTTGATATTTTTCCGTTGGATGACGAGTAAAATGGTTTTGATAAGAATTATGCCATCGATCAGTGGACTCCGGTTTTGGATATACCACAAATCAAGTTCAAATTGTCGTTCCCAGCGAATACAATTTCGGCCATTGACTTGAGCCCAACCTGTCATTCCAGGCTTGATGGCATGCCGCATGGCTTGTTGATCATTGTATCGTTGCATGTAATGACAGGGCAGTGGACGCGGCCCGATCAAGTGCATGTCTCCTTTTAGGACATTCCACAATTCAGGGAGTTCATCTAGGCTGGTGGAGCGCAGCAAGCGTCCCCATTTTGTTAGGCGCAGCCGATCTTCCTGATGTCCAAGATGCATGGTTCTAAATTTGATCAGCACAAAAGGCCGACCGTTGAGTCCAGTCCGTTGCTGTCTAAAAAATATGGGTCGCCCCATCAAAAAGGCTTGAGCCACCATTAGCAAGAGCAGCAGTGGTGTGACCGCAAAGCTAATCGACAATGCCAGAATAAAATGAAGGTTGCGTTTGATTTTTAACACGTGAGCTGTAAGACTTTCTCTGAGCATAGGCCGCTAGGTCCTTCAAAACAAGCCAATCATTACCAAAGAACTGTATTATGTTATTAGATGCTAGCCAACGTAAATTCGCTCCATTTTGTTTAACCCGCCTTTTGACGACATGCTTTGGCACTGGCAATGGTGAGCGCGTGTGCATTCTTATCGATCTGCCAAATCCAGCGGATATTAAGGATTTTAAATTTTTGTCTGATGAGACTTTGTCGATCCAAAACTACGGGCACGAAGTATTCTACAAGGGCTTTCAATCGGGAGTATTGCAGGAGTTAAATTGGCGAGGTGGCGAAATCTTTGCCTACCAAGAAACCGGTGGGAGTAATCTTGATTTAGCGGATGTTTGTTTTGATCCGAGTGGAAAAGAGCTGAGTCTGGACCGTGATATATATCCCAAGTATGATATCATCTTGACGGTTTCGACCTATTCGGCCACGGCGCCGCTGACGGCAAAATGCAAAGAGTTTGGCTTCCGTGGGGCTACGCTGCATGGTCTCAATCAAATTATTTTGGATACCGGTCTGGCGGTTGATTATAATCAGGTCAGCGAGGATGCCGAGAAATTGCGTCTTGGGTTGACGGGGGCAGATGCATTTGAAATCGATTTTGAGGTGGAAAGTCAGGTGTATACCTTACGTCTGCATACCAATGGCCAAAGTGCTCAGAAGAGCCACGGCCTGTGTCCTCCAGGTAAAGGAGATGTGGCCAATTTACCGGCAGGGGAGGTCTATTTTGTTCCAGACAGTGCCGATGGGGTGTTTCCTTTCAAGTATGACGATGGCACCATTGGTTTGCTACATGTCGAGAATGGCTCTATTCAGCGTTCGCAATTTGTGTATGGAAATTACGCTGAGATTGAAGCGCATAACCAACGTTTGTTGGACGATCCTATGGTGGGGGCGATTGGGGAATTGGGCTTTGGCACTCAGGTGCTGCCATTTTCCGGGCGAGATATTCAAGATGAAAAAATCTTGGGCACGATACACGTCGCTACTGGCCGAGACGATCATTTAGGCGGTAAAATTACGCCGGAGCTCTTCAAAACGCACGAAAATGCTTCGCATGACGATGTTTTGTATGCGCCGCACAAAACTCCTGAAATTCGTTTGCAAGAGGCGCGCATGATTCGCGATGGCGCCAGCACTGTCTTGATTCGGCATTACCAACCAGCAGAGTATTTTGTAGATTTGTTGCAGGCCAAAGATCTCGCTGCTAGCGTGCATTAATGTGTGCGCTGGCCTCCAATCTTGACAGCTTTGCCCGTTGATGGACTGTCTGTTGTGTGAATCTTTACGAATCAGATGAACTTCTCCAGCAGTATTTGATCTTTCATTACGCGCTACCGGAGCAGCAGTTTCCCTACAAGTTTTTGGCCTCCGAAGCGGCGAACTTTCCGCAACGTTGTGCTCAAGAAGGGGTGGATCGCAGCCGGCTGCCTCTTGGTGCTCGGGCACTGGATCTTGGGTGCTCGGTCGGGGCTGCCAGTTTTACGCTGTCAACATTCTGTTCGGAAGTCATTGGGCTGGACTATTCGCAAGCATTTATTGATGCAGCCAATCAGTTAAGGTCAACTGGGACCTTGACTGCACAGCGTCATGATGAGGGGCTTGCGCAGACCGCCATTCAGATCAAACCGCCGCAGGATGCGCGGCCCGATCGTCTGCAGTTTGTACAAGGGGATGCGCAGGCCTTGCCGTCCAACTTAGGTCAGTTTGATTGCGTGCTGGCCTGCAATTTGATTTGTCGCCTGCAGCAACCTCAGTTGCTTTTGCAGCGCTTGGCTTCACTGCTGCGGCCCGGTGGTCAGTTGTTCATAACGACCCCATTTACTTGGATGGAATCCTTTACTCCAGTGGAAAATTGGTTAGCAGATGCCCAAGGCGATTCTTTTACCGGCTTAAAAGACGCGCTGGCCGCAGATTTTGAATTAGAGGCTCACTGGGATATGCCTTTTTTGATTCGTGAACACGCGCGCAAGTACCAGTACAGCGTCGCCCAAGCCAGTCGTTGGATTCGTCGCTAGCCAGTTGTGAGAGCAGGCCTTTTATTGGGCCAGTTGTTCGGCGGTTTCTGCCTCCAAGCGTTTGATGTAGTCGCTGACATTACAGGTCAACATGCGAGTGCTCCCCGGAGAGACCTCCAGCACTTTATTGACGACGCCATCCAAAAATGCGCGGTCGTGACTGACCAATATCACCGTGCCTTCGAATAGGTTGATGGCTTCTTGCAGCACGGATTTTGATTTGATGTCCAAGTGATTGGTTGGCTCATCCAAAATCATACAATTGGCCGGTTTCATCAACATTTTGGCCAGCGCCACTCGATTCTTTTCGCCCCCCGATAGCACAGCAGTCTTTTTCAAGGCTTCATCCCCGCTGAACAGCAGTGCACCCAGCGCGCCGCGCGGATTCGCATCTTTGTTGCCAGCGGCGGCCTGCTCCACTTCTTGTAAAACAGTGTTGGCAGGGTTGAGCTCATCAGCTTGCGACTGAGCAAAATAGCCTAGCACCGTATTGATGCCGAGTTCCACTTCGCCGGACTGGTAGGGCTCAATGCCAGCCATAATTCGGGCCAAAGTCGATTTACCCGCTCCATTGACCCCCACCACTGCGATGCGATCGCCTTTGTCGATGCGTAAATCGAGGCCTTTGAAGATCACATTTTCATCGTAAGCTTTGTGCAGTTCTTTGATGTTAATCACTTTTGCGCTGGCAGGTGGGGGCTCCGGAAAGCGGAAAAATATTTTCTTCTCGTCGCGCGGGATTTGGATCAATTCCATTTTTTCCAAGGCTTTGATCCGGCTTTGTACCATACTGGCCTTTTTAACATTGGAGCGAAAGCGGTTGATCCAATCTTTGATCTCGCGGATCTCTTTTTGTTGGTTGGCGTGGGCCTTTCGAAGTTGCTCTAGGCGAGCGGCACTTTCTTTAGCGTAGTAGCTATAGTTGCCCTTAAAGCTGTTTAATTGCCCCAGTTTCAGCTCCATGGTGCGGTTGGTTACCGCATCTAAAAAGGCGCGATCGTGGGAAATGATGACCAGGGCTCCCTGATAGTGCTTGAGGTAGTTCTCTACCCAGTTTTGCGAGACGATGTCCAAGTGATTGGTCGGCTCATCCAGTATAATTAAGGAGGGGCTCTGCAAGAGCAGTTTGGCCAGTGCGATTCGCATTTGCCAGCCCCCAGAGAACTCGCCAGTATCGCGTTCGAAATCGCTTGTTTTAAAGCCCATCCCCAGTAGGATGCGCTCAATGCGCGACTTCATCTTGTGCGGCTCAAAGTTTTCCAACTGTTGTTCCCATCCGCCAATGGTATCGATCAAGTCATAATAGGCATCCTCGGAGGTATCCATGGTCATCATGGCCTCCTCGGCTTGTTCGATTTTTTCTTTCAGCTGCAACACATCGCCAAAAGCACTTTCCGCTTCAGCGTAGAGCGACTGCCCGGATACGCTGATGCCGTCCTGCGGCAAATACCCCACCGTCACATAATCAGGGCAGTCAATTGAACCAGACTCGGGCTGCAACTCGCCCATAATCATGCGTAGCAGCGTGGTTTTGCCTGAACCATTGGATCCCACCAGCGCGATGCGATCCTGCGCATTGATGACGGAATTTATTTGGTTAAAAAGTGTCTTTTTACCAAAATTGTGAGAGAGGTTGTTGATCGTAATCATGAGCTGCCAAATAGATGAATGGCAGAACAAAAGCGACAGATACGGCTGAGGCAAAGGAAAAAGTGTGGGAAGCGTGTTCAAGGTCAGTTTGCTGCTCGATGGTGATCGCCGAGCAGACTGTTTAGAAAGTTATCGTTCGACATTTTCATGGGCATCCAATCAGATTGCGGCATGTCAGAGCGAGTGATTCAGTATCCAGTAGCGCAGGTCGAAAAGGTGCAACGGGCCGATAAATTATTTGCAGACCATTTTGAAGGTATCAGCCGCTCGCGCTTGCAACGAGCCTTCGAGGCTGGTCGGGTAACTTTTAATGGACAAGTGATTGATAAGCGCTTCAAAGTCCAACAGCCGGGCCTGCTGGAGGCCACCTTAGAAGAAGTTGCGGCCGATGCCTGTCCAGAACCTGTCGCTATACCGCTGGATGTGGTCTACGAAGATGCGTCGATTCTGGTCATTGACAAAGCGGCGGGGATGGTGACCCATCCTGGTAATGGGACCGGCAATGATACTGTGGTTCACGCGGCCTTGTATCACTGTCAGCAGCAGGGCCAGCAGTTGAGTTCGGTAGGCGCTCCGCTGCGTCCGGGCATTGTGCACCGTTTGGACAAAGAAACCTCTGGTTTGATGGTGGTGGCGAAGACGGATGCGGCACATCACAAATTGGTGCAGGCCTTCAGCGAACGCGTGACCTACAAGCGCTACTGTGCCCTGGTTGCTGCTCAACCGTCGACAGCTCAAGGCAGCATTCGCGAGCCGATTGGGCGTCACCCAGTGGTTCGGACGCGTATGGCGACGGTGCCAGCTGGCAAGCCAGCTCACACTGATTGGTCGCTTTTGCAGCGTTTGGGCTCGCAGGCCGCGCAGATCAGTTGCGTCATCCACACTGGGCGCACGCATCAAATTCGCGTGCATATGGCGGCGCTCAAAATGCCGCTATTGGGGGACTCGAACTATGGTTTTCGATCGGCTCGTTTTCGCGGGATCTCAATTCCGCGGGTGATGCTGCATGCCTGTGAGTTGGCATTTGCGCATCCGCTGGATGGGCGGCCGTTGCGCTTTGAGGCGGCCTTGCCAGAGGATTTCGAAGTCACGATGCAACAACTAAAGCCGGGAGCTTCGTAGAAGTTCTTCTTTTGGGCTGGAACTTCGCTCGCTGAGGAGCTAATCGATCTGTATGGAGAGTCTGCAAAACTTTTTCGTGTCGAGCCAATTGATCGCATGGGCGATCGTCTTGTTGGTCATTCTTTTGCTTTTCAAGTTCTTCAAAAGTGCCGGAAAAAGCCTGATTTATCTGGTCATCATTCTTTTATTGTTGGCCGCCCTACAGTTTTTCTTTCCGGAATTTGTGGATTCAGCCTTTGAGTTTTTTGCGGCATTTCGTGGCGAGCCGGAATCGGCTTGATCGGCTTCAGTTTGAAGTTGCACACTCAATCGCAGCCGTTTTCTGTGAGGGATGGCCAAACACAGCGCACACGCAATCAGTCCAACTCGCGAACAGGATTATCCAGAGTGGTATCAGCAAGTCGTCAAGGCAGCTGACCTCGCGGAGAGTTCTCCGGTGCGCGGCTGTATGGTGATCAAACCATGGGGCTACGCCATTTGGGAGAATATTCAGCGTGAGCTGGACGGTCGCTTTAAGGCGACGGGACACAAAAATGCATATTTTCCGCTTTTCATTCCTATGAGCAACCTGCAGCAGGAGGCGGATCATGTGGAGGGCTTTGCCAAAGAGTGCGCGGTGGTGACCCACTCGCGCTTAGAGGCTGATGCGGATGGAAAATTACAGCCAGCCGGGCGCTTGGAAGAGCCGCTCATTGTTCGTCCCACCTCGGAAACAATCATTGGCGAATTGTTTGCCAAATGGGTGAAGTCTTATCGCGACCTGCCGCTGCTGATCAATCAGTGGGCCAATGTGGTGCGTTGGGAGATG
>Ga0213867_1000161_pt1 | contig 31303 bp, 56 predicted proteins | sample PICome_12_FD_160120 | JGI IMG/M metagenome (GOLD analysis project Ga0213867, IMG submission 160120) | Coastal seawater microbial communities near Pivers Island, North Carolina, United States - PICO540 | ecosystem: Environmental > Aquatic > Marine > Coastal | place: USA: North Carolina... | reverse complement strand
TAGGCCGGACTCGGCGATAAGTGATCTAAGACTTTCCCAATCATACTTTAGTTTAATGTTACATACTTCATCAAGTTCTTTTTTGTAATGGTCAATTGGTAAAAAGCCATCAGCATATTTTGTTCTATCAAAGTAATCACATTTACCTTTCTCTTGTGCAAGTTTGTTAGAAGCCTTTAACAAGTAGTATTGAAATGCTTCTGACAGTTCGTGTACTTTTGTTAATGCTTTCTTGTCGTTGTATTTAACTCCTTCGCGAGCCAAGTAGTGTGCAAGTCCAATATAACCTACGCCTAACGAACGTCTTGCTTTTGTAGATACTTCTGCCGCTTTCACAGGATATCTTTGGTAATCAATAATTTCATCTAATGCTCTAACGGCAAGTTCACATAGTTCTTCTAAGTCATCTAACTCTTTAAGTACACCTACGTTAATTGCAGAAAGGATACACAATGCAATCTCACCTTGCTCATCATCAATGTGCTTCAATGGTTTAGTTGGCAATGTAATCTCTTGACACAAGTTACTCATGTACACTGTGTCTTTGAATGAACTGTGTGTATTAGCATGGTCAACGTTCATAAGATAGATACGTCCTGTTTCAGCACGTTCTTTTAACATTGAACTAAACAGTTCCATTGCTGGAATAGTTTTCTTTTTAACCTTAGGATTCTTTTCTGCTAACGTATAAAGTCTTTCAAACTCTTGTTGGTCGCTATAGAATGCTTCGTATAGTCCTGGCACATCGTGTGGTGAGAAAAGACTTATTTCGCTACCGGCCAAAAACCTTTCATACATTAATTTATTAAGTTGAATTGAATAATCTAACTTACGTACTCTGTTGTCCTCTGTACCTTTGTTATTTTTTAGTACAAGGATGTCTTCAATCTCTTTGTGCCACAATGGAAAATGGACAGTAGCACTACCGCCACGTACACCATTCTGTGTACAACAACGTACAGTACTTTCAAACTTTTTAAGGAAAGGAATAACACCTGTGTGTGCTACTTCTCCTCCTCTGATCTTTGAGTTGATGGCTCTAATTCTTCCACTATTAATTCCGATGCCTGCTCTTTGGGCCGTGTAACGTCCAATAGCCATGTCACTACTAAAAATGGAATCGAGGCTATCATCACTATCAACAAGAACACAAGAAGCAAACTGGCGAACAGGAGTTCGAACGCCTGCCATAACAGGGGTCGGTATGTTGATTTTAAAAAGCGAGGTCGCGTCATAGTATCTCCTTACGTAGTACATTCTTTCCGCTTTAGGATAATTTGCAAACAAAGTTGCGGCAATCATCATATACATGTGCTGAGGAGTTTCAAACAGTTGTCCACTGCTTCTATCTTGACACAGGTACTTGTCAACAATTTGTCTTAGTCCTGCATACGTAAAGTTCTCATCACGGTTACGTTTAATGTATTTGTCTAATGTTAATATTTCTTCTTCTGAGTATTGTTCTAAGATGTCTGGATCGTAAACACCACGGTCGATGTTTGTCTTAATCATTTGCATAAGAGGAGCATTGTCGAATTCGCCGTAGACATCTTTGTATGTTGCGTACAATAATAAACGTGACGCCACATATTGATAGTTAGGATTTTCTAAACTAATCAAATCATTTGCAGACTTGATCATAATTTCTTGAATTTCGTCTGACGACATACCATCGTAAAACTGAATGTGTGAACTCATTTCTACTTGCGATGAACTAACTCCTGTTAATCCTTCACATGCAAATTCTACTACCTTGTGGATCTTGTTTACATCTAATGGCTCGCTGGAACCATCACGCTTTTTTATGTTAATATTTGACATTCGACTTCCTCTTCTTTCTTACATTATGCAAAAAAATATTTAGTGAAGAGCTGGCATTGGATATACCTTTTGTGGTACCCAACTTCCTGGCGCTTCGTTGTGTTGTATTATGCTTTTGCCCATAGGTTGTATAAAAGTTTGTCCTATAGATAAGAGCATAAAGGTTTCCTGTTTTTCAACTTCCGTAATAATATGTATCTCAAAACGGTTCTTGGAAAACCGTTCTGTTAATTGTAAAGTATAACATATTCCTAAAATAATGCAAGTCTCTGTGTAACCATTTTCCTGAATAAGTTCCCATGGACCACGCCAAGTTCGGTTATCCCATATGTTAATACTCTTGTTATGTACTACCGGAGCATGTGAGTAGGCTTCTACAACATCACGTAACGGATCTTTCGATGTTTCGAGTGTGTCTCGGAGTGCCTTCCATTTGATTAATCTATCCTCATATACTTCTGAAAACATTATGTTACTATTTAATTTTTAATTGATACTTTGTATGTAAAGTCGGCATTTTCACTAACCACGGTGTTCTTCATTCTAATTGCTAACGTGTCGTTAACAGTATCAGAATTGATATCAAATAGTTGTGCTTTTAACTCTAACTTGTCTGCAATTCCTGCATCTCCGTTATAGTCATATGTGTCACTGTATGTTACTGAGTCATTGCTTTTGTTAACAATAACTTCTAATATACCTTGACGCATAGCATCTACTTGGTTACTCTTATATTGGTATTCAATAATGTATGTACGAGTATAGTCACCTGGTAGTCTAAAGATAGTTTCAAATGAGTTCTGTTGAATTGTTTGTATCTTATTACTAAAACTATATCCTGAATGGATTGGTCCTTGTACTTCTGAAATGTAAGGTGTAGTTTGGAAAGCAGTATCTAACATAAGATCGTTTGTTCTGCTAAACCAATCGCCACAAGTCTTGTTGCCTTCCTGTACACTATTGATAATAGTGTAAGCCGCCGCAGTACTTGTACCTCCGTTGTTACCTACATTTAAAAATTTGTTATTTGAACTTACATTGTATCTGCCTGTTTGAAAAATGATTGCGTTTCTATCAATGTTACTAAATGTAGAACTTTCAAACAAGTTTCTTTGTGGTCCTGTTGATTGTCCTTGAGCACCTACGATTGTGTTCTCTCCAAACCATACTCCGTATGATAAAAGATCAAACAAACAATTTGTAAATGTATTTTCATATACATCGTCATCACTCTTAACACCGTGAGCAAAGCCATCAATCTTAACATCATCAAACAAGTTATTGAAACAACCAACAACTGTACTTAGGTTGTCCATGCTAACTCCAATACTTGCCGCAACAATACCTATGCCTGATGTCCACGGTCCTTTTATCTGTAAGTTCTTAAACACACTGTTCTTACAACTTACAAGTTCAATACCTGTGAAACTTCCTAAGTTGTGTTGTAGTGTCATGCCTTCTAATGTAATGTCTTGTGCTTGTGTAAGTGATGTACTTGTACTATCATCAGCATAGTTGCCTGGTGTACTGTTACTGTTCACTGTAGTAAAGATAGGATAGTTGCCTGTCTGTATAATAAATGTTTTGTTTCTACCTGCACCTTTGATAGTTGCGTGTGGAGGTATCTTAATTGAGTTTGAAATGTTATATGTACCTGCTTCTAAAACAAGTGTAACTCTACTTTGTGTTGTACCTTTTGAAGCAGTGTTAATAAACAACTGATCAATAGCACGTTGTAGTGTTGAAGTTTGATCTGAACCATCACCTATTCCACCGAAAGACTTAATGCTAACGATGTCATCTAATCTGCTTTGAAGTGTTCTTTTGATTGGTCCACTAACTGTTGCACCAGTTTGGATTGTGCCATCTTGATAAGTGTATTGATCTGCAAGTGTAAAAAGGTTATCGTTTTCAGTTAATACTTTTGTATTACCTACTGCCGGTGATCCTTCACTAACACTGCCGTTACCAATGTATAGTTCTTGTGAGTCTACTGCCCAGCCAAGTTCACCACCTGCAAGTTGAGGTATTCCTGAACCACTGTTTTTGCGTCCTCTACGTATTTGAATTCTTGATATTTGAACTACAGCCACTTACTAACTCCTAAATTGTTATTAGTATTTATCGACTTCAAGCGAACTTATCGTAGTACATATACACACGATCCCACCACTTTTGCTCCCACTCTGCAAAGTTTTCTGGTAATAAATCGAACTGTTGATACTGTAAGTCGCGACTGCACATGAATACGTGGCCTTCCTTAATATCTGTACCGTATATTTCGTTATGTGCTAAGGCATAGGCTACAAGTTGCAAATAGTAATCCTCTACCCATTCTGCTTTCTTAGGTTTGTTAGTTTGTTTAAAGTCCATAATAGCAGGCTGTCCTTTGTATTGTCCTACAAGGTCTGTAGTTCCTGCATAGATCTTAGGATGAAACAAGTTAATCTCTGATCCCCATACTTCATCTACATGCGTCATTGCTTCTTCTTTAATTACTGTTGCCATTTTATGTGCCTGTTGGGCATATGGATTACTTCCTGGCTGTGGCCATTCTGCAAGTTCAATATAGTCCTCAAGGTACTTGTGCATACGTGTACCAACACCAGCCGCTTCAGTAACAATCTCTTTGGCCTTTTGTTCTCCTACACGTTTCTTCCATGCAATCAATCCTGACTTGTCTTTTGTTTTATCTAAGATTGTAGTAACACTTGCGACAGCATTACCATCTGGACAAGCATACAACCGTTTACCGTCAACAGACTGTTTTTTGATTTCGCTATACTGATAGCGTTCTGTAATTAATGACAAAATTATTTCCTCTTATATTCGATATCGTAAACGACAGTACGTCTAATACTGTCGGTAGGATACACACCGTGCCACACTTTACCTTCAAGGCATACTATGCCTCCTTGTACACTTGGAAAGTGTTGCGGGTGTTGATATCCATTGGGTTCTGGCATTATTGAAAAAAGCATACCGTTAAACTTATTCTTTGTATTATGATATATTGGAACATCATCTAAGTGTATAACGGCACTAAAAGTATTCTTATCCATATCTCCTTGATGTACATGAAGTCCTTGGTATCCACCTTTTTGATAGTAGATGATCCAAGATTCAATACATTTGAATTCGGTTATATTTTTAAATGCAAGTTGCTGTTCAAGCCATAGAAAGAATCTATCTTGTATTCTTTGGTAGTCTTGATTATCTTTTGGAATATAGATCTGCTCGCCATCTACAGTTGTAGTGCCGGTGCTTTCGTCATCTGCAATAATTTTATCAAATAATACTTCAAACTCTTTATATTGAGGATAAAGAGAATGCCAAGTCCATTGATCTGCAACTTCTTTATAATTTTCCATTACTTACCTTTAGTCGTAGCGTACATTATATAGTACTTACGTTATAAAGTCAAGTGTTTTTTTATAAGTGGATTATTGCATTGCATTGGCAGTAGCACTTTGAGCCATTTGGTCAACTGTGTCATCGCCTTGTGCAGGTTGTTGTGGTTCTTCACCACCTTTGAGTGTTACGCCTTCAGGATCAAAACTTGCAACAAGTTCTTGTATTTTTGGATCCTGATCGTAAACTGCTTTGAAAGTCTCTTGGTCATGTTGCTCACCGCCCATGTTATCCATGTAACCGTTAAGTTCGTCCCAAGAGACTTTTTCAGTTTTGTTTTTTACAAGTAAATTTAAGATTTTCGTTAGATTGGGTGAAGCAGACTCAATTACTTTTTTTTTGAGTCAGCACCTCCAAGTATAGTACCAAGTCTACGTGAACGCTCTACGCTTTCTCTTGCTGGTCTACCTGCGTCTTCTTCGCCACCTGTTGCTGGCTCTGCCGCGGCAAACTCATCACCACCTTCTTCTGCTGGTGCTTCTGCTTCTGCTTCTGCGTCTACTGTTGGTTCCATTTCTGGATCTTCTTCTGCTGGTGCTTCGTCGCCCATTGTTTCTGGTGCACCCTCGCCTGTCAGTACGGCTACGCCGCCTGTTAATGCGTCACGTGTTGTTTCAAGTGTTGTGAATAATTGTTCTAATGCTGGCTTAACTGTTCCTATGAATGATTCAGATTGTTCACTGCCCATTTCATCTCTAATCTTGTCGCCTATTTCAAGCATTGATTCTGTTTGCATTTCTGCTGTGTCTTCCATCCAGCCTGTAACTCTATCAACCATGTCCTTTGCGGCCATAACAAGTGTTGCTTCTTCTTCAGCGCCTTCTGTGATTGCTTTGTCTGCTTCTACATCGCCTTCTACAATATGTGCTCTTTCATCAATTGCCTGGTTAATAACTTTAAGGAACATACTTTTCTTTTGGTAATCTTCGTTACCTACTGCATCAAATGATTCGTTAGTTTCGATATCATGTAATGCTGTACGCAATTTGTTTCTTGCGTCCATTAATTGATCAGTTGAAAACTTATCTACGTCTACTGTTTGTCCGAATCTTTTATCAAGGCTTTCGTTCAAGCTCTTTGCTGTGATCGGTTTATTAAAATGGCTTATTCTCATTGCTTGTTCCTTTTAACTATATTTATTTATCAAAAAGATAGTTCTCAATTTGATCCCTGATACGCATACATTCGTCCATTGCTATCTCAAACCGCATTTGCGCCGAATCTGCACGTATTTCGTCCTTACTATGCTCTACAGTATACTTATAAAATATAGCATCGTTATAGTATTTACTCAATTTAGACTCTAAACGCTTAATATCAGATACAGAATGGTGTAACCCATGTGCTGTGCAATGTGCGATTGCAAGTGCAGTAGTCTTAGACGGGGTAAAGATTACATGGGATTTGTCTACAAGATTGAATACATGGTACCCTTTACCGTTTCTACGCATGACAACATTCTTTATGCGTATGCTATTACCCTTTTTATATGGTACGGGATACTCTGCCAGTTCGGCATCCATTATCTCGTTTAAGAGTTTAGTTATATTAGGGTTTGTATGTTTCATTTGCCATAACCAGTATTCTACCGTTTTTAACTACTTTACTTACTAAAGCCTTTCTGATAAGAGATTCAATCACGAATTGCTCTCTTTCAGTGTAAGCATGAATAGGAGTAACATCTCCTTTAGACATTTGGTTCAATACTTCTGATTCCTCATTGCTTAATGCTATTGTAAAAGTCTGTAAAAGTTCGTTAATTTTCATTGGTTATCCAGTTGTCATTTGCTTGATAATTGGATCCAAATCTTTTTTAACATGAACTGTTTTTATTGGTTCGCCTGGTTTGGCTTTTGGATTTTTCAGTGTTACTTCATTGCCCTTAACACTGTCTATTTCAAAGTCTTGTTGTTTTCCTTGTGCATCTGGCATCGGAAGAGTACTTCCGGGTTTTAATACTGCCTGTGCCATCTTGTTAGCAACCATACCTTGTGCTTTATTCACTGCCTTTGTTGCAAGTTTCTGTGCGGCGCCTTTAGCACCTTTCGCGGCCATCTGTCCCATCTTCTGCCCTACTCTGCCAATGCCTTTAGCACCTGCCTTCGCAACTGCTCCTGCACCTTTAGCCGCCATCTTACCTGCGGCCGCGGCACCTTTCATTGCTAACTTGCCTGCCGCTCCTGCGACTGCACCTAACATTGCTGGGATAGCCTCGTCAATCTGTTCTGGAGTGTAATGAGGATACTTGTTTGCAATAATTTCTCTTGCACGTTCTTCAGTAAGTTGAATCTCGTTGTATCTCATTATCTTGATCTCTTTCTACTTCTTGTTTTAGGTCTAATGTTTTTCAGGTTACGTCTGCCTGACCTGTTAATCCTTGCCAAGCGTTGTGACTGACCTCCTGCTCTTTTTCTACGTGCCGTTGCAATCTTCATCGCACTACCACGTCTTGCCTTTGCTCTCTTTATGTTAATCGAACTTTGTACCCTTTTAGGTTTGTTACAAGTTTCTGGCTTTGCAACAATACGTCCTTTACGTGAGCCTGTTGTACATCTGTATTTACGCACAATCTTACCACCACGTCGGCCTGCAATTTGTAACGCTCCTTCTGTAATTATCTCACTAACAATCATTACTTTCTCTTCTTAATTGCTATACGTTTGTTAGGCACTTTAAACCCTGCTCCAGATCTGTTCATAGTTCTTACTCTGATACTTGCTGGATTAGTACGTTTAGTTCTTCTTGCCTTACGTGCCATTCTTGCACCAAGTCTGGCTCTTGTTTTCTTCATGCGTATCTTTGCTTTGATATTCGGTGCGGCAAAGCACTGTCCTATCTTAGATACAATACGCCCTTTGCGATGTCCTGTGGTACAACGATACTTACGGACTACTTTCTTACCTGAACGAGCCCATATCTGTTTTTCTACAAGAGGTGCGATAATATCTTCTATTAACATAACACTTGTATTTAGTGTCTTAAGGATTAGTTGAAGTTGATAAGGATAACGATTATTGTAGAAAGGAGCCCTGCTACAATAGTTCCGGAAGCACCAACGATTACTTTGATCATAGACTTATTGCCGTTTTGTATGTCCGAATGGATATGTTCTACCTTTTCTTCGATCTTACCTAAACGACCTTCTAAGGATTTATATCTCTGTTCGCACAAGTCTACGTGTGCTTCTAAATTTTCTTTTTCTAAACTTGTGGCTCTTGCCATCTGTTCTCTCCATTGCGTGTTTATCGTGCAAGGGGCCTATTATGTACCTAATTGAGATGTAATGTTTGCCTAAATTATAATAATATTTATACTGATTTTACTCTGCATTCTCTGGTAAGATAAAGATGATATTACACTTCTTCTTACTCTTTGTTCTAAATGCTTTGTTATCAGTATTTATCGATTCTGTTAGGTTCGCTACCACAGGTACTAAATCAAAATCATCTTTAAGTGTATTAAGATCTGTTCCTGCAACTGCTGTTTCAACATCAAACTCAAAATCCCAAACTTTATGTTTACCCGTAAAGTCTGTACCAAAAACCCCAGTTACGTCTTGTTCAGAACATAATGGACTTACTTCGTAGTAAGGATTGAAACGCATACTCAAACAGTTAAAAAAACTCATAAAGTTGGCTTGTTGATTGATTAACTGTTTGTCAGCCTCGTTGTGTTTATACTTACGAGTCTCCGTAATATCTATTAGAGTTCTGATCGTGACTTTCATAGTATTACTTATAGTCATAAAAAAAGGGCCCAGTAAAAACTGAGCCCTTTTAAACTTCGTATTAGTTAAAAACTAATTACGCAGGGTTTTGGTCAAAGTCTGCAAGTAAACTTGAAGTTACTCCAGTTGAACCAGTTCCAAAGTCTGAAGCCGCAGTAAATGCGCCTGTACCTTGAAGTGCAACTTGTACTGCATCAGTAGTTCCACTTGTGAACACACCTGATTCAGTTAAAACAGATACACCAGCGATTGTGTGTGCATCGTTAGTTCCAGCAACATCACCTGCCGCAAGATATGTTAACGCCGCATCTAATTCTGCTTGTGTCATGTTAGTTTTTGCAAGGTTGATGATTCTTGTTTTTCCACCTAAACCATTTCCTGCTTTAGCGATTCCGCCGTTTCCTTGTGCTATTCCAGCCATTTTTTTTCTCCTATGTTAAAATAAAGAAATACTTCTTCTCTTAAATGACATCTTCATTACTCTATGAAGTTGTTACTATTATTTAGTCTTTTTTGGAAGTTTGGCTCTGTAATGCACGTCTTTCCAGTGCTTTTAGCATGGAAATGAATGCAGGACCGCCTTTTACTATATTATCTATAGTTTTAATGGCAGGCATGTATGCTCTAACCATTTGTGGAGGAATAGGTTTACCTTGAACGGCCATCTCAATAAATTTCTTGGCAAGCATTAAATTCTTTGTGCCAAGTAAGAATCTATAGAAGCCTAAGTCTTTTATGTCAACACTTACATCTGGTATTGACACAGTTGGCTCTGGATCTCTAACCTTAGCAGATTCAAGATCTCTAACTGCCGCCAATGCTTCTAAGTGTTCAATGATGTCACTGCTTCTTAGTTTTGCTCTACAAGCATACAACAAACGTGTAACAATTTTCTTTTTGTCGCCTGTTGATAATCTATTGAAGTTGAATAAACTTCTACGTATTGCTTTGTAGTCTGTGTTTACAATATTCAAAGCACTTTCAATACCTAAGAATACTGTTTGGTCATTTAAAGAAGTTACCCTGCCTGTTGACATAGCCATCAAATATCTATTAAATGCCATTGCAGGCAATGTAGTTCTTCTACGAATAGCCATTGCCGCTTTGGGATCTTTAAGTTTGTTTAATGCTTCTTCATCACCTTGTACAAAGTATGCAAAGTTATATAAATCTGTTGCATACATTCTAAAGTGTTTGTAACTATCTCTGTCTGTTGTTCTCTTAGCATAACCGTGAGCAACTGGAGCAAACTGAGGATACCTTCTTAATAACTCAAGGACGAGCATAGTAAGGTATAGTCGCTCACAACAATCTGTGTAACTTAATACACGTTGATTGCCGCTATCGCGAGTCATTCTCGCTTCGTGCAGTTCTGTTAAGAAATCCATCATCTTATGTGTAGTTACTTCTCTCTGGTGCGTCTCCTTGACCTTTAACATACTTCTCAAGGAATGCTCTAATCATATCGTCTTTGCTACCTGCTTTTAAAAGCATACCAAGTGTTTCACTATTCTGTACGTCTTTTGTAAACTCACGTTTGATTGTAGGTTTAACTCTATCAGTAGTTAACAACATTTTAATTGTTGCCGCTTGTTCTGGACTACATGGCATTTCTTTACCATCATCAGTCTTACAAGTTTTTACTGGGTTTGGATTACCTCTTGAGTCAAGTACTTTGCCTACTTGGATAATCATTGGTGTGTTTTTGAACTCAGCATCCATACCTGCTTCATCATCGTCAGCAATGTCTGGACCACCAAGTCCTAAGTCTTTCATGTCGTCATCGATTTCGTGCATTTTCACGTCATCTAACATTTCTTTTAGTTTCATTGTTTGCTCCTATTATCTTTGTACCGATCTATTGGCTTGAGTAAACCCGCCCTTGCCTCGGTTGACAAGTTTCATATCACCCTTGGAACCAGTTACAACATATCCTTCACCACCCGGTTGTCCGTTAATGGTTGCTTTTACATCTGCATCTTGGTTGTTCAATTGATCAATGATGTTATTTTTTACATTCATGATGCCGTTTACGGTATCCCATATAGCACTGAATGTATTTACGTTCTCACTAATGTACTCTTGAAGTTTTCTTTGTTTGTTTGCACTAACCTTAGAAGATTCTAACCATTTAATAAAGTCACGGCCTAAGTTTTCTAAGCCGGAGTCTACTTTCTGGTTTACATAAGTGTACAATATGTTCGGGAAGTCAGTAACTTGCATCTGTTTAAGTTTTGCCTTGTCAAGGAAACTGTCAATAGCACTACTGTTTCTTGAGATGATGTTCTCTAACTTCCCTATTGAACTTTCATCAACCTTTACGGTTTCTGAAACTGTTACAGGAGGAATCACAAGTAAATCTGTACCCTCCATAATGTCAAAGTCGTTGAATGGTTGTTCGTTACCATCTTCGTCAATGACTCGGTGAACTACTACCCCTATCTTACTTTTATTAATCTTTTTACCTATATCACTATCTGTCTTAACTGTGTACTGTACAATGTTAGGTTTGAAGTGATACATGTTTTGTTCTTGTTGTGGCTCATGGAAGTATAGCATGTCTCCTTTAAAGTAACCTTTAAAGTTTTTAGGAGTTGCTTTTTCCATAATAGGCCAAGCCTTTGCCATATTGGCTCCTAATGCTTTAAAGCCTTTAGGATCATTCTTTGCTCCGGGTCTGGCCAAGAACATTTTATTAACTGCTTCTGGACTCTTTGCTTTTCCATCATATCCTTTTGCGACAAAGCCTCCTTTGTCTGTGAGTACAAATTCTCCATTTTCATCGCGGCCAAAAATGACTGCGGGAGATCCGTCCCATTTGATCTGTACATTGTCTGTCTTCTCCGCCATTGCTTTAATCTTTGCTAATGCTCTCTTTGCACCAGCACTACCATTAAAGAAAATTAAATCTTCTATGTGTTGGATACGTGCATCCATACCTTCTAACATTCTTGTACGGTTCTTGTCTTTGTTAAAAAAGTCTTTACCTTTAACTTGGTCTATTGGCTTAATACTTCTGTCAGTAGTTTGTGGTCTCCACACCTTATCTGTTGCATCATATTGATATGAAAGTCTGTTCTCTGGGTGAATAAACTGTGCGCCATTTGTATAATCATCTACGCCTCTAATAGGATCACTAACTAATTTAGGATCACGTTTCTTAGGCTGTGCTTTTTGTTGTTGTGGTTGTTCATCACTTGCTTGTTTCTTTTGAAACTTTTGATCTGGTCTGTCTTTCTTAGTTTGTGCCAAGTCGCCGTCTACTGGTTCAGCCTGTCCAGCAGTGTAATCACCTTTGGCCGCTCCTTTGATTTCACTACCTGCATCTTTAACTGCACCAATTAGTCCAAGCACACTTGCATCTTTCTTACCTGCTCCAACCTGAGCAAGATTCCTTCCTGTTTGGAAGTTTGCTTTTGCGGCACCGGCTACTTTCTTAATACCTTTTTTAATTCCCATATCATTAGGATCAAACTGTGCAGGCTTTTTGTAACCGCCTTGTGTATCAGGTGCTTCTTTTTTTATCTCACTAAACTTCATATAACTTATCCAATGTATTTCTAAACCATTCACGTCCTTCATACTGAACTGCTTCTGGTAGTTTTAATCCGTCCTTCTCAAAATACTTAACAGCGTCTGCCGTCATTGCATCATAGTTAGGATCACTTTTAATTTTGTTAACAATAGAGTCAACACTATCTAAGTCTGCACCTTTGGCATTGTCGCCTAAAAGATACTGTGCAATCTCGTCTGGGTCTTTTGAAACTGTTTTATTATTAATTCTATCAACAAGTCCTGTTTGACTGTTAAACTTGTAACCATGAAACTTTGCAATGCTTGAAATTAATATTGCTCTGTGTACACCTTTGTACTTTGTATCGTCACCATAACCTTTTAGTGCGAACTTCATAAAGTCTGGCTCACCAAACATTAAATCTAACTGTACGAATCCGTTATCTTCTTTACCATTGATGGGTGCTTTGAAGTGTACGTTGATACCTGACTTGGCTACCCACTGTCTTGGTTCATCGTCTGGGTGATTCTTTTGTACCCACTGCATAAGTTTTGTTTCAACTTCTGACTTATCGTACTTGTCTTTGTCTACTGCAACATCTAAGTCACCACTTGAACTTTTAATTCCTGTTGAACCTAACTTCATGTTAACATGGTCCATACCAGTGATTGACTCAATCCACTTTAATGTTGGGTCTACATCTGCTTGTTGAATGCGTTGAGTAGTAGGCTTACCATCTTGGTCTTTGAATACGTTACCACCTTCATTAAGAATCATTTTTTCTACTTTCCTGTACTTTTTGGATACCACGTCTAAATTTCTTAGTATCGCCAGTTCTAATTGAGTTTAGGAATCTACGTTCAATGTCTAATGCTTCTTCTTCTGAGTACTGTTCGTTAATACGTGAAAGCAAGTTTACTGCACTTTCTATAATATTAGTACCTGTAGTAGCGATTAGCGAATCATTATCACGATCTCTATGTAGATTGTTTAATTCTTCTAAGATTGATCTTGTGCGTTTTTTCATAGTGTTCAGTTTCCTTACTACTATTTATGGCAATTACAAATAAATATTACTGCAAAAAGGTTTATAAACTAAGAGGGAGTATAATATGGGAACTTTTAATAACAAAATCATGGCAGAGTTCAACCCGCCACGTAAATGGGTACTGGGTCGTGATTTGTCATATGATTGTCCAGAGTTAACAGAATTAGAACTTAAAGCATTAAAAGGCGTGGGTGTTAAACTCAAAGGTTCAAAAATAACTGTTCCTACTGGATTTGTTACTGATTTAGCATCAGTACCAAGAGCAATGTGGTGGCTAATAGCACCGTTTGATGTAGCACGTAGCGCCATCATACATGATTTACTGTACAAAACAATTAGACAATACAGACACAAGATGCAAGACAAACAAGACGAAGCACTTGTTAAGTCAGCAAAGAAAGCCTCTGATATGGTTTTCTGGTATGGCATGGTAGATGCTGAACCTTCAGTACCTAAGTGGAAAATGTATTCTGCTTGGAAGGCTGTTGATTTATTTGGTAATGGATCAATAGTACCTACAGAAGATAATATCTAAAGATCAATAAAATAGGGTGCTTGTCGAAGGCACCCTATTTTTATGAATTACAGTCCTATACCGTTAGGAACAATAACATAGTGTATCATTAACACTACTCCCACAGAAGCACCCAAGCCAATCATCATCTTAATGAAGTCTTTAGTTACAAGTGGAAATACTGTCTTGAACTTTTCCTTGCCTGTCATAGTTGCCATAGCAAGTTCACGTCCACATAGTAGTCCAACGAACACCCAAGTTGTTGACATAGGTATATCGTTATACTCTTTGAAGAACCAAAGGATCAACCAATACACTGCGTCAATGATAGTAGCACTTCTTACATATCTTGTATTGTGCTTTTCAATAACAATCTTTTGTATCTTACCTCCGCCTTCACGGAACATATAAGCAAGTCCACCTACAAATACAAGTGAGATCATAACCATTAAGTCCCAAGGTATCTGTCGTGGTAGGAACACGGCAATGTTTGCCATGTCATGGCTTAACCAAGTAAACCACAGGAAGCCTGTTGTTACCCATTGTGCGACACGCCATGCTTTCTTATGTTCTTCTTTGACAGGCTTTGCTTCATCAAGTAGTTTAGTAACTACTATCCAAATTACATACGCCGCGACTGCCGCCACTGCATAACCCATCATGCTCTTTACGAGCATCTTCTCTAATACAAATGTACTTGCAAAGGCACTTAAAACTAAAAATGACGTACTCACCGGTACGCCAATTCTTGTTAGTATTAAAAGTAATGCTGGTGCCATTGCGTGATACCATTGTATTTCTTGGAATGGTATTTTGTTTAGTCGTCCATAACTAATGTCTCCACCATTCACTGTCCAACCGTACCACAATGTATAAAGGAGAACTGCACTTGCACACCCCCACATAATTTTCCAATTGAATCTCTCATTATTAGATGCGATCCATGTACCGAGAGTCTGTACTGAATCATTTGCTATTACGGAATAAGCGGCAAAGGCGAAACCTATTGCCATCCATAGGGTGAGTGCGTCCATTCTTATTTCTCCTATCTGCTTGATGCTTTTACCACATCGCTCACAAGTTAAAAAAGATCGGGCTCGACGATGCCCGACGATTATTCATTTATAAAATACGAATTACTTTATAAACAGTTTTATTTATAGCACAAGTTTTAATAAAAGTCAAGAGTGAAGATTAAAGTTTTGTTACAATTGGAAAGAAAGGGTGCAACTTGTGATTGCACCCCCAGCGAGGATTAAGATAGAGAGTTCGCTATTTCTCTTTCTGCTTCGGTTGCAAAGTTTTTGTCCCAGTTGTCTAAATGCTTTTTCATAAAGCGATTAAACACAGGAGGTATCAATGCTAACGCAAAGAGTGTAAAGTAACCTACACCTGTATTAGGTGCGCCTACTTCGTCAAGTTCCCAGAAGTGTGTCTCACCTCTGTCATGATGATCAGCCTGGCGACCAATCTCAATGAAGAACCAACTTGTGAATAATGTAGAATTATCCCATGAGTGTCTATAATCTATTGGCTCGCTTTTAACACGACATAGACCATAGTGTTCAAGATAGTTAAGTGCTTCTAACTCGAAGTTTGATATTACCCAAACTGCGGCAAGACATGCAACACCTAACCAACCACCTGCAAAGAAGAACAATGCAAGACTTGGTACACTCATCATGTATCCTCTTATCCATCTGTTGCCAAATGATATAAAAGGTTTACCTAAACGTTTTAGTCTACCCTTCTCCATTTCAAACAAGAACTTAGATTGTCCTAAGTGTGATTTGATATAGTGTGAATAGATATCACGTCCACGAGGTGCAGTTGCAGGATCGTCTTCACTTGCTAATTCCAAGTGATGATTGTACACATGAGCATAACAGAAATGTGCTGAACCTGATAGTCCCATCATCCAACGGCTTATTATAAAAGCAACGCCTTTGGTGTGCGATAGTTCATGCCCATAGATTATACCTATGCCTGCAAATATACCTGTTGATAACACAGCACCTAATAGTTCTGCACCTGCCATACCGTGAAAGATTTGGTAAGCAAGAACTACCTGTAGTGCTACGAACACTGGCAACATCATATACATAACCATATTCTGTAGCCATGGGATGCCTAAGGTCTCACCGTTCTCATCAACTGCTCCACGTGTCTGGACGTTGATAAGGGTGTCAAGTATAATGCCTACTCCCAATAAGCCTACACCTGTCCATACCCATGCTCCACCTGCCATCACTCCTGCGAGTGTAGCCAATATCAGCAATGGTGCTATGAAGTACCTTATGTTTACGAAAAGTTTTTTCATTGCGTTCTCCCGGGTTGCCCCTGATAGTTAATCACAATGTTTTACTATATTAGCACAACGACTAAAAAAGTCAAGTGCATATTAATACTTATACTACCAAAAGGAAAAATAGGTTCTTATAAGAACATGCTAATATTAGTGTCAACTTATACTTGACACACTGTTGCGAAAATAGCATAACAGCCTTTACAAAAAAAACACTGAAATCACGTCAAGATAGGGCAGGAATTCTGTACTACTTTTATAAATACAGGTGAAGTAGAAAAGATGCAATGTTTTTTCTAAATCACACACAGACACTGGGAAGAGACCAGGGCAAGTTCACTTTGCCTTACCAAGCGAATGACGGTGGAAAAGACCACTGACACCCTGAAAAGACAGGGGGTATTGCTTTCCTTAAGCATCCATACATTAGGAGAAAAAAATGACACACTTTAATATAAGTGGTCTGATGTCTTGGATGAAACGCGGTATGACAGATAGTCACCGCAATCAACTTTTGACTTGGGCCAAAACAGAATACGGCAACGATTGGGAATATGCTTACCAATTTATGCTGAAGAACGAAGGACAAGCACCAACCCACGCACAACTCCACGGACCAAGAATACGTTTCTCAGGTTCAAAGGAGGTGGCTTAAATGCTATCATCGATACTTAAATCACTTAAAAAATTATTTTGGAATAAACGAGATTGGCAAGAAGATTATCTCGGTAAGTCTACTGATCACGCTGACTTGGAACGCAGGATCAGGCAATTGGATAGGGGCGAGGTCCAGGTCGGACCATTTGGACCTGTTCGCAAATATTATAACTGATACTAACACATACACACTAAGGAGAATATAAAATGTTATTATGGGAAAGAACAAAGAACTTGTTTGCACAAGCAGGCTTAGCCAGAGCGGCGGCTGAACTGTCAAGACAAGGTTATCATGATTCAGCAAAGACACTGATGATTGAAAGATCAAAACTATCTGCTCACAGACTTGAAGCAATTAAAAGACTTGAGAAAAAGAGAAAACTTATGTCAGACTACGAGCCAGGCGATCATTACATGCGTGGTAAGACTGTAGCGACTTGGAAGGGCAAGGCACATGCTTAAAAACTTTGTTGAAGTAGCAGTACCTTTAACAGTTATATTCGGAGTACTTGTAGGGTACTTCGCAATAGTAGCGGCGTTCTGGGGAGGAATGATATAATGTGGCCTTACACCGAAGACGAACAAGACTGGGTATCAGGAAGATAATTTAAAAACGTAGAGGAGACACCTACCAAGACGACTCCTCTACAACTTCTCATTGTTGAGTATTCTTTATATTACTTTCTATTGTAAATTGAATATAAAACCCACACCGCAACTAAACCAACTAATCCTTGTGCAGAAAAGCCTGCAACAATGTTTTGGATATTGCTGATTATGTTGATGTTTGGCCAGAACGGAATGTTCTGTCCGTTGAACAAGACTTCTAACACGATGCCTAACGAAAGCAAACTTATTCCTGCTTCTGTTAATGCTCCGGCCCAAGCCTTTACTTTATTTAAGATTTCCATTTTGGATCTCCTTTTCAGTTAAACTAACCAATCACGTTTGTCGGTCAGCAATTTATTTAGAGTCGTACAAACAAAAGAAAAACACTCTTAATTGCGATATGAGTCTAAATTAATGATTTTAATTAAACTTTTTAGTTAACACGTTACTTAAATACTACTACAAAGGAGAAAAACTATGTGGACTAAACCTGAAGCAGTAGAAATGCGTTTTGGTTTTGAAGTTACAATGTATATTGCTAACCGATAAACAAATAACAACAAGGGCCAGAAACATTGGCCTTTTTGTTTGACCACAATAAATACATTTACACAGACACACAAACAAGGAGAAATAATAATGTCAAAAGTAGAAACCACATACGGCGAAACGATTTTGAAACAGACGCAAGAGATTGCTGACATGTTCAAACAAGCAATGCCAAAAGTCAATACAAATAAAAACGGTTACGAGATTCGCACAGAAGTTTTGAAACTCGCAAGTGTATCAGTCTGGAAAGACTATTACGCAAAGTGGGATCAATACAGTACTTCAATCACAAGAGAAGGTGATGAAGTTGTTACGAAAGTAACATTGCCAGACGTGCCTGGCACACAAGAAGTCCTGGAGGCGGCTGATAAATTTTATGCCTTCATTAATAACACAAAGTAAATAATGATACAAAACTATATGCAAAACAGGACATAGTCCATACAAATAACATTAAAAGCCTTACATTGCCATAAACAGTGTAAGGCTTTTTTATTGGCCATAAGTATATGCATGTTCGAAGTTATAGATAATTTTCTACCACAGAAGTATCAAGACGAGATTGAAGCAGTTATGTTACGCAACGATTTCCCTTGGTTCTATCAACCAAATATCACAACAGGTAAACCTAAGATTCAGGACGAACGTTTCCAATACAGTCATGGGTTTACTCATCAGTTCTATCATCAGGAGTATGGACCACAAAGCAATTACTTTGGTATGGTGCAGAACTTTATACAGTTTGTAAATGTAAACTATGACACACAAGGTTACTATAGACTCAAAGCAAACCTAACAGTTCCTGTTAATGGTTGGACAAAGGATACTGTACAAGAACCGCATATTGATATGCCCATACCACACTTGGTATGCTTGTATTATGTAAACGACAGTGATGGAGATACATTCTTCTTTGACCAAACATTTGACGAGAAAGCAGAGCCAGACGAGTTTACAGTTTACAAACGTGTTGCTCCTAAGAAAGGCACTGCGGTTGTGTTTGATGGATTACGCTATCATGGAAGTAACAATCCTATAGAAAATCAATCACGCATAATTCTAAATGCAGGAATGATCATATGATAGAAGTAATAGATAATTTTATTCCACAACACTATCAAGATAACATTGAAGAAGTGTTGAGTGCTGTAAACTTTCCGTGGCACTATAGACCGAGCATCAACAACGGTAAGCCTAAGATACATGATGAACGTTTTAAATACGCACATGGATTTGTACACAACTTTTTCAATGACGAAGAAGGACCAACAAGCACATTTTATTCTACAGTTAGTACACTAAGATACTTTGCTGAGAAGCATGGCTTTGATAACAACGGCTACCACAGACTGAAAGCAAACTTAAATGTACAAATACCTGGTTGGCAAGATGGACAGTGCCAAGAACCTCATACTGATATGCCCAGTGATCATATGGTACTCATCTATTATGTTAATGATACTGACGGCGACACTTTTATATTCGATCGTAAGTTTGATCCTATGGATCCCAATCCTGGTCAGTTCGATCTTAAACAAAGAGTAGCACCTAAGAAAGGCAGAGCCTTGCTATTCGATGGCAACTACTATCACGCAGGAAGTTATCCTATCCAAAATAGACATAGGATAATGCTCAACGCAAACCTTATTACTGCGTAGCCATTATCTACGCACATAAATACTGCACATGATAGACCTCGAACCATTTAAAAAACTGATTAACGATCTTGAAGTCTCAGGCAAGTATAGAGTGTTTAACGACATACTGCGTGAGCGTGGTGAATTTCCTAATGCCATTTGGTATGGGAAGTATGCTATTAAAAATATTGTTAACTGGTGTTCAAATGATTATCTTGGAATGGGACAAAACAAAGTTGTTATTGATGCCATGCATACCGCTCTTGATCAAACCGGAGCAGGTTCGGGTGGGACTCGTAACATCGCTGGGACCTCTCACTATCATGTAGCACTTGAACATGAGTTGGCCAAATTGCATAGCAAAGAGTCAGCGTTAATGTTCACGTCAGCCTATGTAGCAAATGAATGGACTCTTGTTTCACTTAAACGTATCATTCCCGACATTGTGTTTCTATCTGATAGTAAGAATCATGCAAGCCTTATACAAGGGATTCGACACAGTGGTGCAGAAAAACACATTTTTCCGCACAATGATCTTGAAGCATTAGAACAACTACTGCGAGACGTCAAAGGCACACCTTGCATTGTCTTCGAGTCTGTGTATAGCATGGATGGATACGTCAGTAAACTTCCAGAAATTTGTGCGTTGGCTGAGAAATATAATGCTGTTACCTATCTTGACGAAGTTCATGCTGTAGGCCTGTACGGTGAAACCGGAGCCGGCTACGCAGATCAGGTTGGTTGTCTAAACAAGATAGATATACTTAACGGCACACTCGGTAAAGCCTTTGGCGTTCAAGGCGGATACATTACAGGGAATAGTACTGTCATAGACGCTATCCGTTCTATCGCCTCAGGCTTTATCTTTACAACTTCAACAAGTCCTATTGTTTGTGCAGGAGCATTAGCAAGTGTCAAATATGTACAGGACCATAATGAATTAAGAATTCAACATCAAGGTCAAGCAAACAAATTGAAACAGATGTTAAAGGATGTAGATATTCCTATTTTAGAAAATGAAACACACATTGTACCAGTGATGGTAGGAGAAGCAAAACTCTGTAAGAAGATGAGCGACATGTTGTTAGATGACTATAACATTTACTGTCAGCCTATCAACTATCCAACAGTTGAAGTAGGAACAGAACGTTTACGTTTTGCACCTACACCTTTACACACCGATGCAATGTTACATGATTTAGTAGAAGCACTTAGAAAGGTCTTTAAACGATGCCTGGTACAGACGTAATACTTGCTGACAAGTTCCCTATTGTAGCATACCAAGAGCCTTACAAACTCGTTGAGGAAAAAGTAGTTTTTACAAACAGAGAAGATGTGCAACAACAACTTCCAGATATTTGCAGTCGTGCTTTAGCCAGAGCATGGATTGACACAGAATTCTATGAGCAGTTAGAACAAGACGTTTTAGGTACTTTTAGATCTCAGGGAGTAATACTTCCTGACAACATGACTATACAGTTTGATCACTCAGGGAAGAACAGACCAAAACTTATAGTCTATGAACAATCAGAACATAATAGTAAGTTCAAGGTTAGAGTGTGTGCGTTGACTCTTACTATGATGGCACAAAGGTAGTATAATATGTTTAAGAACTTTAATATTAAGAAAGCGTTTTGGTTCACGCTCGGTTGTATCTTATTAGGGGTAGCGTTTGTAGGAGTCTACTTACCTGGCTTACCTTGGAGTACACCAGCAGTTGGTGCGGCTTATTGTTTCGCGAAGTCAAGCGATAGAATGCACAACTGGATTATGAATCACAAATTGTTTGGCCCGTTTCTACGTGGCTGGAGCGAGAAAAGAGTATTCCCAACAAAGGGAAAGTATTTGATGATTGTTACAATGGCATCAAGTTTAATTATTATGTGGTTTACTACAGGTAATATAAAAGCAATAGCATGGACAGGTGGCTTTATGGTACTTGTTGCTATTTGGGCATGGAGATATCCAGGTTCACATGAAGAACATCAAGCAAGAAAAGATGCAGGCAAAAGAATTGCTTGGTTAAAATAGAAAGGTGTTATGACAAAGATGAGAACGTTCACGTTTTATGACGGGGACAAAGTGGAAACTAAAGAAGCAATAAGTTTTAAAAAAGCAGTTAAGTCTTACCAAGGAGGTACAGAAAGCAAGAGTGTGAAAGTAGAATGGGAAGCCAAGAAGGGTGGAATATACGAAGTCATACAAGCATTACCGATTGGTAGAAAGATAAGACAAGCGGCAATAACAGAAGCAAAAAGAAAAGCCGCCAAAGCAAAGATGAGTAGATAATGGAACGAGGAGAGTTTGAAGGAATGGACGGACTACAGGTGCTATGGCATCTGTTAACAACTGAGCCTTTCTTCTGGTTTATATTATCAATAGGATTTGTTGCAATAGGAGTCAGCATATGGATAGACAGATGGGACGATCAGGAGAACATTGTACACTATGACGATTCACACCACAGCAATCGATAACATAATCGTATTTGATAATTTCTTTGACACAGAAGTGTTTGAAGATATACTATCAAAGAGTGAATATGTTCCTTGGAAGTATTGTGAAGTTGTAAGCGAAAGCGAGGGAAACCCTGTTGAAAGGTTTATGACTTGGAATATTTACGAAGAGGGACATGTTCATTTCGATCCTATGCAACTCATGGACATAGTCGATGAGCAATGCAGAAAACAAATACAAAAGAAAAAGCCTGAAGCAGTTATACATGACATGAAACGTCTACGCTTCAATGGCACAATGCAAGGCAAAGGCTACACCATGTGGCCACATGCCGACATACACGATCAACAAGAAACTGTATGGACTATTGTTGTTTACCTTAAAGGAGATGGAGGTACAACATTCTACAAAGAAAAGAACGGTGACTTATTAACAACCGTTGACTTCAAACCTAACAGAGCAGTAATGTTTCCAAGCATGTATTGGCACAGAGCCGAATCGCCCCGTAAGAACTATTTTCGTACCAGTTTGGGAATAGTATATATGATAGACTAATAGTCTATTAGAACACGTTTAGTTACGCCTGGCATTTCGCCTTCACGTGGCATAATCTGTTTGTCTTTTGTTTGCTTCTCTTGTGGATCAACCCAAGGACCAAAGTTACTTCCGCTTAGGAAGAAACAAATGTTCTCTGCTTCACCAAAAGATACAATGTAACTCCACGTACCTGTTGTAACGTTAACTGTGATTGTACCTTTGCCTGACAACACTTGACCTTGTGGAGTTCTAAACATAACGTCCATAGAAGCAAATGGTGTTTCGGCATACTTGGCTACAATGTCTGGCATCAACAATTCTGCTGGGCCACAGTCAACCATGATAGGAAGTCTGCTGATCATTTGTTCAGGAATCATAGGACCTTCTAAACCTTTAGGTGGTGTCACCTCAGGTTCAGTAATAGTCTTATCATCACTTTCAATAGCAAACGATAATGAACTAAACATAGTTGCACTTGCTGTCATTCCTAAGAATAATAGCAATGTCATAAGGATTTGTTTTGACTTGTTTAACATGCTAATATTTACCTTAATTACAGGTAACTTTCAACCTGTTCCGAACTAACTTTCTTAATACAGTCCATCCAACCCGCTTTTCCTTCCTTAGTAAAGAACATATGAGGATCGGGTGTGCTAATTTGCAACCAACTGCCGTAGTGTATTTCCATTGCAAGTTGTCTTGGGTGCCATGTACTTACACCAGACATCATTTTATAATCCTTTGGACAGTTACCCATTAGCAACTTCTCTATCATTAGTTTGTCGCTACTAACTGCAAGGTTGTGTGCTACTTGATGTGTGTTTGTGCTTTGCCACTCATTAGAGTGTAACAACACAAGGCTTTCTTGTCCTACTGGACCACCTGTGTATAGTTTTTGTTGATTGTCTATTAATGAATGTTCGTGTTGAAACTTTGTTAAACGACATGCATCTGCTATAGTTAACTTAGACGGCTTGTTAAGAACAAGTCCAAATATGGTTTCGTCCTTTTCCTCGTATATGAATACAACACTTTGTCTGAACATTTTATCACTGTCGAGTGCCGGTGTTGCTACGAGAATCTTACCGCGGTATAGTTGATGTGTCATATGTTAGGACCAATCAGGAAGTGGCCCACCATACTTCTTTCCCTTGATCTTCTTGCCGCCCACAGTCTTACGTGTGTCGCCAACCTTGTGACTTTTCTTACCCTCACGTCTTCTGTAACCTTGGCTCTTGCAAGAAGATAAAGCAGACGCACCAAGTGATGAATTAGAGCGTGAACTCTTACATAACTTGGCACTTGCTTTTGCTTCTTCTAAAGCATCAATGGAAATATCTTTTAATAACATACTATCTATATTTATCCGCCGTTGACTCATACTCGTCTTCATTCGACGACTCAAGTATTCTAAATGTTAACGCCTTTCGTGGTCCTCTTGTTGTGTTAATAGATACATCTCCGCTTTTGGGAAAGTATTCTATCTTGGTAATCTTTGCGATGTCGTCATGTTTGCCGACTGCAATCTCTTGTCCTACTGCTAAATTTAATTGTAATTGTCTGAGGTTTGCCATTGGATATCTCCTTTGTGACACATTCTGTGATGCTGAGTAGCATACAAATATTTATGTAAGGCCCCGCTGTACAATGTACAAACTTATCGATTATGCAGGATTAGGAATAAACTCTGGGTTGTGAATATAGCATACCGTCTTTTTAGGCACGTATGTTACGAGTAACACCTTATCTTTGTCCGGGTGATTGTGTACATGACCCTTAAAAGCACTCTCATGTGGCTTGACCTGTATAGGATACTTGCCTGCCCACCCGTCAATGCCCTGTGATTCTTCCTTGGCTGTACTAAATCTATATGGTAGGTTGTAGTAGTCTGCAACAACTCTTACTGCTACTTCTTCTCCACCCATACCCATGTGAGTCTTATTGTACACCACTTCCTTTACATAGTCTATACACATGTCTTTGGTAATACCACCTACTTGCATTTTGCATACCATGTCATAGATCTTCACTCCGGCCGTCACTAACCCTTCACTGCCATGCTCACTATTATAATAGTCTGTCCACTCCGTCAGTGTTCCCTTAATACCTTCACTACGCATTTTTAACCATGTGTCTTTACAATGTCCTACGAATTGTGATCTGAAGGCCTGTGAATTTTGACCTGCAATGTTTAGAATTTGTGTAGAGTATTTTGGCCACTCTCGTCTTGTTGGAGTGATGTTGTTCTTGTAATGTCGTCCAGTCAACTTAATCATGACTGTGGCTCCTGTCATTGTTTCCATTGTTCTTATAATAACACAGGAAACCAAAAAAGTCAACCATCTTTTTACAAAGGCCCCGCTGTAGCATATCATAAATATTTACATGAGATATCAACTATGCAAAGACGATATTGGCAACTTCCTAATTGTAGATTCCTACACAGATTTAATCATCTCCAAGGTCAAGAATGAACGAACGGCTATTTTGGTGACGCAAAAAATCAATAAAAACGATAACAAAGAAAGAAATTCTGCCAATTTCCATTGACAAATACATTTAATGATACTATATTAGTATTATGAATGGCAAGGAAAGACCAAACATATTCGTGGCAAGTCTCTTAGAGAGCGGAGTCAGAGGGTGTGCATATTATGGACTATTTAGATATAGTGATGATATGATGATACAGGTCATTGTTATTCTATTAGGCATTGCAGAAATAATAAAATTATATAAGGACTCACTATGTTCAAATCACTAAGGCATCTTTCACTATGGCTTTCACTAATAGTTCTCACTACAGGTTGCTCTGTCACTAAGAACAATGAATGGCTGATGGGGTCAATACAGGCAGATTCACTACAGGAACCATGCATCAAATGTAATGAGGATTGGATCTTTATTCAGAATGAACCTTTCGGGGCTCAATATCATTTCAAGCGAGAAGGTTATGTTCCTGGAACAGCCGGCACAGACTCGAGTTGGTCTAATACCGTCCGCTATTAATCTTTCAAAAAATTTTACCAAAATAATCATATTAGGGGTTGACTTTTGATTAGTCTGGCCATATACTGTATAGATAATAAGGCAAACAGAGAGGCAAAAAAATATGACGGGCTATGTAATATATCGAACAGATACAACTGAGATCGTAAGTGAGAAAGATTATTCTTACACAGGTCAAATCCATAAAACAGAAGGTCATGCTAAGGCATCCTTAACACGAATCAAAAAGAAATTCACAGAAGGTTTGAAAAGCAAAAGACCTTATGGCACATTCAAGTTTGAAGGCTTAGGCATTCATGAGAATGGTAAGACAGGTAGACAAGCCGAAGGTGAGTTGACTGGCGAAATGGTTGAGATGAAAATTATCAACACCGATACCTACTTTAATAATATAGAGGCTCAAGAAGAAGTCACTAACATGATGACAGGTAAGAAGTTCAAACAGAGTGTGAACACTCCAGGCTTCATGTCACCAAGTTCAGAAACATATTGGAGTATGTAATGGTAGAGATTTTTATTACATTGGCTGTGGCCAACATTATATTATCGGCGTTAGGACCTCTGTAATGGCAAAGTTCAAACAATCATATCTCAAACCAACATTGTTCAAACCTAAAGGACATCCATGGGAAGGTATTACATGGCCTGTCAAAGGTAGCAAGGGTAATGAATATGATGTGGACTTGACAGAAAAAGGATTCACTTGCACCTGCCCTGGATTCAGTTTCAGAGGCAGATGTAAGCATTCAGAACAAATCTTAAAACAAGTGGAAGGAGTAATGGCATGGGATTAGAAACACATTCAAAGGTAGAAATACACGAAAGATATCATAAGGAAGGTTTGACACCTCCTGCAATTTCGTGGACGAACGGAACGATGTATATCGACACCAACGATCAAAAAGACTTGGACATTATTAAAGATGTAATGTTGAACGAAGTTCTTTCACCTGGATATAAATTAGACTTCAATTGTTTGAAGGCAACAGAAACAGAGCCATGGGACCAATGGGCCATGGACATTTATAAGTAGGAGGCTATATGAAAAAGAAAAGAAATAAACTTGAAAGGAAACTTGACGAGTATAATCACACAATGGAATTGATTAGAACTATTGTGCCGATTGCCGTTTTGGTTTTACAAGTCATAATCTTAATGAAGTTGATTTAATATGGAAAATTATTTTATAGTCATTTCGTATGTAATTGGAACAGCCTTTGGTTATTATTGGGGTAAAGGCAGTGGTAGGCTACAGGGCATCGCAGATTGCATTGAGAATCTTATTGACCAAGGATATTTGAAGTTTCGTGGAACCAAAAGAAATGCTGATATTATTAAGCATGATGAAGAATATTAGGATTTTGGTAAATTAATGGTTGACTTTTATATCAACAGGCCATATACTGTAAAGACAATAAGGCATATTAACAATTAAAAGTGAGGCAAAAAATATGAATAACAATTTGGTAACAAAGGCAAGCGAACTTATCTATCAAATGGATAACGATCAACTCAATCAAGTTATTGAGGCAATCAAACTTAAAAGAAATCACATTGCGACACAGGCTGTCAGATCATTTATGGTTGGCGACATTGTCGGATTCACGGGCAAGTTTGGTAAACAGGTTTCAGGTAAAATTAAAAAGATCAATAAGAAGTATATTATTATTGATTGTGGAACAGACGGACAATGGAGAGTTCCAGGTAATCACCTTACCAAATTGGGTATTGGAGAAGAGGCTTAATGGGTCCTTACTCTGAAGAAAAGCAATTTCAACGAGCAGAGTCTATCAAGGCTCTGCTTGATAACAATCCTCAATTGGATCCACTCTACAAGGCTATGTGGGAAAAGAAATTGAAGAACTTGGCATTGAACGAAAGCCATTACAATTTCAGAGTCAAAAAAATTTATCAAAAACTAAAGAAGGGACTATGGGTAAGGTAAAGAACAAGTCCGGCTGGGACTTCAAAGACCCTAACCGAAAGTCGAATAGAATGAAAAGTATTGAGATGCCAATGCAAAAGGTTATCGAGGCTCGTCATAAGAAGTATGACGAAGTCATAGCAAGAGGCGGAAGCCAAATGCAAGGATTGATTGCGGCATGGGAGATTGTTCCCACTATCAATAAACGTCAACCAACAAAAAGAAGGAGTAAGAAATGAGATTGCTATTAGGAATAGGTATTGGTGTTATCGCCACTTATCTTTATTTCAATCCAGGATCGCAGGACGAAGTGATTGGAACTATTAAAGATGGTATCAATTCAGGTGCGTCGATTGTGAAAGATCTCACTGACAAATAATTGGTTAACATTTAGGTTGACTTTTTATCTGTCTGACATTATAAACAAACTATGACAAATAATTTTTTATATGACGGCACAGACGATAAGACAAGAAGGGAAGAATTCCTTGCAAAGAAGATGAAGGAGTTTTTGAAAAACGGAGGTAAGATAGAAGTTCTTCCACCGTGTATGACTTCAGAAGAATATAATAACATGAAGAAGCCTAAAAGGAAAAAGGCTAAATCAAAATAGAGGGAGAAGTTAAATGCAATTCGCAGACCTAAAATTCGAGCCATTGTATGATGGCGTTCAGGCTATGGTTCCAATCGCAGATCATCAGTTGAGCATTGTAAAGCACAAGATGTCCTATGGTGGCAAGATGGGGCTTTATGAAATCGCTGTCTTTGGTCCTGACGGGGAGCAAAAAGAATTGGCTGGGATCACCCAACCAGGAGATACTGTGAAAGGCTTCCTGACACAGGACGACTTAATGACTACAATCGACACAATGAAAGGACTATTAAATGCCTAAATTATTTCACTTTGAGTTAGACTCTAACGAGATCTATGAAGTCGTTGCTATGAGCTTCAAAGACGCTTGTATCACCCTGGAAGAAGAATGTCCGGAAGTCAAGCCAAAGAATATCAAAAGCATTACGGAACACGAAAATCCTATCCCGGGTGTAGATACAATCCACTAAAATATTTTGGAAAGAAAGTGAACTTTATGGTTGACTTTCTTTTCGTTTGAGTCTATAATAATAACATAATTAGAAATTAACTTAATGCTGGAGGGCAACATGGAAAACATTCAAACAACCGCAGAGTTCTTAGAAGAGAACAATACAGCCACTGAAGAAGATAAGAAGTTCTTCGAACAGATGGATTACTTTTCAACTTATGGTAAAGGCTTTGGTGCACAGACTGTCTGGTCAATATATGACGAAGGCATCCTGTTTGGCAACGATCATCCATTCGGAGAGAATGTAGTCATTAGACATAAATGCGATGTCTTTGGTCCATATGACGTCACAGTTCCTGTCAAAGGTAAAAAGTGGGGTGATATATGGGCGGCCGCAGATAAGGCCATTGTAGAGTCAGACGACTTGCATCACATTTATATCGAAGGCTTTGAAATCAAAGGCAACGAATTAACATTGGTCACAGGATCTTAATATGAATTTATACGACAAGGCCAAAGTATTTTCAATGGCGGCACATGAGGCCATCGGACAGAAAAGAAAATACACCGGCGAGCCATATTACACTCACCCACAGAGGGTGGCTGACATTCTGCAGGATGTTCAATACACCTTGCCAGAAGAGGCATACGCCGTGGCCTTGTTGCATGACGTGGTTGAAGACACTGGTGTGGAATTGCACACCATTGGAGAAGTATTCGGGCCTAAGGTAGAACAAGGTGTGGCCCTATTGACTGATACTCCTACAAGAGAAGGAGGCCCTAACAGAGCAAGAAGAAAAGAGATGGACAGACAAAGACTATCTCAGGCTCCGGGTTGGGTGCAGACTGTAAAGGTTGCTGACATGATAGATAACACCTCTACCATTGTAGAATACGATCCTAAGTTCGCGAAAGTCTATTTGGAAGAAAAAAGATTACTTCTTAAAGAGTTGACTTCAGCAGATCCTATTCTATTAGAACAAGCACAATCTCAAATAAAGGAATAATCATTTGGCAAAGAAGAAACCAGTGCCTGTAGGCACAACTGAAACAGTCGAATCTTTTCTCGCTCGAGGCGGAAAGATTACAATATGTCCATCATGCGAAAGAACACCAGCAGAGGATATCAATTATAAGTGGAAGCCTCAAAGAGGTCGCAAGAAAAAAGAAGATAAAACTGTAGATTCATTTGTAGAGTAAACGGAGGAACACATGGCATACCTTACCTACACCAAAGACCCAATCGGTCGTTTTGTTGAAAAAGACTTTGGCAAGACATTTGAGTATTCAGACAACGATGAGCCTATGAATGTGATGGAAGACTTTCCACACAAGGTTTGGGTTGCATCCGGGAAGATTGGCGGTGACTCTGGGTTTAGGTATGCCCATGTGAAAAAGACTGTGGCCTACATTGTCACGGACGAAGATGAATTTGGATTGCCAGTTATTGAGAAATGGCACATAAAGAACAAGGTCGAATACGATATTCCATTGTTCATAGAGGCACAAAGAACCAATTTATTTGGTAAATTAGGGGTTGACCTTTAGGGGCATTGGTGCTATAGTATAAACATAATAAGGCACTAACAAAGAGAGGCAAACATGGCAACAAGGGCAAGAATAGGTTTAGAACTAAAAGACGGTTCATTCATTTCATCATATCAACATTGGGACGGTTATCCAGGTGGGTTAGGTTATACACTAATCGATCATTGGAATGACTATGACAAGATCGAAGAAGCAATTCAATTAGGAGATGCTTCAAGTTGGAGATACATGGTCGGACAAGAGATTGACTTTGACGACAGATCAAATCCTTTACACGAAGTTCAGAATTGTTATTACGGTAGAGACCGTGGTGAGAAAGACGTTGGACCTAAGAAACATTTGAATGGCGTATGCCTATTAGACGAATGTTGGAACTCAGGTGAAGACTATGTCTATGTTTATAGACAGACTGGCAAGAAAGATTATCTTGGTAAGGAATGTGGTGAATGGTTTTATACTGATGCCAACAATCCTGCAAAAGAAATCGCAGACATGAAGCCATTAGAAAAATATGCTATCTTAGAGCATATCGATATGTTAAAAAGACATCTTGAAATGATGGAAGAAAGGAAGGCGGCATAATGGCAAAGATTGATATTGATGTGGTCGTAGAGACTTTCGCTCGTATGGATCACAACCAAAGAGATCAGTTCGTAAAGACGTTGGTTAAGAAATGGCCACACATGGCTCAGAGTATCGGCAACATGATACAACTCGAACAGATGATTCAAGACACAATGGAGGGTTTCAATGCACAAGACTAATCACGAAGAATATACTGACGGCCCATTTGAGGTTAAGGTATGGTATGCTCCGGAATTCGTTCCTATCAGAGACTTGTTTGATGATACTGTGAACAATGTAGATGAAATGGAGCAGAAGGCTGACAAAGGTGAGGCTTCATGGTTCGTAGCAGGCGTTGACTATTTCTATAAGGGTCACAATGTAGGATCAGACAGCATTGGTGGCAACTATTATGAGGAATGGGAAGAA
>Ga0213867_1000159_pt1:22500-30000 | contig 31387 bp, 29 predicted proteins | sample PICome_12_FD_160120 | JGI IMG/M metagenome (GOLD analysis project Ga0213867, IMG submission 160120) | Coastal seawater microbial communities near Pivers Island, North Carolina, United States - PICO540 | ecosystem: Environmental > Aquatic > Marine > Coastal | place: USA: North... | reverse complement strand
TAAATTAATGTTACCTTATTAAAAATAAAAAATGGTAAGAGTTAAACGAGGAAATGTTGCCCGTAAACGTCGAAAGAAAATTTTACAACTTGCTAAAGGTTATAGAGGTGCCCACTCTCGCCTTTTTAGAGTCGCTAACCAACAAGTAATGAAAGCTTTACGATACTCATATGTCGGAAGAAAACAAAAAAAGCGTATTTTCCGAAAATTATGGATTAGTCGAATAAATGCGTCTGCACGCCAAAAGGGTATTACTTATAGTCAATTAATAAGTTCTTTTAAACAATCAAAAATTAATTTAAATCGAAAAATGCTAGCTCAAATGGCAGTTTTAGACTGTTCTAGTTTTTATAAATTAATTGATCATACAAAATCATTAAATTCTTTATAAGTTTAAAATTTAAACTTATAAAGAATTTTTTAATTTATTAGTCATAAAATCTTAAAGAAATTTACGTTAAATGAATACTGATGATGATTTAGAAAAACTTTTAAAGAATCTACCATTTTTTATTTATCAACATTTATATAGTTATTCAAATAAAGATAATTTAATTGAGATTGTCTTGGATTTAGGTCGACGGCCTGAAGCGAGGTTTACAACTGGTCCTGAATATTTGTCACAAAAAATTATTTCATGGCAAGACATAGATTATATAACTAAACGGATAAGTAAGTTTAGTGGCGAAAATCGGGCAGGAATTGAACGAACACTTCACCGAATAAGTTGTATTAGAAATCGTCAATTTTTAATTAATGGGTTAACGTGTCGAGTTGGACGTGCCATTTTTGGGACAATTTCAATTATTCGAGATTTACTTGAGTCTGGAAAATCTATTTTAATCTTAGGAAAACCGGGTGTTGGAAAAACAACAATTATTCGTGAAATTACACGTGTACTTTCTGATGAAATGGAAAAACGCGTTATCATTATTGATACATCTAATGAAATTGCAGGGGATAGTGATGTTCCGCACACTGGTATAGGTAGAGCTCGTCGAATGCAAGTTCCAAAAACTGATCTTCAACATAAAATTATGTTAGAAGCAATTGAAAATCATATGCCTCAGGTAATTGTTATTGATGAAATTGGGACTGAACTTGAAGCTTTAGCAGCACGAACGATCGCAGAAAAAGGTGTTCAATTAGTAGGGACAACTCATGGAAATTGTTTAGAAAACTTAATTAAAAACCCATCTCTTTGTGATTTAATAGGTGGAATTCAATATGTCACAATAAGTGATGAAGAAGCTAAAAGACGAGGTACACAAAAAAGCATTTTAGAACGAAAATCATACCCAGCATTTCAACTTGCTATTGAAGTTAACCATATTTACTCTTGGACAATTCATGAGAATGTTGAAAATTCAGTTGATTTAATCTTACGTGGAGATTCTCATATTTCACAAATTCGTAATATAAGAAGAAACGAAAAACTAAGTATCAATTATAAAAAACTCCAAAAAGATTTTCTAGTAAAAAATTCATTATTTTTAAACCAGGAAATGGTTTCTATCCACAAAAATTGGTTTTCAATAGATAAATTAGAAAACCTTGGATCCTTAAATTCAAAAACTACAACTCTGATTATTTATCCGTACTCGTTATCAAAAAATTTAGTTAGAGAAATTTTAACAAAATTTGGAGATAAAATTCTTATTACAACTCAAATTAAGCAAGCAAATATTATAATAGGCTTGAAAAAACATTTGAGGCAAAATTTTCGATTAAAAAATTTAGCAAGAAAACGTAATATACCTATTTACACAATAAATCAAAGAAGCATTTATCAAATTATGCGATTATTACAATTTTTTATTTCTTAATTATAATTATTTAATTAAAGTATTGTTTAAAAATGAATTTAACGTTTCGCGTTGATTTTTAATTTAGATTCTAGATAATATCTCTATAATTGTTTATGAGTTGATAATTCAATCATCCCGGTTCGATTCTTAGATGAGGCCCCAATAATTTATATGTTCTGATCAACATTGTTTTAGTAAGATATCTTAATTCTGTTATGTGAAAAGGTGAAGAGGTGGATATTTGTATGATTTGTTAAGCGGCACAGATAACAAGAATAGGCAAATATGCTCAGTCGTATAAAGAGTTACAAAAAGTGCGGTTATAATATTATTGGTGTTATTATTAGTTAGCACAGCTTTTGCTCATGAGTTGTCTAAGTAGACTATGGAAGTCGTAGCTGTTGCAAAGAAAATTGCTAAGACGAGAAAAGTCAATAAAAATTATCAAAAAGGCTTTCAGGTTGTTCACGATGAAAGAAATATGCAGAAATATGTATAAACGTCCTAAAACTACTTACTTGGGTTTTCAATCCTCCGCGCCATGCCTAGTTGTACAAAAGCAGTTAAATAGCCACATGCTACGGCGAGTATGAAAGTCGTAGCATCAAGTTTGGTATTTTTTGACTTGTGATTCTTTAGAGCATTTTCATTTATCTTTTTAGAGTAGAGGTCTCACTGGTTAATGTCACGTCAGCGGTTTTTTAGTACCATTCGAAGCGGCAACAGTAGTATCATCAGCCATTTTAACATCAGGAACTTCATTGAAGAAAGCAACGCCATTAAATAGTAAGGCAAGTACAATTATCATAAATTAATTACCAGTTGTCAGATGGTCGGTTAAATCTATATTTTTTATATCACGTAAAACAAATATATCATAAATATTTGTCATTTTTATTCTCTTTTCAAGGTTTGGAATCCTAAAATGGGTGATAGATATAGTTAAAATACCAAAATACTTGCTAAATCTTATGCTGCTATTTTACAATCCTGACATAATTAGATTTTATTAAGTAAATTATATATATACTATATCCACCACTATACATAATAATACATTCCAATTAAAATAGCAAGTTTAATTGGAATGTATTATAGGTTCAACAACTAATTGATGAGTGAACTTAATTTTTTAAGTTGAAGATTAATTTTTTTTTATTCTCCATTACTACTTGCAAATGCAACTTGTGTAAATGCGATCAAATACCCACAAACTATAGCAAAACCAATCACAGTTGCATCGCCAGCACTATTTCCGGTTTTAACATTTAATGCCCGACGTTCAAAAACTTTACCACACGTACCTGCTGTTAGACCTACAGCGGAACCTTTTTTAAAAATCTCAACTTGTTTATGGATTTTTTTGGTTTTTTTCCCCACTTTTATTACATCTGTTGTTGGTCCAGCTGGTGCCCTTAGTACGGTTGGTTCAGCGGCAAATGCTATCGTACTACTGAATAGCATGGCTGGTATAACGATCCCAAGACTTTTCCGTACTTTTACGAGGAGCGGGCCAACATTAATTTTATTACTATCTTCACCTTTTGATAAGTCCCATAAATTTTTAGGTTTAGTCATTTTTTTTTCGTAAATAAAATGGAAATAACGAATAATGATACATAGTTATACGAAATCACCAGTCTGAACTAGTTCTTTTTAAGGGTCGGACTTAACCCGTACAACTAAAGAATTGCATGACGGCTTAGACATTGGACAGCACAAAGAAATAGATATAGTTGTAATATCAAAATAGTTGCTAAATCTTATGATACGATTTGACAATCATAACATAGTTATATTTTTTAAAAAAATTACAAAAATTTTTTAAAAATAGCAAAATTAATTAATCTTGCTATTTTAATTAGAATGTATTATAATATTTACTAAGCCCGGATAGCTCAGTTGGTAGAGCAGTGGATTGAAGATCCTCGTGTCTCCAGTTCGAATCTGGATCTGGGCATTTATTATATATTTTATTATATATTGGAGAAAGTGTTAACAAACTTAGTCGGGTCATTTTGAAATGATAATTCTATAACTCCCAATGGCCCATTACGATGTTTTGCAATTATTAATTCAGCAGAGGTAATCTTTTCATTTTTTTCAATCATCGAATTATAGTAATTTTCTCGGTATAACATTAAAACTAAATCTGCGTCTTGTTCAATTGACCCGCTTTCACGTAAATCAGACAAAACGGGTCTTTTATTAATTCTATTTTCAACATTTCGACTTAACTGAGATAGCGTAATAATTGGGATTTGGAATTCTTTAGCCAGATTTTTTAACGCCCTAGTAATTTGCGAAAGTTCTTGAACACGATTTTCCGATTTTAATTTTGAATTTACCAGTAATTGTAAATAGTCTATAATAACTAGTCCCACTTTATTTTGTTCAAACAATATTTGCTTTAATTTTAAACGAATATCTTGAGTTGTTAAATTTGCCTGATCATCAATAAAAAATGGTAAACGGGAATAATTTTGAATACTATTTCTTAATTCATGCCAATCTTCTTTATATAAATTGCCAATTTTTAAACGGGTTTGGCTTATTCCAGTTTCATTTGATAGCAAACGATATATTAACTGTTCTTTTGACATTTCAAGACTAAAAAATAATATTGGTGTTTTATATTTCTTAAGTATATTTTCTGCAATATTTAAAACAAAAGCTGTTTTTCCCATAGAGGGTCGACCTGCAAGAATAATTAAATCAGATTTCTGAAAACCTTGCGTTAAGGAGTCTAAATCATAAAATCCAGATGCTAACCCTGGCAATTCAGGTTTTAACGCTTTTTCTTTTAATTCTAAGAAAATATTTGAGAATAATTCTGCAGTAGTTAATTTTTTTTCTTCTATTAATTCATTAGTTAATTGAAATGATTTTTTTTCAAAATCATTCAAAATTTTTTCTAATGGGATATTTGTAATATAAGCTGAATTAATAGCTTCATAACCTAAATTAATTAATGAACGTCGTAAAAATTTATCTTGGATTAATTGAATATATTCTTCTAAATAAACTAAATTAGGAATTTGATTAAGAAGCTCTAATAAAACTTTTGTACCACCAATTTTACTTAAACACCCATTTTCCTTTAAAAAATCATTTACTGAAAAAACATTTATAGGAAGTTTTTTTCTATACATTTCTATAATAGCTTTATAAATTTCTTGATGATTTATAAAGTAAAAAGTTTCGACCCGGACAGTTTTTATTGTAATTTCAATTGCTTCATAATTGATTAATAAACAACTTAATATAATTTTTTCTGCTATAAAATTATGCGGTAACGGAGCATCAGAGATTGAAAACTGTACTTTATTATTAAACTTTTTCATATTCATGAAAATTTAGATTTTGTCTTAAAAATAAGAAACCTTGTCTTTTAAAGATATATTTATTAATATATTAGTATATGCGTCCTTAGTTCAGTTGGTAGAACGCTAGTTTCCAAAATTAGATGTCGAGGGTTCAAGTCCTTCAGGACGCGTTTCTCTTAAACAATAAGAGGTATATATTTTAAAATAGAATTTTAATTGTTCAAAATTTCCGTAACTAATTGATTTTATAAAAATTTAAATATAAATTAAGGGTAGAAACTTTTAACAAAAATGTTAAATTTTTTTTTAATTAATTGAAGTTAAAATTATATATCTCTATTCTATCAAGAAATAAAAATAAAATTATATGCCAAAAAAAATAACTGCATTGATTAAATTAGCATTACCTGCTGGAAAGGCTACTCCTGCCCCTCCTGTAGGTCCAGCTTTAGGTCAACATGGTGTTAACATTGCAGCCTTTTGTAAAGAATATAATGCTAGAACCTCTGAAAAAGCTGGACTTATTATCCCAGTAGAAATTTCAGTTTATGAAGACCGGAGTTATACTTTTCTTCTTAAAACACCACCTGCTTCCGTTTTATTAGCTAATGCTGCAAAAGTTAAAAAAGGGTCGTCAACTCCAAACCGAGTAAATGTTGGTTCCGTAACAAAAGCACAATTAGAAGAAATCGCTAATATTAAATTACCAGATTTGAATACTACTAAAATAAGTAGTGCAGTAAGAATCGTTGAAGGAACTGCCCGAAATATGGGTATTACCGTTATAGATTAATATCTAAGTTTATAAGTTTTTAAGAAAGAAATTATATGCGAAAATTATCCAGACGTCAAAATGAAAACTTTAAAAAAATTACAGATGTTGTTCATGTAAGTTTAGAAGAAGCGATTAATTTGCTTCAAGAAACTGCGACCGCTAAATTCATTGAATCTGTTGAGTTACATGCTAACCTGAATATTGATCCAAAATATGCAGACCAACAATTACGTACAACAGTCACATTACCTCATGGGGTAGGGAAAGCAACCCGTATTGCTGTTTTAACAAATGAGGCAAATTTTAATGAAGCAAATGAGGCCGGAGCTGATATTGTTGGTAGTCAAGACTTAATTGATGATATTAGTCAAGGTGTCATTAATTTTGAGCTCTTAGTAGCAACGCCAGATATGATGCCTAAATTAGCAAAACTTGGTCGAGTTTTAGGCCCAAAAGGATTAATGCCATCACCAAAATCTGGAACTGTTAGTACTAGTTTAACAGAAACACTGACTGAATTCAAAAAAGGAAAGTTTGAATATAAAGCAGATAAAACAGGTGTTGTTCACGTAAGTTTTGGAAAAGCAGATTTTTCAAAAAATCAATTAATTGATAATTTAACCTCATTATACCAATCAATAGAACAAAATCGCCCGAGTGGTGTAAAAGGTAAATACTTTAAGAGTTTATTTATTTGTAGTAGTATGGGTCCCTCAATTCAATTAGATTTAAGCGCATTTGATTAGTATATCAAAAGCAAAATAAATAAATTAAAATTAAATATATCATAAGTAAAAATTATTATGTCAGACAAAATTAATCAAATCGTTGAAGAATTAAAAACATTAACTTTATTAGAAGCATCAGAACTAGTAACTGCAATGGAAGAAACGTTTGGTGTTGACGCATCAGCAAGTGTAGGTGGCGGTGTTGTAATGGCAGCTGCACCAGGTGCTGCTGAAGAAGTGGACGAAAAAACAGAATTTAATGTTATGCTAGATGAAGTTCCAGCTGATAAAAAAATCGCAGTCTTAAAAGTTGTTCGAACGTTAACGGGGTTAGGTTTAAAAGAAGCAAAAGAGCTTGTAGAATCAGCACCGAAAATGGTTCAAGAAGCGTTAAGCAAAGATGCAGCAGAAGATGCGAAGAAACAAATTGAAGAGGCAGGTGGAAAAGTTTCATTAACATAATGGGTTAATTTTATGAAAAAGAGCTAAGAAAAAGATTAACTCTTTTTCATAAAATTGAATTGTTGTAAAAAAATTATTTTATCTATTAATTAACAAAAGTTTCAATCAATTTTGTCTCTAAATCGATCTATTTTGATTAATGGTATCTGTTAGTGAGCCTAATATTAATTTAATCGATCGTACAGCATCATCGTTTCCTGGAATTGGAATATCGACTAGGTCAGGGTCACAGTTTGTATCCAAAATAGAAATAATAGGAATTCCTAATTTACGACATTCTTGAATAGCAGTCATTTCACGTTTTTGGTCAATAATAATCGCCACATCGGGCACCTTACTCATGTTTTTAACACCATTTAAATGCTTTCGTAGTTTTTCTAACTCTTTTAAACGTAAGGATG
>Ga0213867_1000159_pt1:2500-20000 | contig 31387 bp, 29 predicted proteins | sample PICome_12_FD_160120 | JGI IMG/M metagenome (GOLD analysis project Ga0213867, IMG submission 160120) | Coastal seawater microbial communities near Pivers Island, North Carolina, United States - PICO540 | ecosystem: Environmental > Aquatic > Marine > Coastal | place: USA: North Carolina... | reverse complement strand
TGCTCACACAATGAAGGTCGTGTTATTTCAATATTTTCAAAAATAATTTCGCCTGGATAATAGACATTTTTATCTAATTCTTCAAGTTGCTTCCCTTGATAAACAAAACCTGCTTTAATTGCAATTTCTTCAATAATATTATTCTTTTGAGAAACACTGATGATCCCAGCTGTCTTAGAAACAATATTTGGAATAATTTCAAAGTCTTTTGAAATAAAGTTACCATTTTCTACTAATAAAATGTTTTTATCACAGTTTAATTTATACGTTTCTTCAGAAAGCCAAATTAGAGAATTATGAATAATTTGTTTTTTTAATTTTAGTTTGAAAAAAACAGTCTCCATTTCTTGATAATTAAAAAATTTTTGATAAAAAATAAGTCCATTTTTATCAATTTTTGTTTCTAAACTTTTTAAAAAAGTTTCACAATAGCTTTTACTTATTTTTTCATAATATTCTTTTTCTATTTCATATGGAATATTGTAAGAAACTAATCTATCACTTGTATAATGTTTCTGTTTAATACGTTGGTCATAATATACAATTCCTCCTGTTAAAGTCTTAAAATCATTATTAAAACAAAGAGCAAAAGGTTTATAACTATTACACTGTTTCCAATTTGTAAAATGTGAATCTTTTAAAGTAAGTAAATATTTTGAATTTCCAGAATTAATTAAATAATTTTTTTTATTTCTAGGTTTACAAATTTTTTGAGCATAACTATTACTTAAAAAATAGGTATCATTTGTAACTTGTAGTTTCTGTTCTAAAATATTTTTTTTAGTATCAAACCCTCTAATATACCCAGAATATTGATTTATGAATTTTGTTCTAAAAATATAACTATTTTTATTAATTTTATGGTCTGTATAAAAATTTAAAAAAGAGTTGCTTGGGGCTTGATAAACTTGTCCGGATAAGATCCACAATAGTCGATTTTGTGCAATTAGGTTTGTTTTATTTTTTAGTCTAGGAATGAAAATTTCACCAGCTGTATCACTTAATATGGGTTTTCGTTCTGTTAAAGTTTGTTTATCTGTACTTATTAGTTCACCTATTATCGCTGACTTCTTTACATACTGGTTACTTTTTACAAATAACATTGTATTTCGTAATAATTCTATTTGGATCATTTTTTCTTCCCTTTGTTCAGGGATTAATATTAATGATCCAGAATTTTTAGTAACTAATACATCATCACCCCGATTTGTACGCAGTATAATAGTCTTTAAAATTTTAGAAAATTTAATAACACCATTCATTGGGCTAATAATTTGTTGCCTAGCTTCTGAAGTAAAAATACCTCCTGTATGAAATGTGCGCATTGTTAATTGGGTACCTGGCTCACCAATTGATTGTCCAGCAAGAATCCCAACCGCTTCACCTAAATCAACTAAATTTTGATTTGATAAATCCCACCCATAGCACATCTGACAAATAGAGTGGTATAAGCTACAAGTTAGTGGAGAACGAATATGAAATTTTGATATTTGTTTTTGTTCAAATATATTTAATAATTTTAATGTTATATGCGTGTTAGTTAGGGCAATTAGTTTTTTAGTTTTTGGGTCATAAACCGACTTTGCTAATATTCGACCAATAATTTGCTCATTATCGAATTTATTTTTATTATCAATTATAAAAGAAGCGGATGTTGAGCAATCTTTTTCACGAATAATAATATCTTGTGCAATATCAATTAAACGGCGAGTTAAATAACCTGAGTTTGCTGTTTTTAATGCCGTATCAACGATACCTTTACGCGCTCCATAACCAGACATTAAATAATCTGTTATTGTTAACCCTTCACGAAAATTCTTTTTAATTGGCACACGCATAATTTCACCACTAGGATCAGCCATAAGTCCGCGCATTCCTACAAGCTGACGCACTTGTGATAAATTTCCCCTAGCTCCAGAGAATGCCATTATATAAACAGAATTTAAAGGATCATACGTTCTAAAATATGCTACTACGTTATCTTTTAAAGATTCACTGGCGATACTCCAAGTATCAATAATTTTTTGAAAACGTTCAACATCTGTAATTTTTCCTTTCAAACAAATCTTTTCAGCATTTAAAATATTTTTATTTGCTTTTTCCAACATGGCATTTTTTGTCGCTGGAACTTTCAAATCTTCAATGCTGATAGAAATACCGGCTTGTGTTGCATATTTAAACCCAAGATATTTTAGTTCATCTGCTAATAACGAGGCTTGCATCGAATCATATTTTGAAAAACTCCATGCTAATAACTCCTTTAATTGTTTTTTATTAACAAGTGTATTTTGATAAATATAATCTTTCATAATTCTTTTATTTAATTGTTTGTTAAAATTCAACTTTTTAAATCGTTAAAACTTAAGATTTAAAGTTGTTTGAATTGTATAATTTAAAAGAACACGTCCAGTTGTGGTTTGTAAATATTGAACAATAGTTTTATTATTTTTATCTTTACGAATTTGAATATTTTCATAATATTCAATAAAACTTCCATCTTTTAATTTAATTTGTTTTATGAGATTTGTAGGTTTCGAAATTTTATGTTTGTACCTAACCCAAATTGATGTATGAATTTCAATTTGATCTTGATTATACGCTAATATAACATCGTTTAAATCCGCGAAATAATGATTTGAACCTAATAAACTAGTAATATTATTTACAGTTAAATAATAACAACCTAATACCATGTCTTGACTTGGCATAATAATTGGGTCACCATTTGCAGGAGATAAAAAATTATAAGGTGCTAGCATTAACATATAACACTCTGCTTGTGCTTCCAATGAAAGCGGAACATGGACAGCCATTTGGTCACCATCGAAATCGGCATTAAAAGCTGAACAAACTAAAGGGTGAAGTTTGATAGCACGCCCTTGAACAATAATAGGTTCAAAAGCTTGTATTCCTAATCTGTGTAATGTTGGAGCTCGATTTAAAAAAATAGGGTGATTTGATAATACTTTTTCAAGTACAGGGTCTATGATTGGTTCATTTTGTTGGAGTAAGTTTTTTGCAACTTTCATATTGCTTGCTAACCCCTGATTAATTAATTCACGAATTATGAATGGTTGAAATAATTCAATTGCCATTTCATAAGGTAAACCACATTGATTTAATTTTAAACTTGGGCCCACAACAATAACCGATCGTCCAGAATAATCTACTCGTTTACCAAGTAGATTTTGTCGAAAACGTCCATGTTTTCCTTTTATAATATCAGATAAGGATTTTAATGGTCGGTTACTTGCGCTTAAAGCAATTTTACCTCGCTTACCATTATCAATTAATGTATCTACAGCTTCTTGTAACATTCTTTTTTCATTTCGAATGATCAATTGAGGAGCATCAATTTCTAATAACCTAAGTAGCCTATTATTACGTGTAATTATTCTTCGATATAATTCATTTAAATCCGAAGTTGCAAAACGACCACCTTCTAATTGAATCATTGGTCTTAATGCAGGTGGGATAACAGGTAATATTGTTATAATCATCCATGCCGGATTTGCACCAGTAGTTAACAAATTCTCTAAAATACGAATGCGTTTAATGGATTGATCTCGTAATTTATAAATACGTTGGTATTCCCATTTTTTAGCCCAATGTGAAAAATTATAAAATGGTTGTTCTTTATGGAGAACTTTACTACATAGAGTAATAAAATTACGTGTTTTAATTATTTCTTGTTCAAGATTTAATTTTTCTAATTCACGTTTAATTAAAACAGCGCCTATTAAATAATTTGGTGTTGAGCGCAATAGATATTTCGGTGTATTTCGACGTCGATTATGAGATTTTGAATGTGGCTTTAATGGGTAACCTGTAAATCCTAATTCGCGACAACGACGATATTGCTGTAAATCCCAATGAAGCCCATAAAAACTAATTTCATCTTCAGCAATAAAATAAGCAAGAGACGCTAGTTTTATACGCTTAATCCGTTCATCATAAAAATTTACAATATTAGATTTTTTTGCTTTTGCTTTTTTCTTGAGAAATTCTTTGGAATTTAACAATGCTTTTGGACTAATTAAATAATTGCGGCATTCAATCTCTGAGGACGGATGTTCTGGTATAATTTTATTATCTTTTTCTTTTATATCTCTTGAATCAGTAAATTCTGTCCATCCAGTATCTAATCTTTTTTCACATTGTTCAACTTCAAGTAGTAAAGCAATATAATTTGGTCGACTATTAGTATACCAAACGTGTGTAACAGGGTAAATTAAATTAATATGACCCATTCTATGACGCCGAACCCTTGATTCAGTTAATTCTACTCCACAGCGTTCACAAATTAACCCTTCGTACCTAACTCGTTTATATTTACCACAAGCGCATTCTAAACTTTTACTTGGACCAAAAATCCTTTCACAAAATAACCCATCCATTTCAGGTTTAAATGTTCGGTAATTAATAGTTTCAGACTTTTGAACTTCCCCAACAAATTGTCCATTTGGTAATTTTCTATGAGACCATTGTAGGATTCTCATAGGAGAAGCTAATTTTATTTTTATATAATCAAATTCTTTTTCAGAGCGTATCATATTAAATTTTTAAAATGAAATATTATTTATATTTGATGTATGAGAAAATGTTTTTAGCAGTGGGTTATATTTTTCAATTAAATTTAATTCAATTTCATACGATTCATTGGAACTAAATTCATCAATCCGGTATGTACTTAAGTCTAATCCGATTGAACGTAATTCTTGAACTAACACTTTAAAAGATTCTGGTACACCAGAAGTTGGGATCGGTTGACCTTTAATTATAGAATTTAAAGTTTCATTTCTTCCTTGCATATCATCAGATTTAATTGTTAAGAGTTCTTTTAATGTAAAAGATGCCCCAAATCCTTCAAGTGCCCAAACTTCCATTTCACCAAATCTTTGACCTCCATGTTGAGCTTTTCCACCTAACGGTTGTTGGGTCACTAATGAATAAGGACCCGTCGCTCTTGAATGCATTTTATCATCAACTAAATGTATTAATTTTAACATATATGCATTACCAACAGTAATTGGGTTGTCAAATTCTTTACCTGTTCTTCCATCAAGAAGAACCATTTTTCCTGGAGAATAAGGGTTAAACAACCAGGCTTCATCATTTTCAATTGAAGCTTGTCTTAATTTTTTATTAATTAAAATTCGTGAAATTTCTGACCCATACATTTCGTCAAATGGTAATATTTTAAAACGACGGTTTAGTTTATGACCTGCTAACCCTAATAAACATTCATATAATTGTCCTACATTCATTCGAGATGGAACTCCTAAAGGATTTAAAATAATATCAATAGGTGTTCCATCTGGAAGAAAAGGCATATCTTGGCGAGGTAAAATCCGAGAAATTATACCTTTATTTCCATGACGCCCAGCAATTTTATCACCTACTTGAATTTTTCTTATTTGTGCTATGAAAATTTGAATTTTTTCAAATTTATAGGCTAGCTTAGTGCGTCGGTTAAAAGTTAACGTTTCAATAACTCTACCGTACTCTCCTTCTGGCATTCTAAATGAAGTATCACGAACTCCTTTTGCTTTTGCCCCAAAAATTGCTCTAAGTAATTTTGATTCTGGCAATTGTTCTGAGTCATCTTTAGGAATAATTTTTCCTACCAAAATATCTCCTGGTTTTACAAACGTCCCAATTGTAACAATTCCATCTTCATTCAAATTTTGAACATCGGAAATGCTTAAGTTTGGTATATTATTAGTTGTTTGTTCAGACATCTCAGCCGTTCGGTCGATTTCAATCTCATACCGTTCAATATGAATCGATGTAAAAACGTCTTCATAAACTAAACGTTCATTAATTAAAATTGCATCTTCAAAATTATAACCTTGCCATGGCATATACGCGACTAAAACATTTTGTCCTAAAGAAAGTTCACTACTTATTATCCCTGGTCCATCTGTTAACATTTGGCCAGATTTAATTTTCTCACCCTCCCATACTATCGGTCTATGATTAATACACGTTTCTTGGTTTGATCTTTGATATTTTTGTAAATCATACTTATAGTGTCGCCCTGAATTTTCACGGATAATAATTTTATTTGCTGTTACGGATTCAACAATTCCACTGCGTTGGGCATTTATCACCATCCCAGAATCCAATGCAATTTGATTTTCCAACCCTGTTCCAACAATTGGTTTTTGTGGTAGTAATAATGGGACGGATTGTCGTTGCATGTTCGAACCCATTAAAGCACGGTTAGCATCATCATGTTCGAAAAATGGGATTAAAGATGCAGCCACAGAAACAACTTGAATTGGGGAAACAGCTATAAAGTCTACTTCTGATGGAGTAACAGTTAAAAAATCTTGCTTATAACGTATCGGAATTAAATTTTTTGTTAAATAATTATTCTCATTTGTAGAAATATCAGCTGGGGCAATTTTATAAAAATCTTCAATATCAGCCGTTAAATAAATAGGATTGCCTGTTTTAATAACTTTTCCATTAATAACTCTCCAAAAAGGTGTTTCTAAAAATCCAGATTCATTGACTCTTGCACATGTTGTTAAAGAAGCGATTAAACCTACATTTTGGCCCTCAGGTGTTTCTATAGGGCAAATCCGCCCATAATGACTTGGATGAATATCTCGAACAGCAAAACTAATACGATCTCTATCAAACCCCCCAGGCCCTAAGCCACTAATTCGTCGTCGATGTGTTAATGCTGATAATGGGTTTGTTTGGTCCATGTATTGTGATAATTGACTTGCCCCAAAAAATTCTCTAATAGTTGCCCCAACTATATTAAAACTTGATAATTGGCTTGAGTAAGTCTTATTTGTTTGACTTCTTAGTTTACGTAACAATCTTTGGAATCCAATTCGGAAAAGGTTTTGTAGTAATTCGCCCACTGAACGAACTCTTCGATTCTTTAAATGATCAATATCATCACTAACTTGCTTAGAAGTAGAAAGTGTTATAAGTTTATCAATTATTGCAAAAACATCTTCATATGTTATAGTAGTGATACGTTTTGATAATTTAATATTTAATCTATTATTTAATTTTGAACGACCAATTTTACCTAATCGATAATAAGATGGGTCAAAAATTCTAGAAAATTCTGAAATATTTTTATAATAATTTTTACTTAAATTAAAACGTAATAGTTTATTTGGCTGATAAATTGAATGGGTTAATATTGGTTTATTAAAATAGAAAAATTCAGAATTTTGTAAATTCTGACAAATTTCTAAATCTGTCACACCCATTTCTTTTAATAAATGGATAATTGGTTTTTGTGTTACCTTATCAAGTTGAATAATAATTTCATCTTCTTGATTTTTTATAGGGTATTTTGAATTGTTAATTTTTGTATTTTTTTGAAAGCCAAATCGTATCCATGAACCATATTCAGGAATTAATGTTGCAGTATATAATTCTTTTTCTTCGTATTTTTCTTTATAAATATCTTTTATTAAATGGTCATCTTTGTATTGAATAATTTTAGATTTTGTTTTTAAATATTTTGTTTTGTTTTTGAAAATTTTTGTTTGTGATTGATCTCTTTTTTTCTCTTTTTCTTTTTTAGTAAAGTTATACTTAAATTTAATAAGCTCTTTAAAACTATCAGTAAAATAAAGGTTAGATTGTATGCTACTGTTATTAATAATTACATTAATTTTTGGTAGAATATTTAATTTTAAAAAATTAAAGTTATTAATTTGGGTGAAACTATCAACATCTCGTAGTAGCAAATTAAGTAATTCTAAATTAATATTCAAGTTTACTAAAGCCTGGGATTTTTGAAGTGTTTTAGTATATAGTTTTTTGATCTGGTTAAATTCTTTTAATAATTTTTGATTATGTTCAATACTATTTCTTTTCTTCAAAATTTTATATTTTGTAATTGTTTTTATTAATAAATTAAAACAATTAATAGTTAAAAAAATTCTATATTTATTGTCAGCTAACGGGAAACTTTCAGTACACGCTAACCATTTTAAAAAAATTTTAATCCGTTTTATTTTTGTGGATAAATTTTGCGTGTTGAATAAACTTTTATAAATTTTAAAGTATTCTATAAAAGAAGAACTAAAATTAATTTCCGAATTTTTTAATTGTTTAAATGAATAAATATTAATTGTTTCCCCTAACCAATTCCAATTTTCTTTGTTTTTATTCTTTTTTTTTAGAGTTGATTTTAAAAAATATAATCGGCTTTCGGTAGGTAAAATTTCGCTTGGTGGAGTAAAACTTTTTAGTTTTCCAATTTCACTAGATATTTTTTTTATTTTTTTATTATTCTTTTTTTGGTGCTTATTTTTTTCAAAATAAACACCTGGGCTTCGAATAATTTGACTAACAATAACCCGCTCGCATCCATTAATAACAAAAGTTGCAGCACTTGTCATCAATGGTAAATTAATTATAGGAAATTTACTATGATATTTTATAATATTTGTTTTTTTATTACGAACTTCGAGTGGAATAACTAGTTGTGCAGAATAATTTGCAGTATATTTTTTAGCCCGAACGATATTATAAATAGGTTTTACTAATGTGTATTCTTGGCCAAATAAAACATATTCTGTATTTTGACTAAAATCATAAATTCTTGAAAAAGTATTTAATTCTTCATTTAATCCTTCTGCAATAAACCAACAGAAACTTACTCGTTGCATTTCAATAAAATCAGGGAGAGCAGTTGTGTAATTCATCATATAGTAGTTTAGAAGTTTTATTAGTAATTTATTTTAGATTTAATAATTACGCGGTTTTATTATGAATAATAACTTTGTAAAATAAATTAAGATTTTAACTTTGTTAGTCTTTTTTCAATTGAAAGAATAATTAATTTTTATTTTTAAAAATAAATATCTGTATATTTTATTGAAAAAATTTGATTCAATTATGTATTTTATATTGGTGGTACTTAGTTTTTTACTAATAAATAGTTAAGAATTTTGATGCTTAAATTTTTTACAGATTGTGGATGTTAATAATATAGTTTTTACCTACTCTCTGATAGTCAGCTTAATCTGGTAAGGTAAATTTTCTTAATTGGTAAAACTTAATAATAAAAAATAACCTAAATTTAACTAGGTTATTTTCAAATTTACATAATATTGTTAAAAATTATGCATTTTTTAATAGCGCAGCTAGTTTTGCTTTTTTTCGTGCTGCTGTATTTTTATGGTAAATATTTTTTTTTGAACCTTTATCAATCAAACTGTAAATTGAATTTAATAGAATTTGTGCTTTTTTTTTATCAGTACTATCTTGTGAAGTTTTATAAGTTTCTAAGTCTTTTAAAAATCTTTTAGTTAATGTTCGAACTGAACTCTTATAAAAACGGTTTTGAAGAGTGTTTCGTTTACTTATTAATATACGTTTTTTTGCTGATTTGTTATTTGCCATAAATATAATTTAGAGATGTATAAGTCAGTATTAAATGTTTTATTTCTATGTACTAAAATATAATATATTTAAGAAAAAATTGGAAGTTTTTATAAAGAATATTTTATATGTTCAACATTTTTTATAATCATACATTAAACCCTTGATAAGATAAGATTATTTAGGCAATATAGTAAAGTAAAAATATTATTCAAAATTTATTATATTATAGGAATTGATATGGCAAAAAATAAAGGTACTCGAATATTAATTACGTTAGAATGTACCGAATGTCGAACAAATACAAATAAACGGTCGAGTGGTGTTTCGCGATATTTAACTCAAAAGAATCGTCGAAACAATCCTCAACGGATGGAACTTAAAAAATATTGCCCACATTGTAATAAGCAAACTATTCATAAAGAAATAAAATAAAAGTATGTTAGCACAAAAACAAAAATTAGCGCCCATTGGGATTAATCAAAAAATTGATTATAAAGATATTGATTTATTAAAATTATTTATTACAGAACAAGGAAAAATTCTTCCACGTCGGGCAACCGGAGTAACTGTTCAACAACAACGTCAAATTGCAAAAGCGATTAAAAGAGCTCGCATTCTATCTTTATTACCATATGTAGCTTCGAATGAACTTTAATTTATTTCATGAGTTAAAGTTTATTAAGATGAGTAAGGAGGAATTTTAGCTTATGGGTGTAAGGAACTTTATTGATCGTGTATTTACAGTTATCTCAGACCTTATTTTAAAACTTTTACCTGCGAGTAAACAAGAAAAGCAAGCTTTTGCTTATTATAAAGCAGGGATGGCGGCTCAAGCCGAAGGTGACTATGCTGAAGCATTAGAGAATTATTATGAATCATTATATTTAGATGAAGATCAATATGATAGAAGTTATACCTTATATAATATTGGTTTAGTTTATGGTAAAAATGAAAATTATCCTCGTGCATTGGAGTATTACCATCAAGCTGTTTCTTTAAACTCGAATTTACCGCAAGCTTTGAATAATATTGCCGCAATTTATCATAGACAAGGATTATTAGCATTAGAAATGGCTTCTCAAGATTATGATTCTGAAATGGAAATTTCAGAAGAATACGAATATGTAGAATTGGCAAAAGGTTTATTTGATAAAGCTGCGGAATATTGGTATCAAGCTCTTAAATTAGCACCAGATAATTATCCAAGAGCACGAAATTGGCTAAGAATAACTGGGAGAGCGAAATCTTTAGAATCTTTTTAAAGAATACTAGAAAATTAAAATAAAAACACATTTTATTCAAGAATTCACATTATTTTGGTGTACAATGGTAAGTAGTTAATAAATTTTAAATTTGTTATTTTTTTGAATAATCTGTTGGATTCTGAAAGTATATTTATTTTTAAATATTTAAAATATTTTAAATCAAAATGGTAGAAACTACAAATAAAGGTTACGTTTGTCAAATTATTGGCCCAGTATTAGATATTGAATTTCCAAATGGAAACTTACCTCCAATTTACAGTGCAATTAAAATCGAAACTGCAGATGGAATCGGAAATATTGTTGAAGTTCAACAATTATTAGGCGATAACAAAGTGCGTGCAGTATCAATGCGTTCAACAGACGGTTTAAAACGTGGTGTTGAGGCTGTTGATTTAGGTAGTCCAATTAGTGTTCCAGTTGGTACTCCAACATTAGGGCGAATTTTTAATGTAATTGGTGAGCCTGTAGATGAGCAAGGTGATGTTTCTTTAGATGAAACTTTACCAATTCATCGTGATGCTCCTGCTTTTACAGAATTAGAGACAAAGCCATCAATTTTCGAAACGGGTATTAAAGTTGTAGATTTATTAGCACCTTACCGTCGTGGTGGTAAAATTGGTTTATTTGGTGGTGCTGGTGTAGGTAAAACGGTATTAATTATGGAATTAATTAATAATATTGCCAAAGCCCATGGTGGTGTATCAGTTTTTGGTGGTGTAGGTGAAAGAACACGTGAAGGTAATGATTTATATGAAGAAATGAAAGAATCAGGCGTAATTAATGCTACTAATTTCCCTGAATCTAAAGTAGCTTTAGTATACGGTCAAATGAATGAGCCTCCTGGAGCGCGTATGCGTGTAGGTTTAACTGCTTTAACAATGGCTGAATATTTCCGAGATGTAAATAAACAAGATGTTTTATTATTTATCGATAATATTTTCCGTTTCACACAAGCGGGTTCTGAAGTATCGGCTTTATTAGGTCGTATGCCATCAGCTGTGGGTTACCAACCTACTTTAGCAACAGAAATGGGTGCGTTACAAGAGCGTATTACTTCAACAACTCAAGGTTCTATTACTTCAATTCAAGCGGTTTATGTACCTGCCGATGATTTAACTGATCCAGCTCCAGCAACAACATTTGCTCATTTAGATGCGACAACAGTATTATCTCGTAACTTAGCTGCAAAAGGTATTTATCCTGCTGTAGATCCATTAGATTCTACATCAACAATGTTACAACCTGGTATTGTTAGTGAAGAGCATTATGAAATTGCAGAAACTGTAAAAGAAACTTTACAACGTTATAAAGAATTACAAGATATTATTGCCATTTTAGGTATTGATGAATTATCTGAAGAAGATCGTATGACAGTTGCACGTGCTCGTAAAGTTGAACGTTTCTTATCTCAACCTTTCTTTGTAGCTGAAATCTTTACAGGTTCTCCAGGGAAATATGTAAGTTTAGAAGACACGATTAAAGGTTTTACAATGATTTTAAATGGTGAATTAGATGATTTACCAGAACAAGCATTCTACTTAGTAGGAAACATTGATGAAGCGATCTCAAAAGCAGAAACTCTAAAATAAGGAGTAATTAATATATGGTTATGAACATTCGAGTTCTAACTCCGGATAGAGTTATTTGTTCTACGACAGCAGATGAAGTTATCTTACCTGGTTTAACTGGTCAAGTGGGTGTATTAGATGGACATGCAACTTTAATCACCGCTTTAGATACAGGTTTACTTAGAATTAAATTGGCTGATAAATGGACACCTATTATTTTATGTGGTGGTTTAGCAGAAATTGATTCTAATCGTGTTACGGTTCTAGTAAATGATGTAGAAGAACTTGTTGCTGTTGAATTAAGTGAAGCTACTAAAGAGTTAGAAAAAGCTACATCAGCAATTGAAAATGCTGAGACAAGTAAAGCAAGGCTTGATGCTTCAGTTGAATTAAAAAAGGCGACAGCACGACTTGAAGGTATCAATTATTTATCATAAAATAAAAGATCAGTAAGAAACTTTAAGTTCCTTACTGATCTTTTATTTTACATAAATATCTTGAGTTAAAAATAATAAACCATATTTTTACTTAACAGATACTACAAAAAACAAAAGATCTATAAATTAACTTTATGGTAACAAACTCTGATTTTAACTTTACAAATAATGAAGCAATAATTTTAGAATTACCATTTTCAGAACATATTGAAGAACTGCGACAAAGGTTATTTCATATATTTTGGATAATTTTATTTTTAACGTGTATAGCGTTTATTGAAGTTAAACTTTTAGTTAAAATATTAGAACTACCGGTTGACAATGTGAAATTCTTTCAACTATCACCAGGTGAATATTTTGTTTCAACTGTAAAAATTTCTTTTTATACAGGTTTACTTTTTGGAAGTCCCTTCGCAATTGGACAAATTATTTTGTTTTTACTACCAGGTCTGACTAAAAAAGAAACAAAAGTTATTTTACCTTTATTGTTTAGTTCCTTGTGTTTATTTGGTTTAGGGTTATTATTTTCTTATTATGCTTTAATTCCTGCAGCTTTAAATTTTTTTTTAAATTATAGTGACGAAGTTATTGAACCTCTTTGGTCATTTGACCAATATTTTGAATTTATACTTGTTCTTTTCTATAGTACAGGTTTAGCTTTTCAAATCCCGATTATCCAAATCTTATTAGGAGTATTGAATTTCGTTTCAGCCCAACAAATGTTAGGTGCCTGGCGGTATGTAATACTTATCTCAACAATTATTGGAGCAGTGTTAACGCCTTCTACTGATCCTCTTACGCAATTATTGCTTTCTTCAGCAATATTATTACTTTATTTTTCAGGCGTAGGCATCCTGTTTTTAATAAAAAATTAATTTATATATACTTAAAAAGTATTTAATTCATGGCAACTAACAAGTTTTTTAAAAGTCTTTTATTTACTTTCACTATTGCTATAAGTTTATTTGGTTTTTCTGTAGACAATTCATTTGCATATCCAGTATTTGCACAACAAGGTTACGCAAATCCACGTGCAGCGAATGGTAAATTAGCTTGTGCTAATTGTCATTTAAATCAAAAAGCTATTGAAATTGAAGCACCTCAAGGTGTACTTCCTAATTCTGTATTTGAAGTTGAAATAAAAGTACCATACGATGTAAATCGTCAACAAATTAGTGCTGAAGGTAAACCAGCTGATTTAAATGTTGGTGGAATCCTTGTTTTACCAAAAGGATTTAAATTAGCTTCTAAGAAGCAAATTTCTCCAGAAGTTAAAGCAAAAAATAAAGGTGTATTTATCTCACCATATAGTACAGAGCTTGATAATATTTTAGTTGTAGGCCCAATTCTTGGTAAAACACATCAACAACTTATATTCCCTGTTGTTGCACCGGACCCTGATAAAGACTCAGATGTTAAATATTTAACATATCCATTCTATGCGGGTGGTAATCGTGGCCGTGGTCAAGTTTACCCAACTGGTGAAAAAAGTAATATAAATGCTTTTGGTGCAAGTCAAGCTGGTCAAGTTACTGAAATTACTGCTACGGAAAAAGGTGAGTCAAAAATTACTATCGTAAACTCTGACGGTGTAACAACTTCTCAAACTCTTTCAGCAGGTTTACAATTACTTGTAAAACAAGGTGATATAGTAAAAAATGAGCAACCATTAAATATTGATCCAAATGTTGGTGGTTTTGGCCAGGAAGAATCTGAAATCGTGTTACAAAGTTCATCACGAGTTTTAGGTTATTTAGCTTTCTGTTTATGTTTATTATTAACTCAAATTCTTTTAGTTCTTAAAAAGAAACAATATGAGAAAGTTCAAGCTGCTGAACTTAATTTCTAATAGTTAATATTCTATATATTACCCTAGAAGAAAACTTTTTAAATTTGTGGTTTATATAAAAAGAAAACATTGTTTTGTTTAAATTTAACATCCAAAATTATTTATTGTTATTTTTCTAGCAAACCTAAAACTCAATAATGGCAATTTTTACTTTGGCATTATTGAGTTTTATTACAAATAAATAATTTTTATTATTAGCCAAACTCCTTCTCGAATAAGGATAAACAAAATCTACAATTGTATATATAATTTAAGAAATTTTAACATTAGTATTGAAAAAAGAACATTAATGATTTTAAAAAATTGTGCGCCACTATAAAAATGTTTTTTATAAATAATTTTATCTCACTTAAGTAATTAATATTTAAGTATCATTCTAAAATTAATAGAAAAAATAATTTACGTTTGTAATATCTTAAATTGCATTACAACGTTAGACAACTCTATATCAAACTCTAAACTTAGAGTTTGATATAGATTTTGTGATTTCAACCGATTAAATTTAATTCCTAATTTATTTAATCTTCTATTTCAAATACTTCTTTAAATACTTTTGATACCTTATCACCAGAGTCAATTGATTCTAATGGATCTTTTCGTAAACGGTGGCGTAAACATAAAGTAATAATGCTTTCAATATCTTTAATTGTTACCTTATCTCTACCATCATATGCTGCATGTGCTTTTGCAGCACGATTTGTTACAATATCACCTCTTAACCCATCAACGTCTAATTGGCTACAAACTTCGGATATTTTAACACGGAAATCGTAATCAATTTGAACACTTGGTAATAATTTTTGAGCATCAACAATTTTGGTACGTAACTCTTGTTGTTGAGTCTCGTAATTTTCCAACCAAACCATTGGTGTTTGATCAAAAGATGTGCGCTCTTCAACTACTTTTACACGTAAAGCTGGGTCTTTAACAGTACGAATTTCGGCATGCATACCAAATCGATCTAATAATTGCGGACGCAATTCCCCTTCTTCAGGATTACCTGATCCAACTAATACAAATCGAGCAGGATGACGAATTGAAATTCCTTCTCGTTCAACAGTATTCCACCCAGAAGCTGCAGAATCTAACAAAATATCAACTAAATGATCATCTAATAAATTAACTTCATCAACATAAAGTAATCCACGATTAGCTTTTGCTAATAAGCCGGGTTCAAAAGCTTTCACACCTTCAGTTAATGCTTTTTCAATATCAATTGTTCCACAAACACGGTCTTCCGTTGCCCCTAAAGGTAAATCTACCATTGGGATTTTGATAAATTCCGTTTCTAGTGTTTCACCGTTCTGAATCGCAGTTTTTACCTCATTTCCCATTAAATCTAAGTCTGATTTATGTGAGTTAAAAGGATCATCTTTTACAATTTCAATTTCTGGAAGTAAATCAGCAATTGCTCTAATTGTTGTAGATTTACCTGTACCACGGTCTCCCATAATCATAACCCCACCAATTTTTGGGTCAATTACATTCAACTGTAAAGCCAATTTCATTTCTTCTTGACCTACAATAGCTGTAAATGGAAAAACAGGTGAAGAGAATTTTTTTAAATCTTGTGTTACCATAACTAGCAATTAAATATATAAATTTTTGATTAAAGTTTAACTTATTGGTAAAGTGTTGCGCCTAAACGAATAGCTAAAACACTTGCTAATAAAGCAGACATTAATGCGATATAAACTTGAAAATCAGTAATCATAATATTATTTTTATATAAATTTCTAATGTAAATTGATTCTAAGGAATTAGAGTATTTTATTTTTTATAGTACTCTAACAAATTATATTTAAATTATAGTTTAAATATCTAATTTAAATATAATTTGTTAATTTTTTTAGTCTACCAACTTGACTTAGTAACCCCTGGTAACAAACATTGATGTGCCATTTCACGTAAAACATGACGTGATACCCCAAAATCGCGATAAAAACCTCTAGGGCGACCTGTTTTCCAACAACGGTTTCGAATACGAATTTTAGAACTGTTTCTGGGTAAACGTTGAATTTTTGAATGAATTTCCAATTTTAAATTAAAGTCACTAGTACTATTATACTCTTCTAATAACGCTTGGCGTTTTGATTCGTATTTCTTAGTTAATTTAATTCGTTTTTTTTCCCTTTCAACCATACTTTTTTTTGCCATAAACTTCCCTAAATTTTTAAATGTATTTTAAGTTGATATAAATATTAGTAATAAAGCTGAGTATAAACTTTAATTTATAAGCTTTCTATATTTTATACTGATTGTATATTTATAAAGTTTATATAGCAATATTTAAAATCTAGAATTTTATAATCTCTGTGAATTTAAATATTGCTATCGTTTAATGCCAAAGGGTATTAATCTACTAGGCTAATTTTGAAATATATGCTGCTTTTTTATTTGGGAGAATTGTATAAGTACTTAATAGCTCGCGGAATTCATCACCTTCCATTGTTTCAACATCTAATAATCGTTCAACAATTAAATCGATAATCACACGGTTGTCTAAAATTATTTGAAGAGCTTTTTCTTCACAATAATTAATAATTTTACATACTTCATCATCAATTCTATCAGCAATACTCTCAGGGTATTCTGATTCTTGATTCATTGTAGCACCTAAAAAAACTTGGCCATTAGACTCATCTTCTAAAGCAATTGGACCAATATTTGACATACCAAAGCGTGTTACCATTTGACGTGCTAAATTAGTAACTTGTTGTAAATCACTACTTGCACCAGTTGTAACTTCTGGATCACCAAAAATAATTTGTTCTGCGGCACGGCCACCTAATGTTCCTATAATTCGTGCTAATAATGCTGAACGAGAAATTAAACTTTGATCCTCTTCTGGTGTAAACCAAGTTAAACCTTTTGCTGATCCCCTTGGAGTAATAGTAATTTTTTCTACTTCATCATGTGATTGTAGTACTGTACCTGTAATAGCATGGCCAACTTCATGGTACGCGATTAATTTTTTATTTTTACTATCTTCCATTGGAGTACCAGCAA
>Ga0213867_1000158_pt1 | contig 31424 bp, 25 predicted proteins | sample PICome_12_FD_160120 | JGI IMG/M metagenome (GOLD analysis project Ga0213867, IMG submission 160120) | Coastal seawater microbial communities near Pivers Island, North Carolina, United States - PICO540 | ecosystem: Environmental > Aquatic > Marine > Coastal | place: USA: North Carolina... | reverse complement strand
TCCGTCGTATTGGTTTATTTGTTCCTCAACTACACTCAGCCACCCTTATTAGTATTTCTCGGCATGTCCAATATGCCGACTGCTCCTTTAATGCCGAAAATAATCGAGCCATTCTCACCTACCCTCAGCACGCCTGCCCCCTCTCCTCTCTCTCTATCTCTCTCTCGAGCTTCATTCTACAGTGACCCAACACGAGACCCGTCACTTAAACCGTCCTTTGACGAAACTACCGCAGCCTTCGCCAGTAATGCTGATTTCGCTACATCCATCGTTCCTTCCTCAATTCACATTTCACCTTCAAATGCGATTGCGTTTCAAGGCGAGAAAGGTCAAGTCACTTCTTCCCCGGTGGATCAGGAATGCAGTCCCCCTTATCTTTGTGACAGCAACAACCATTGCGTCAACAAATCAAAGCGTGTCCGCTTTGCTCGCCAAGCCACCATTCTTCGACCAGATCCACTTCACGTAAATCATGACTGGTCCCCTGCTAAAGAAGTTGTTCCTACTCTATACAATCCCCATCCTACCCTAGACCCAAACCTCGACCTTGGGACCATGTCCCGTCCTCCACCCCACTAAAACTTGCTCTAACCCCAGACCGCTTATTCAAAAGTATTGGCTTCCTCAGTAGTCTCAAAATCCAGAAAGGTCTCCTTTCCGCATCAAAGCCAACAATTTCGATCCTTGACATCGACAAAAATCCTTCCCTCGATCCCGGTGAAACTGCATCTCTCAAAGCAGCTTCTTGGAACACCACCCAATCGCCCCTCCCGACTAACATCGGTGACTTATACCAATACGATATTGGGTTTGGTCCGACCAAAGCCATTGGTGGTGTAATGTACTCCCTCCTCCTTGTCGACAAGAAATCCCGTTACAACCTCATCTATCCATTGCAAAATCTCACGTCCGATCTACTTTTTCAGCTTAAACAATTCCTAATTGACGTTACGGTTGTTGCAAGGCTATCCATACTGATTTTGACCACAAACTTCTCGGTGGGATTGTCAAAGCTTTTCTCCTGGACAAAGGAATTGACATTGATGCTGCTCCACCGCGTCAACAACATAAAAATGGTCTTGTCGAACGAAGCTGGCAAGGTATTGTTAAGGTATCCCGTAATTGGCTAGCTTCAGCATGCCTGCCTCCCGATTTCTGGTGGTTCGCGGTTAAACGAGCTACCAAAGTCTCTAACGCCCTTCCCACCTTCCACCTCAGTGATTCGCGTCCCACGACACCTTTTGAATTGTTCTTCGATACTAAACCTGACCTTCGCACACTCATCCCTATATTTAGCGTTGCATGGATCCATCGTCCAACGTCAAACAAATTTCAATCCCGCTCCCTCAAATGTATCCTTGTCGGTCGCGACTCTCACTCGAACGGCCTTATCTACTATCATCCACCCTCCAAAACGACCTTTGTCGACGGAAATGAATAGAGACTAGACCTCTCCTCGATTGCTGGTCCAGCCTTCAAGCTCGACTACGAAGGATCCTTCTCACTCACATCAAAAGCGAGTCTAGACTCAATCCTACACCGCCCTGCCCCTTTCTCGGAAAACCAATCAGTCTTCGTTCCTTCAACAAGAGATCATAACACATACACCCGTGCTACAATCATCGAGGAGCCTGTTAACCCAACTACTGATCTTTTCGTCGTACAACTACCAAACGGTGATATCGCACAGGTCATGGCATCCGATATCAAAAAAATTTGCCGTTCCGATCCGCCATCGGTCGACCCTATTAACGAAGCCGTCTAAGGTACAAGAAATCAAGAACATTTGTCGCAAAGATCACAGCCGAGGTTTTCGTGTGGTCGAAATTAACGTTGACAATGAATTTGAACCGATACCTCATCATCTGAGAATAAAATGAATAACGTGTTTAGTACTATCTCGACTCTTCCGAATTAAAGTGTAAATAGAGAGTGCTCATACCTTTGTTGTCTCATAACTTGAGCTTAGTGACATAAACGCTAGAATATTTATTTCTTCGTAAGTTGTTAAAATTCTTGAGAAATGGCGATGTAATTCTGTGGGCAGCTTGATAAGAACACTTAATCTCGAGATCGTCTATCGATTTCTTGTTGTGCATGCACAAAAGTGTTCTGTCTTAAATCTCACCAGTTAGCTTTCTCAAATTTTTCTTTCAACATTCTTCCAACATCATCGACATTATTCAACCGATGAAGGCTACCAACTATGATTTCCAATGATGCTCGTAGGTGTCCTGACTTTTTCTGAGCACCAATATTAGTTCTAGCGGTATCTTCCTCGTCGCCAAGGTCACACTGTTCTTCATCTAAATTTTTCTGTGCATGAATAAGTAATTGTTTCAAGCATAATATAACAACTATTCTGAATATGTATAGTTGGTTGGCACTATCTCTACGAAATAAAGAATCACTTTACCTGTACTGCTAGCACCTTCACTATCGTAGGTAGAAGTCTCCTTATTTTCTTGCGTTTCTCGTTTTCATCGTTAGTTACGTTTAAAAGATATAAAGATATACATACCGGCACAAAGGTAAGTTTTGTTTTTTATGATTTGTTCTCAACACACAGAGAAACGTACGTATGTACATAATCTTACCTTTCCAAACATACCAGTGAGAATAGTGGCCGGAAGTAGTTCAATTCAAGCGCGTTTTCTTCCCCACCACTTCAGATGCATGCCGTTGTGAGTTTTGTAGATAAATGTCGCCGAGCTGTAGTTAAATTGAGCCTTATTGTCGCCAGGGGTCGGTGATAGGTCGAAAATGTTGATTTTTACTAGTTATCTGTACGTGAAAAGGCTGGCGATAGAATTGCACATATAGACTTATTAATACTTGTACTACTAGAGTAATAGATGCAGTAACTGGCATACTACTTCCTACAAAAGCATACTACGAACTACGAAAGCATAGATGCTAACAAAATAAGTATGCAGTGTAAAAAAATATTTATGACCAGGTCCTCATACAATAAATAGATCAAACCAAGAAATTCAATTCGAAGATAGTTGCTATTGATTTCACGTGCTTTGCTTCCATTCACTTCATCTAAAAAGAAAAGCAAAATCCTATTCCTAATCAGTGAAAGGTGACTCGCCCATGACCAGGAGATTTGTGTATTGTGTGCTAATATGAGCTGAAAGCGAACTCCACGAGAGAACTGACGCTAATCACTAATTCGTAACTAAGAGCTGAGTCTAATTTATTTGTCACTGAGAATTAAGTTTCATTATTTAGTTTCATTTAATCACTCTCTCGTACCTTGAAAGTCTGGAAAAGTTTTGGGCGTGATGCACTTGTCGCGCTCTACTTTGTGGTGATCAATAATCCTCAATTATTATTGCTATTGTATTCGCGTACCAACTTTAATTCATGCTCTACCAAGTGTATAAAAGCGCTCGTCACATTTGGTGAGGTTCGATGATGAGACCTGCCTCGAAATAAAGGGAGCCAATGCACGCGAATGTACGATAAGTTATTAAGAAGATCAAAATCGAGCATTGCCGGAGTCCCGGTTTTGCGGCCACCCGCCAAACCACCGACATCGTCGTAGTACACAAAAAGACTCGATCCAGGTGGTAAGAAGATACCTGTTACCGATCCGCCGCCAGAAGCGGTAACGAATATAGAAGATTCTGAAGCAAGCTTAACTTGTTCTTCCAACGTAAGCGTTTCCATTTTCAATGCATTGATCTCTATCTCTTCCTCTCCAAAGTAACTTTTCAATGCATCGATCTCTTGTTGAAACGATTGGCCTCGTCCTTGCGATGAATACGTGGAAAATGTTATTTTCAAAGGAGCGCTCAGATTTACTTTAGAACGTGCTAGAGTAAGAAGCACAGATGCGAAGAATCAAATCATAAATAACTATCATACCTGCAGACCTAGCATTCAATCCAATATTTTCCATCATGAAATTACGAAAATCGTACATCAATGCACCACGTCCACCGTTGTGCACAATATCATAATCGCTAAATCGCTGCTGTGTTAGCATCCGCATGAAATCCATTCATCTCAAATAGATAATTCTTACCTAACGGCCCATCCTATTTGAATAAAAATAAAATATGAATTTCCAGTTAAAGGCCGTTGAAATAGTAAACATACCGTGTATTTTTTTTGTGCCATGATCGCTCAAGACGCCTATACCTGCAGCACCATGTTTGGAACAAACTAATGTAGAGTTTCTTTCTTTCTTTTCATCTGTGTTAGTAACATTGAGGAAAGTCTCGCCTGTCGTTCGAAATGTTGTCGGTGACACACTCATTAAAGGGAGAAATTTAGGAATGATTTTTGCACATTTCTTCTTCCTTTCTTCCTTAGTATCACATGTTGCCCCTAATTCAAATAGCACACAATAAGCGAACGAGCTATATACAAGCGTAATGCAGAACTTACATAATGGTGGGTTGAATACGTGTCTTACAAGAAACGGGCGCTTATCCTTAAGCTGAAACATCACCATCAGATTGTAGATAGGCAAGAAATCATCCCAAACTAGATGTCCAGGGTTCATGGCATTTAAAGAATGATAGGGCAGGAAGACATAATTAGCTGGCAATTCGTAATATCCACCTTGATGAGATCCGTCGACAACAGTAGGAAACCATTTCATCTTGTTCACATCAGAACGCCACTTTAAATTAATTGCTCCTAAAGCTACATTCAAGCCTTTCATAGAAACAGCAGATGTATGGGTCGTATTAAAGATATCCATTTCCATTGTAGCCTGCAGTTTCTTTTCACTCTTCGACTGAAAGAGAAAATACTCTTTCTTTTGGACGTCAAAACATAAATTCGTAAACTTGCAAGATCGATATTGCCAAGAATCCTCACGAAAATTTTCACCAACGCATTGAACATGAGATTCAATGGACTCATCTCTGAAGTATACGTTGACATTGTTGATGACACCGTCCGGTCTTTCATAGCGCTGATCGGCTTCAGTACCCCCTCCAGCTCCACCATAATCCAGCAACAATTCGCTCAAACTTTTTTCAATTTTATCCTTATCATTACAATTTGTGCTCAAGTGGTAGATACTATACGAGTTAAAAAACACAAAGGCAAACCCGAAAAAGTAAATTATGGTACGAGTTGTCTTAGCGGCGACCCCCTTCTTTGCCTGCCCTTCTATACCCCTGTTCGGTGCCATAACTTGGATTTATTCCTTCTCAATTATTGGATTGTACAAAAAATGCGATACCTAGCCTGTGCTCGCACGAGCACGAGTACAATTTTTACTGACGATAAGCTCTCGACAACAAATAATAACACATGAGTTCAGGTTTCAGGTCTCTTTTACCTATTTTTTCGTCTCTTATCTATTTTTTCTACACTGCTGTAACTGTTTTATTTAACATAGTAGATCTCGTCCTCTTCATCCCGCGGGTTTGCGGGTTAGGGTTGGCCCACGGATACAAGAGGTGTCAGCTGTCAGCTGTCAGCCAAAAAAGTCCACTGACTATCCACTGTCATTTAGAATTTAGACCAAGTCATGTATCTCAAATAATGAAGATTGAAGATAACATCGTTGTAAATCTATAAATATTAGTAAAAGGAATGTAAATACGTGCTGGAAACTCGCGGTGTAGTTGATCAGCTGTTTGTTATTGAGGACAGAATGCACCAGGGCTATTGTTTGACCTATTATCTTTGTATGATCGGTTTCTCGCGAGGAATAACCGAATAAATAGAGAATTCATGAAGTCACTAACCAGCGAAGTCTGCAGAGGTCGTGGTCCCGATATTCTGCTTGGAGGACATGAAGATAGTGGCGATGTTGCCCACGATAAGGCAGAATGACCTGCTCCATCCTCGTAAGATACAAAGGATCATTTCTCCTATTTTCATTTTATCAGTTTTCGTGGACAACGAACGCATCGTATTTAAAAGGTTTAATAGAGCTATTCAATGAAACTCAATGCTCAGTTACTATAAAAATTAATGATTAGCATTAGGTCTCGAGACACCTCGCGTTAATTAGGTGGCGAATTTTACCTTCTTTTTAGATGACGCGAATGGAAACGGAGCAAGGGGAATACACAACAACAATAACCCGTTTTGTATATTAGGACATTAAACTTTCATTATGCTTTCTTGCTTCTTTTCTACTTCTTCATTGATTAGACCAATGATTTCGTCGGTAATTTCATCTATATCTTTCGAAGCTTTAAATAGTTCATCTTCGCTAAAGCCGCAATTGGTCAGCTTTCCAATTTTTTTCACTTTATCTTGGAACTTCCTACGTTCCTTTCGCACTCTTTGTCTGCCCTCCTCAGCCATTTTACCGACCTGTTTCGACAACTGCGTTCGGGTTTCTTGAGATACCTTTGGGATTGGGACGATGACATCACCATCTACGATTCGTATTCTGAGAATGAGTGCTTGCGAAAATATAGATCTTATTATTAGTTGAATTGTCCTCTTAAGAAACTTACCTTCTTTTTGAGGATTAAAATTTAGACCAGAATCTCGAACCCCATTGACAATATCTTTCGCAACGGATGGATCATAAGGACTAATAACAACTCTAGTAGGGGAAGCAACAACGACCTGCGCCAATGCTGTGAGTGGAGCACTCGCACCGTATGCATTTATACTTATATTTTCGAAAAGCTCAACATTGGGCTCGCCCCCACGTATGCCCTTAAAGGCGCTCGTCATACGATCGCGCACGCGTAACATCTTCTTTCGAATTTGATCATCGTCAGGAAGCGAAATTTCGTTCGAACTATCGTCAACGTCATCATCGTCATTTTCTTCAATGGGATCAATTCCAAATTTATCGCCCTTTTCCACAGCCTTTTTGCTTCGTCTGTTTGCATGGTTTTCCTTTTCGGCTTTACGATCTTCCCGAAGTTTGCGACGCTCGATCTCTTGCATTTTTGCTTCGTGCTGAACAATAGCAGATCGTTTATTCCGTTTGAGATGAACGGCACTTGAATGAAACAAATTTCGAGATTGCGAATAAAGACGGAAAGAAGGATTTGCCTCGAACTCGTACATGCTGCTTATGATATTGAGCTTGTTTGACATTTTGGTAGAAGATGATGTCAAGCACGTATTATTTGATTGACGACGAGTCACTCGCACAACAACTGCCCTCAGGGACGACGACGATGGGAACATTGACAAATTCATTTAATCAACTTATAGGTAGACTCTTGCTTTTAAGAATTGTAGGTTTCGATGTAAAAAAATGTATCTTTTTCTTGTTACTTGAAACTTGCCATACCATTTTTTGGTGATTGGAGGAGGAGTAGGAGGAGGTTGAGGTGATTGGTGATTGACTGTTGTACGTACGTTCGTAGCTTACTGCGAGCTGCGAGAACGTTTGATACGAACTTTACGTGTACAATTTCAAGTTTACGTAACTTACACGTGGATCATCAAATCGTGACGGGAGTGGAATAAATTTCAACTTGAACAACTCACATGCATGCAGCAGCAGCAGAGGTCATCTCTTTTGAATATTATTAGGAAATACTTCGATAATTTTTCGGGTGCACATTTTAGAGTATCAAAAGGAGAAGTTCAATCGATCAATTGGAGCTGAAACGGGGGCATTTCAATCTCACTATAATTAAGCGTTTCGATCGATATATACATTTTGTTTATAAAGAATTTGGAACGATGAGGGTTTACAATGGAAATCAATACCTCATTCCTTTGGTCATAATGTTCTTTCAGGTAATTTTTTTCTTCGAGGGATTTGTCAAAGCCTATAGGAAGGAATGGATGAATCGTCGTGCTCTCCCCAGATTGCCTCGGGGTGGTGATTCTTTGTCAGTTTTGAGAAGAAGTAATGAAATTCCTTTTGGTGAAGAAAATAACATTAAAACGCCACCATCATTCGTTGGTGGTGCAAATCAGACTTCTGTATTGGGCAGTGGAGTAATTAAGGCACCTAACCGGAAGATGCGAGCCTATCGGATATCAATTGAGTCCGTAGAAACCTCTTCTGAATCATCTTCCGCTGGTGAACATTCGAAGTCTCTTTCAACCGTGGCCGTCGCAGAACCGATAGTGTGCACCAAGTCGACATTATCTGAGCGAGTTGGATGCCCGCTTCGCGATTTGAGAATAATCGACCATGTTTGTCATAGGACAGGTCCTGCATTTTTGCCTCGACAAAATGGAATTATTGTACATGTTGGGCACGTACGTTGCATCGTCGAAAGAGACAGCGTTCTAGTGTTTTTACCACCCGAGGGAAGTTTTGGATCCCAAGGAAGTAGCAAAGAGAATGACCTTACAATAAAAGAAGTATCTTTGTTGAACGATCTAGTTACTGGTTTAGTTGCTCACTTGTCATCGGTATATGGCTGTACTAGGAGTGTGGTATCAGAATGTGATACACAGTTTAATTCACAACAGGTTCCAACTCCATTGGGTTCTTACAAAGATCAGCCTTTTGAATTAATTGTTTTGGAAGCATTACTAGGTCACGTTTGTTTATACGAAGAAAACAAAGCAAGGACTTTGGTTTTAGAAACCAATGAGTTGCTCGAAATAATTACCACATCATCGACTTCGTCTACTGAAAGATCTATAATTAAAGTGAAAAAGGATAACTTTTTGGAGTTACAGGCCCGCCTTACTGAATTGCTCCAATTGAAAAACAAAATTGACAATCTTGAGGCAAACTGTGTGGAATTTGCAGGGGCATTGTCAGAAATTGTACGAAATGATGAAGATATGTCCGCTATGTTGCTTGATGGATATCATATCGTTGAGGACTCTTCTTCGGAGAAACAAAGAATGGGTAACAATAATTTTCGTTCCAGTATTAACGATCGAACAATTCAAGTCGAACTCTTGTTCGAAGACTATCTCCTACAGATTGAAGAGATTATAAGCTCTTTAAGAGCAGTTCAAAGTAATGTTCGAAATACCGAAGAAGTTGTTGATATAGAGTTAGATTTAGTTCGAAACAACATAATGAAATTCGAATTGTTGCTTGAGATGACGTCGCTGGCTGTTGGATGCGGTGCATTGGTGAGTATAGATGAAGTTCTATTAGCTACTTTTGTAATATTATACATATTTTGTAAGCTCACTGCCGACTTTTGCGTTGATTGATAGATTACCGGTTTGTTTGGGTAAGATTAAATGTTTCTTTTCTCTTTTCCTTTATTATTCTAATTGTTTCGTACCGCTTCTAAATACAGAATGAATTTGGTTTCACATTTGGAAGAACACAACTCAATGTTTTATTATACCTCTGCGTTTATTGTTGCGATAATGGGTGGTCTTGCGTACGTAGCTCTGAACAAAATGTCATCATTGAATATAGTTTAGAGAAAATCTTGTGCAGGTGTGAATACTATGTATTAATATAAATTAAAATTATGGTCGGAAACATTTTCAATACTTTTTGGCATGCTCATCACTGTATTTGTTGGAAAGCGATGTGGCAAATAATTGCAATTTCATTTTATTGTGGCATTCCTTGATTGAAAACATGATAGTCAATAAATTTGGTTTTCGTAAGTCCTGATATATAGGTATCCACCAGGTGACCAGGCCACAGTTTCACCGGCACTTAGAGGGCGCAATTTACCCTTATTTTCGCCAAATTCATACTGTTCCGGAACAGTCCATCCCTTTTTCGCTAGCGTGATAGTTTCTCCTCCGTAAGAATCAATGGACATCCACTCTGTGCACATACAGAAACGAATTTGTGGTATCCCGCTGGTGACTCCAAACAAACTTGGGAAAGCATTTATGGACTAAAAGTAATAAACTTTCGAATAATGAATGTCTAATATTAGTCTCGGCCATTTAGCCGAAAGGACGTCGACTAACCATCTTACTTTTGTCAAATGTATATACCGGTACGAAGAAAAAGTGTAATGTTTTATCTTATTCGTCGTCAGTCGACAGTGATTGCTTAGAACGCAATCTTTTCACGGATGACCAAATTTTGGAGTAATGTAAGTGATAAACTTACTTTGGTTTCTCATTACATCCGCTTCTACTGAAATAACATGGAATGTGTGATTTGAACTAAAATGTAAACAAATTGTGTGTGTCACAAGGATTTTCCTACTTTTTCAGTGGGAGCAGCATATGTTGAAGAAGAAGTTCGATCAATTTGCTGATATTGACAACTCCATGTCCACGAATACCCACGTTATGGAGAAAATCTAGATTAATTACTTGTACTTGGCATTTGGTACAAATGTAACTTCCTTCCGTTTCTCTCCTACAATGCAGGCATAAGCCGCGAAAGGGCGCTATCTTTCTTTTTCCTTAGTGTTGAAAAATCGCCACTTTCGACGATACGCCCGTCTTCCAAGACAAGAATACTGTCGACCAGCTTTAACGAAGCGGGTTTGTGAGTTATCCAAAGAAGTGATTTATTCGATTCCCTGCAAGCAACGACCGCATCTTCGAAAGCATCTCCACCCTCACTGTCAAGTTGAGAAGCAGGCTCGTCAAGGACCAGAATCTTAGGGTCCGTCAACAACGCACGTGCAAGACAAATTCGCTGTCGTTGGCCACCTGAAATTCTACACCCACCTCGACCAATGTTATAAGAATATCCACCATCCAAGCCTTCGATAAATAATTCACAATTCGCTGCCCTCGCCGCTGCACGCACTTCTTCTTCTGTTGCATCAGGTTTCGAATATCTGATGTTTTCCATCACGGACATACCGAAAAGAGACGCCGTTGCCTCCTGCTGTACGACTGACATGTATGCATTATTCATATCGCAACTATTTATACATTTTCCATCCATTGTAATAGATATGTTTCCTTGCTTTGGTTCGTAGAGGCCAGCTAATAGTGACACAAGAGTACTTTTACCTGATCCATTTTTACCGACAAGCGCAACGATCTTACCTGGCGGTAACTCAAAAGAAACATCCTTCAGAACGAAAGTTTCATTTGTGCCATTTCCATAGCTAAAGGAGATATCTTCTACTTTCAAAGCTGTCTCCTGTCCCCATTTGACAAGTATTTCTTGATCTTTTTCCTTAGTATTTGCAGATCCGGTATCGAGTTTTGACGATGATGAAAATATCTTGTACAATCTCTCAGCTGATACGAGTTGTGATTCAAGCTTACTTCGCGACTGCCCAACGCCAGAAATTCCTAGACCTAACAAAAATGTTGAGCCTATGAACCGAGTCAAACCTTTTGAAGAAAGACGTCCCTCTGCAACTTCCGTTCGACCTTTCCAAATAATAGCTGCCAAAGAAGCACTTGTCATCCAAAATATACCGCCAAAGAAAAGTCCGTCGGCAATTGCAACCTGTGTATCCAATTCCGCCGCGTTATCCTGCATTGAACCATAGGCATTCGAATCATCAAATTCTCTTCCATTCATCTTTACTGCTGATATGTTCGACAATCTTTCCTCTGCAAATGCTGCAGCCGATGCAATCATTCCTCTTTGACGAGCTCTAGCTTTTTCTTTAAATTTCAGCAATATACCAATACCTGCTGCTGAAACTGGAGCAACGATTAACGAATACCCGCATAACCGAGGACTCAACGTTACCACTGAATATGCATTATAAACACACGAAACCGTTGAACGAACAAGAGAGCTAATCGTCATACAAATCTTTCCCATGTTGGCAGTCTCCTCAACTAACATATTATTGCAAGACGAGGGACCACCCCCAGACAAACTATCCAGATATTCCATAGGCGCATGCAGCAACTGCTCAAACAATCGCCTTCTCACTCTCGCAATGACACGAGCCTCAGCCTTCGTCAAAAAGGTCGTCCGCAGAAAACTTGCCATACCACCGGTAATCACGAGTAAGAACAGCTTCTTGAGATCGAAATCATTCGAAACAACTTTGCTTCCCTTCTTTCCACCACTATCGCCTTTCTCGTCCTTACCAAAGTATAAATTTGCCAAATACCGCGGAAGCAATGCATTACTCAATGAAGAAATTATGAGCGATATGGAGCCTAACACCATGGTCCTAGTCTCCGTCTTGAATATTTCATCATAGATAAATTTGGACCATACTTCTCTACGTATTGCCTTGCGCTCTTCCTTGCTCTGTGATTGTGCAGGCGGATAATCTGTCATGGTAACGATGTTACAGTGATATTCTGAAGAATGCCGTTGTGTGCTGTGGAGCTGTAGAACGCTTCAAAGTCATTGCACGATGGTGAAAAATATGATATTGTTACCTCTCTTGGTGCTTGGTGTGTGTGTCAGTGTCAGATATTCGATACATTTTTTCGTGCAAGAATACGCGCAGTTTCTGTGGACACGCCTGTGTCGCATTTAACGTGTATGGGCTAATTCATTAATGAGATTGAGGGTTGTTTGTGTGCCGTATGGAACAGTGAACAATGGTCAAAGCTTTCATCATGTTTTGGCGAAACGATCTCTCCTTTGTATAAAATGTGTACATATATAGATAAACTCATTATCATAAAATAGTACCATTAAGGATATAAGAGTGTCCAGGACTTAATAGAAGATAGATATCTAAATAACAGGATCTTTCTCTATGCAATAAATTATGCTTTCATGTAATCATTATTGTGTAAGCGATTCATATTTTGTTTTGTATAAATGCATAGTTCTCAATCAAAGCATATGGTAGAGCATCTACCAATTAAACAGCCAATTAATAAACTTTTCCGGTGGCGTTGGATTTATCTTTGGCGATTTGATAAGATCTCTCTCTGTAATCTGTTCCGTATCATGTTTATCTTTCGACGAAGGGCTCATCTTTTTAGGAACCGTGAAAGCTTTTCCACCAGTAAATTTCAAAGAGTCATTCGCATCATCGTTGATATCCAGACCAATCTCACCGGCAATTTTGGCATCCATTCGTCGTACACCAATAATAATACCTGATTTATGAAACGTCCCATTCTGACAGCATGCCTTCTCTGCCTGCATACGAGTTCTATATTTTAAGCAAATATAATTTCCAGCCCTTAAACCTGACGTTTGACGAACGATCGTACCGTACGATGAAAACCGATATTGTACATCTTCCAACATCTCAGGATCAAACCCAAACACGATGGCCCAACATTCAAATGGGTCGCTGATGCGATGCTCAGCTTTTCCCAGAGAAACAAGCGACAATCCGCCTTTATGACTGCCCATGCTACTATCGCTTGCAAAGCCAACCTTACGCATCATCGTACTTGACTTACTAGTACCATCACGTCCATTATTATCACGTAACAAAAGTTTAATATTTGAACTACTCTTCTTGCTAGCTTCTGACTCATACTCCTCCTTTCCCACTCTATGAAACGTACTGGATAATGATTTAGAAGGTGGTAGCATATCATCGTCATCATCATCATCCACTACTACGGGTACAAGTTCTGTATTCAATGGCGTGGGTGGTTGTGGCGTCTCTATGCCAGCAGCCGTACGCTCCCGATACGGTGTTGCTCCTGTGGGATCCGGTGTATCTACACCGAACGGCATTGGCGTTAACGGGTAGCGTTGTTTCTGTTGTGCTGGCGTTTCGATTCCACCAAAGGAGACCATCTTTTTATTGCTTTTATTTTGTTAAAAGCATATATTTTTGGATTGTAAAGTTGTAGAAATTAAATATTGTGAGACCGGAGTGATCTCATTTTTGATTTGAAAGTCCGGTCGTAACAATCGATCAACGGATGGCCTGACATTACTAGTGATTTAGTATGAACACGTTAATGAAATTATCGCCAAAGTGGAAAGATCAAAACCGGAACCGGAATTTCCTCTCTATATTTTTTTGATGTTGTTGGGAAATGGGACACAGAATGTACTTCGAAGGAACAGTACCAAACTAACAACAAGCGACCATTCATTATATATCATTCAACCCCCAACACGTTCGATCATTACATTGAACATTGAACGATTGTTTGTAAAATTATACACAGGTTAGATTGCAAAGACTATGGCAGAAATCAGACCCCATTTCATGACCGTACATGATTACGATAATCGAGACCATCTTTACAACATGGTCCAAAAATGGAGATGGCAGGAAATCTTAGATCGATTCAACGAGGCCATTCACGCAGGACCTAATAATATAATGCTTGCGAAGTTGCGCGATGAGGCAAGTGCGCATGATGATCGAGGATATCTCCCGCTCCATTGGGCGTCATGTAATAGTACTGCAATCGTTCGTGCCGTTCAATGTCTTGTTGAGTTGTATCCTCAAGGTTTGTTTCATGTGTCTGTAAAGTCTGGTTGGACGCCGTTGCACATGGCCTGCATCCGAGGGGCTAGGCCTGGTATAATTGAAATGTTGACAGAAATGGATATCGAAACGGCATGGACTTTGGATCCAAAGGGTTGTTTGCCTCTTCACTCAATTTGCAAGTATGCTGACACAGTTCCCATAGATAGTATTCAGAGGTTGTTGCAGGCTATGTTTATTGACGTATTTAGGGATTCGGATGCTTTGCAGAGAAGGGATGTGTTCGATCTTAATATTAGCATATTAAGGCGAGATAAAAGTGGGGATACCCCTCTTACAACTCTTGCTCATGCGTACAGAGTAGAAATTCTTGAAGTTCGCCGACTCAAAGTGGAGGGTTCCTCGCTCTTCCCACTTCGTGAAGCAGGAGTTAACAACAAGTTTCGTAAATTTTTGAAGAAGATGAAGAGTATCTTAACTGTTGCTGCATGCTTAACTATAGGGAAGGAAAATGGTCGTACTCCATTGACGACATTCCACTGTTCATGGGATGATTTGCTCAGTACTGTATTTCGCATGGACGAAGTTACTTTTCCTGAATTCATTGAATACGCGCTTTGGTCACGTCGTTCATCACAATTACGAACGAACTCCCGTCGCCATGTAATGAGCGATGACGGAAATTATCCATTGCACCTAATTGCTTCAAAGGAACTCACCAATGAGAAAGATATCAAGTATTCCCGTTTCCGTTTGAAGATTCGTCGTAGTATGGAAGCTGCATCTCTTCGATCTGTCCTGAGGGACTGTCCGGAGATAGCACACGAACGAAATCAAGAGAATATGTCTGCACTGGATCTCGCGATTAATGCTGGTAAGAATTTGGACGACGGCATTGACGATCTTATAGCAGCAAGTCCATCTGCTCTCCTTACACGAATTTCTTGTATTCAAAATTTTCCGTACATTCTTTCTTCGCTTGCAAATCGACCGAATTGTGATGCATCATTCATGTTATTGCGGTCAAAACCAGACTTAGTCAATGGTGATATCACAGCTACAATTAACAAAATGAGTTTCTTTCAAAAGTTTCTTTGTCTCACGACAGGACGATCCATGTCACGTTGACATTAAACAATAATTGTTGCAATAATCTTGTATTGAAGCTACGAGGAAGTCTAATACTTCGAAATTTCACAGCTATGGGAGTAGCGGCTAGCAATCATGAACACAAATCAACTCTTTGTACAAAACTTTCGAGGCGTGCTTCGTTCCTCGTTTATGCAACGACTAAGTCTACTTGATGGTAGAGTCCTTAATACTAATGTTTCGTTACCTTATTTACTTGTACAAAACGTGGGTCATTTAAAGATTCATTAGTTTATCTCTTCATGTCTGAAGCTGACTATTGGTAAAATATTTCTGTCACTTGCACTGATGACACTGCACTAAAAGCAGAAATCTTCGCACTACTTGCATCTTTTCAGTCAAGAGTTGATTTAGCTGAAGATAAGGAGAGCAGACATGAATACGTCTCATGTCAACAACATCATATACGTGTCTGTTTGGGGATTACTCGAGCTCGAGGTCTTCAATATGAATACCTAGAAGCTTGAGAATAACGTCCGCGTTATTCCTCGCGACCTCATTTAATTTGTCCAGAGAGTTGCATATCTGATATCTCACTCCTTCTTTCATATTCTGGGCAACCAGATCAGAGATGATTTCCCGGAAACCAACTATTGCATAATTTAAGACCCAATCAAATCCAGTTTCTTGAAACGATAAATCAATTGATTCTAGTTCAAAATCATACTCCTTTAAAACGAAAATAGGAACAAGACTTTTCGACACCACATCTTTCTTTTTCAAACATTCTATAGTTACATTGATGCTAGCATCTTCGATGGCCAAGGACCCTGTTCCTTCAAAAACTGGATCATACTGTGATATTGGCTCTTTTGGTTCGACTCGAAATGAAAATGTGTCCAAACGACACGTCAGTCCAGTAAGCTTTAAGCATAATACCGTTGGATCTTTTCGTGGGTTGAACAGTCGTCTTGGCGATCTTGATTCTTCTGATATTTTTGCTTTACGTAAAGGAGTCGATGGAATAGAATTACGATGTTTCTCATCATTGTGCAACTTTATTTGATATGATACATCTCTAATCGCAATTTCCATTAACTCGTCGTCGTCCATTTGCATGTCCTCCCACAACTCTATTGCGCTATACAAAATTGCTGAGACCGGTAGACCACCCAATGCACGACGAATTGAAGGGTTCAATGGTACCTGCGACAAAGTAAAAGAATAAGAAATAAATGAAGAAAAGTACTCTTAAACTATGTATTGTCTCGCACCATTCCTACTCCTCCGTGCCCTTCTACCCAGCAACCGTACTTTTGAGCGTTCAAAAGTAACTCTCGTATATTATCCAAAATAGATTTAGGACGTATTTCATCATCTCTTTCATTCGACGTATCGTCATCAAAATCTTTGCGTGGGGTTTCTGCAGTCACGTGAAATGGACTAAAAAGATTTCCACTTCCCAATACACGACAAGCAAGATTTTCTCGCTTCAATTGTACCGAAGATAATTGCAAAGGGTCTTTATGATTGGCACCTCGGCAAGTTAGAACCCAGCCTTCGCCAACATCTTTCCTTTCAATTGGTATGTGCATTCTTGGCAGGTACGCCTGTGAGCATTAAAAGTCAAATAATAGGATATTAAGGCTTGAGAGAAACAACGAACTGTTAATTCTATGACTTCATACCATTATGTGATCCAAGAACTGCTCGCTCTTTTCCTTGAGAAATATAACGAAGTCTCCACCTTTACTTAATGTTGATAGACCTTCTTCGAATATATCCTGAATATTCACTCCATCCAGAAACGTGAGAATATCTTCATCAATCCTAAACATAAAATATCAGATGAAGTGCAATTACGAAGGTATCACGTGCGACGAATACTCACTTATTGTAGTATGGCAAATCGCTGATTGTGCCTTTAATTTCCTCGCACAATAAATCTAGATCCTCTATGATCGTCATATCGATCTGATGTATAAGTTCTACTGCTTCAGTTTCAAACAAGAAATCAATCCAATTTTTTGCATCCCCATTGATGACCAAATGAAAGTGCATTACACCAAGAGTTACTAGTTTTGAGATCAATTCGCCGTATTTTCTAGTGCTCAGAGGTAGAGACGAAACTTTCCAACACAATTCCTCATTTGATGCCTCAAAAAGATTCAACCAAATTTTTCCAGCCACGTGAACATTTTGAAGAACTCTCAAGTCTCGAATGGATCGAAACGACGATGCATAAATGTTTAATGCAGTAGTCGCATCATTAGAATTTTGAAAGACGCGTACAAAAATACTTTCACATAATTCTTGGAATCCATCTGAAGCTATTAGCTTGAGCAAAGACCTTCGCGGTGCAGCAAAAATACGAGTTGCCCACTTAAGCGCAAATGTAAATATTGAGACAAATCCACCCTTTTCGCTAACCTTATTTTCAGCATTTTTTGTTTTTATTTTGGGAGCTAGTGCCGCAAATGCATATTGTGCTCCTAGATAAAGCTGGTCCCAGCTTTTATCATTCACAATTTTCGTGGATATGGCAGCATTTCTTGAAAGAGAAACAATGCCTTGCACGTTCTTCTTTTCAATACATGAAAAAAATTCATCATCATTAAGAATGATTTCAATAAACTTCGATGCTTTGCGCCATGCTTTTTCACCATGAGCGTGAAGTCTGTCGTTAATTCCATTTCCTATTTTGATCAACCTTTCATTGAGTGGTGATAAAATACTAGCCATCTCTTGCATAACTGCTTCTCTGGCTTTTTTTGATGTGTATGATTCCTTTTGTCGTACCCTGAGAAACGCTCCAACTATCGAAAGTATATGTAGCGATATTTGCAACCCCGTAACGAAATCAACTTTACCTAGTTTTGACGCGTCAACAATTGCGTATGAAAAAGCGCGCGTTAAAATATCAAAAACTAAAGAGAAGTTTTGTGCAAAGCAAAACGTATATGTCGACGAGGCAGTGCGGCGTGACGGACTACTTTGTTTGTTTTGTCGCGTTATTCCCAAGGCATCATCCAACAACCACAGTCCATTTGAAGAAGTCTCATCCAGCACATTGTCGAAGTCCTTTGAGGTTTTTAATGGATCGGTCTCGTTCTCGTCGAAGTTTGATGTGCCGAAATGCTCGAAAAATTTGATCAGTGCAGATAAAAGTGAAAGCACATCATTATCGAGGTTACTTGTCTCCTCTACAGCCCGAACCAATCCATTTCCCAGAAGCTCAAGATTTTCAGTCCATAGAAAAAGTGTTGAATCTATCGTCGATCTGCTACTTTGACTCCTCATTGCAAGTTTATATTCATCAACTTGAATCTGAAACAAGGCAGCGTCTTTGATTTGTTCACAAATAGGAACAAAGGAAGCAGAAGGACAGGATATAATTTGCTTTTCACTACACATCTTTCTATTTGGAACCTTCGTCGTGGAATTGCTCCCACTTTTCAAAAGTACAACAAATCTAACAGCATTTCCCTGCTGATGATTGCTCCGAAATCCCACCACCTTCCCATCACCATAAGAGGTTTTGACTGTAAAACCAACACCCGCTTTGACCTTTTTCAACAAAGAATCCCGTCGCAGGTAGGCGATAGCAGATCCCGATCCTCGTCTATTCCAGAGCGATCGAATCACATGAATGTCATCATTCACCCGCCACGCGACCAAAACTCCTGAAAAAATAAGATACAAGTATGTTATAGCACAAAAAACAATCTTACGGCTATACTATAGCATACCTATTCCAAACTTGGTTAATACACAAGATCCAACAGGGTAAGCCGAATGGATTGGCATACATGAACCATCTGGAATTCGCAAGTGAATTTCGCAAAATTTGCCGTCTCGCAGAAATGACTTATCCAAGTGAACACGTAAACTTGTAGCATTTGGTCGACGGTTTTGCTCATCACTCACTTTCCAATACTTTTGTGACCACTTTGATAATCCTGGGATATAGACTTTCTCGCAGGATATGACAGTTGCAAGTTGACAAGAGTTACTGTGATTTCTGCCACAAATTGGAACAAGCACTTTGGTACCTTTTTCTAGACATCTTAAACTTTTAAGTCGGACGTGACCAGCATACGACGATGGTGAAGACGATGAGCCCCTGTATTTAGTGCTGTCTTGAAATTTTATTTCGATCGCCGGATGGTGACTTCTTTTCATTCGCTGTGACTCAAATGCTCGGTTTAACTTTGAGCGTATACTAGAAGATTTCCGTCCAAATTGTGAATTAGAGAAGTCCGATTTTTGCATTGAAGAAAAGATGCTACAAGCATCAACCCCTGATAAAATGCTCTCTGCGTGAAAAGTACTAGATGATTTTGCAGCTTCTGATACACTTTCAGCATCATCATGGGCTATAATTTCAAGTGGATATCCAATTGTCGTAGACACTTCTCTCACTTCATTATTGTCCAAACGCATCTTTGGTGAGTTTAATGTTACGCATTCTTGGGAAGTAAGGGAAAGATCCAGATTTTTGTTTAATTCCGAGAGGAACTTCCTTTCTGTCACTTCACAATTATTAGAGTCCGTTTGAGATAGGTCTACCGTTAGTTTTCCTGGATCACCCACCCCCACTTTCGAATATTCCGAAGAAACCTCAGGGTTACTACTAGAAGTCCACATAGGATGTATAGGTTTCATCGGTACCAAAAAGGATTTACTCTGATGCTCTTCCTTTAGTGATGATCTGAAATTCTCGCTGGAATTTAAGTCAGTGAGAGGTCCATTATCTTCCTCGCTATACGTCGATTTGGGGTCTTCCCCTAAGTCCCCATCAAGAGATATTATCTGAGAGGAATTGTCAATAATTTTCATTCCTATTCGTTTGCCCAAGTGAAGCCAATCAACTGTTTCCGAGGTATTCAACTCACTTTTTTGACTATTTATTACTTCTTTTTCTTCCAATGACCCCTCACAATAACTTCTGTTCCTGTTACTGTTCCCACTTTCAAATACTTTTAATACAGGATTGACCTCCGTGATCTCTTCACGTGAATTTCCGTAATATCTATTTGAACTAGAAACCATTTGACGAGCGTAGTTTACAGCGATTCTATGAACAGGAAAGCTCTCAAACAGGTCATGTACCCAATCTCGAACAGCATGCTCAAGCTTCTCACTCTTTTTCTTCATCATCGACCCAAAATTTGTCTCGTTTATATATTGACTTTCAATAGCAAACTTAAATCCGAAGTATAAAATAGATAAGTACGCTTGAACAAAGTAAAATGCGACAATAGAAGACGCAGACGTAAAAGCAAAGAAGCATACGAATGATAGCATCAATGACTTAACAAGGTTGAACCCTAAAGTAAATGTATCTCGATGACGCCGCTTATCTTCAAAACACTTCTTAAGGCAATTCTGGTCAATTTCCATTTGTCCATTGATCAATGCAGTCAAGTACAGATCGATTGCGTCATCTTCATTAGCGTTATCGTCGTCCCGTCCCATCGTCAGTTCGTTGTACAAAATCGGTTTGTTAGTTACGAAATGACCGAGCAAAATGAATCTTAGGCTTCAGCGTAAAAATCAAGGATGAACCGGCTATCTCGATACGGAATTTTTGCTGGATTTCATCGTCGAGTGCAAGAATTAGAGCAGTAACTGTGCAATTGTTTCAATACTCTATCTTTTCACCTTATATGCAGCTGCAGAATTTTTTCATCACTACTAGGTACACAACTTTTCATTTTGATACACACAAATCAATAGAGAGTTCGTAAATAGTTCGCGTTAGCTGTCGCTCGACTTTCGACACAAACGTTTCCGCTATGGATCGATGGATCGGATCGACGCACTATGGGATATGGGATGACAATGCCGTTGTAAAATTCGTATTCTCGATCATCGAAAATCGACAGCAATAAAGAGTTTAAATGATATAGTTCCAGACACTCCATTTTTTCTGTTGATGATATTACTAATGTGTGTGACATCGCTTCCAGGTTGATAATTAAATAGAGAATCATTCTTTTTCGTCCCTTATGTCACATCACAGAATGCATTATCACCCGGAGCTAGCGACAGAGAGTCTTTCTTGAGCTTGGGTCAACATTGTTCATTATTGATAAAGCGTAGATTAGTTTTGGAACTCACAAGAAATGTCAATTGATATATATAACAAAACACACTGGCGGGTGGCGGCTGAATCTTACTGTTTATAATCACAAGACCGAACCGAAACTGAAATTTTCGGACGAAAATCTTTCCAGAGCTCACATCTGTAGATGGGTAACAAAGAGAGCACAGTCACAGCCTCCGATACACAGGCAGCACCCTTGCTAAACGAAGCCGTGGACGAAAATCAAACACCGAAAATGACTGATAAACCAGGAACTGAGATGAGTATCCGGGGTGTGCCCGGGGGAATGAGTGTGGAGAAGCGCAAAGCGCTACTTGAAAAAAGCATTGAAGCTATGCAAGTTAAATTGAAAGATCGGAAGCATCCATACAGATTTAGGATTGTGTTGACCGAAGATGGAACGAAAGCAAAGATCGTATTGGGTCGTGGAAATATTTGTATTCTTCTCGCAACTTTTGCTGTAGGCGCCTGTATCCTTGGAATTCTTGTTCAACGATGCATCTTTCCATGGTGAGTATGCATCCTTTTTTGCACTTTGGAATGTTGTTTTGATCTTTTTCTCATGATGAGACCTTTCTAAATCTGGAGGTTCCGATGGGCTGTTGTAGCAGAAGTGACACCTGAAGGAAAACTTGTGATGAAATTCAACAGTGGAAAGAGCAAGATTGTTTTGTGTTTGACATGTATCTTGACCAGTTGTGTCCTTGCATATTTCTCAAATAAGGAATATGTTGATGTCCGTAAGGAATGTTTCGAGGCATTCACTGAGTCTGCGAATGAGTTTTACTCTGCCGAAGGGTTGGATACAGTAGCGGTTACGGACAACTCTCCGGCGAATCTCAAGGAATTGTTCTTGGAGAAAGATGACGACGAGGAAGACTCTTAGGTTGATAAATTGAATGTTTTTCCCTAATCCCGTTTTCCCCAGCAGGTTGCGTGCAAAAGAACGTAGTGTCTTCTCAAAGTTTGTGCGTACCTATACTTTGTTTAAGAGTTTGTAATTACGCTAAGACTTAACTACTTCAAAAGATAACCTGTTCTCGTCATTCACGCTTTTCGTCAACTCTTCAGAAAAATTTCATCGCGAGTAGAAGTAAAAGTTTTTACCATTACCGAACCACCACTCCTCAAAACGCGACCATCAAATTCTTAATGCAAAGAGGTCTACTAACAACGGTATCTACGTACTCATTCACGTGGTTTTGAACTAGGAAAGAATATGTGCCACAAGCATTAGTCTATTCTCAAGGAGCGCAGAGGAAAGTTGATGGGGACCTAGTTGATTGAGTAAATTTTTTTGATCAAAGCAAATTTTAGATTAAACGAGATCACTGAAAGGAAGAGGCTGGATGGTAGTAACTTCAGCACCATCTCCAGGTGAAGCAACGTAGTAACCAGCCTTAGGTCCACGGGGCTGTCTCTTAAGAGGTTCACCCTTGGGCTCACCCTTCGCAAGAGCAGCTTTCTTCTCTGCATTCTCAGCCTTGCGGGCCAAGAAATCACTCTGACACTTACTCTTGCGCACGTGCTCAATACGAACGTGGATACGCTTTTCAAGAATGCGACCGTTTACAAGTTTGTTTACACGAACGCCAACGGCACTCTTAGTCACATTGAATACAATACCAGTCCTTCCATGGTAGAACTTGTGAGGCATACCCTTGTGAATGGTGGGGTTGGCGAAAATGTCGACATAGTCACCAACTTTAATAGGCATAAGGTACTGACTAAGGTGCACAGTAGCTCCGGCAGTGCGGAACTTCTTGGCAAACATATGGCGCGTACGAGCGCGGACACCGTATGAGTGAGGCATATTGGAGGTTTTTTATTAAGGAATGGGGGCACTTTGGATTGGCAAACATAAAAGTTAGTAAATAATCACATGCTCAACTCAGGAAAAAGAATGATGGAGATTCATAAAGTTCACCCACGTCCTTTAACGACGATAGGATTCTTATGACCCCATAATTCATAATGATATATCAGACAATAAAGTAATTTTGGCAAGCAGAAATTCACTTACAAGAGATAACGCGATGACTTCTTGTAGAGCGATGTGCTTCCGAAAAAAAAGTGATAATGGCAGAGATAGCGCATGTCGCTACGTTTTCCTAATCATTCTTGCTGTTCTAGTAAAGCGATAAGCTGTATCCTTTAACTCTTGCATAACTAATTTATCTGTCTTAAACCCATCCACATCCACATTCACATCCACATCCACATATGTCATATGTCATTATGTCATATCTCATTGCTGTAGTGTGTATGGTAGAGAGTTGCACTTGTACGTACATTGTATGTACCCGTATAAATGTACTCGTAGATGTGTGTATCACTGTAATACATAGCAAGAAGGTCATAGTGACCCTTGATTGCCTCAGGCTTTCTGCAGACAAATATAGTGAAGCCATTCGTAGGACTTACGTGCTTCGCCCAAATTACGACTTGTACATGTATCTTGTATCTTGTATGATACGTCGAAGTCGCAGAGTACTTCAAAGTACACACATGTAGAAAGTACCGTATATGGTACGCATATTTCTACTTTCTACGTTTTGCAGGTGTCTATGCACAGGATTGACATCGCATGCAAGAAAATGCAAGAAACATTTTCAATTTTCACACTGATCAGTTGGATCATGTAAATGGAATAGCAAGATCATATATTTTTTTGACGAAAAACGTAAAAGAAGTTAAGGCGATGAGCGCTTCACCTCAAGCACCACCATCCGCTTCGAAAAGTGGACCAGAATATTCTGTCTATAAAGATGAAATCGTAAAGCGGACATTCGGGAAGTTGGTAGGTAAAGTTATGCTTGACTTTTCATGTGGATCCGGCAGCTATACAGGACGCATGTATGTCTGTGAATTGGGGACGTGTTTCTACAGTAATATGTTTAATTTTGAGCGGAAGATACGCATATTTTGGAAGGATATTGTTCAACTAGAGAAGAACAAGATCGCAGGGATTCAGATTACCCACCTGAAAGTGGACGAAGATGAGGAGGAGGAAGAAGAAGTGCTTCTTTTCACTGCTGTTCAGTTCCGAGACAGCGTTTTTTCTGAAATGGAACGGTTGTGGAATTCGCAAGTGAGCCTCCAAGATTCTTCAGCCGAAGAAAAGGAGGAAAATGAAGATCAATCTGAACTGTTATTTCGAGCACGAGAAGTGCAAGGAAGTGAAGTTGGAGATGTTTCTAACTTGTTTTACGATGGTACGAAAGGAAGCAAAGTTTTGATGACTTCACCACCAACTAACTTTGATTTGGAATGGCAAAAAATGCGTGCAAAGAGTTTTTCATACTTTCAGCATGTTGCTCATAAGGATTCTATTCTTCCGTCGTACCCGTTGGAAGATTTTTTTGATCTATTCTTGGCAGACGATGCGACGTTTTCTATAAAGAAAATTCACTTGGATATGGGAGATAGTGTAATAAAAGAGACAAAATGGAAAGTTCATGGAGCAGATCAATACCATCGTACAAAAGATCTTGTAATTCGAAGATCTGTCAAAGGATATGGTGAAGTGACTACCACAAAGAGTCTTCATTTACGCTTTTTCGGTTCGCGGGGTATATGCATAGATCAGCATACTAAATCAAGTGGAGTACCCTATGCAGATTGTTTCATTGTCCAATATAGGATGATGTTAGAAGTTGGAAAAGCAGGTCCCGATTCTCTTACATTTACAGCCTTCAATCATTGTGTTTGGATTAAACCGGCACTATTGAAGGCATTTCCTGAGCAAGCGGCAAACGCATCAGCTATCGTTTTCTTCAAGAAGTTCATGGAAAACGTTGATAGAGACAGTCGTAGACCAAAATCTATTATTGCAGAATACCAACATCGCAAGCAAGTGGAGCAACACAGATTGAAAGAATACAAAAATGCCTTGTTTTGGATTGCAATTGTATCCGCGATAGTTACTGTTGTACTTTTGAGAGTGGCATTTAAGATGCGGGATATTGATGATCAAGCTGAAGTTCTGCGAGAAGCTTTCAAAGAATTAAAAGTGGAGGCAAGTAGATTTGAGATTCTTAAAGAAGAAATCTAGACTTTTTGGACAAAGATTTCCAATCAAAGGTTGACAGAAAGTAAACCAAGAACTGTGCAAAGGTATTTTGAATTGATTTAGTGACTATGTTTATCACAGATTAAAAGCAAACTCTAGTATTAAAAAATAAGGCCAATACAGTTTCCTGAAAATAGAAGACTACCAGTATCGCTACTAGCTCCAACGGTACTTTCGTCACTCAAATTATTTGAAAGTCGTTCTGTTGCATTTTGTCCGTTGTTTTAATTCAGTTGAGAAGTGTATGGTTTGGTAAAGACACTATGTTGGCTATCAAAATAGAATATACATTTTGTTTGTACATGAATAGATTGTTGCGTTGATCAGCTTACGCGAATACTGACAAGACATGCATGATGTTTAAAGGATAGTGTGTAATTTCTGGTACAAAATTTAGAGGGTTTATGCTTTTTCTATAAATCTAGTTAACCATCAATTGCACTGGATTTGATCATGTCAATCTTTCAATCCTACTCACTTTCATTGTTGGATTGACAAAGCTGTCAATCAAAAGATGGTTCACTTTTTCGTTATTTCTTCGAAGCCAATAGCTGAAAAACAGAAAACCATTGATCACAAATCACAATTCATAACATTGCACGAGCATTGGCGCCCCACCCTCCACTAGACACTAGAGAACAATCGGGGGTACATGTACTTTGTGAATTTTGCTAACCGTAGACTTTATGTAGATAAAAATACCTGCGAAGTAAATTTTGCTCTCGCGGTCTCGCGCTTCGTTCATGGCTCGCGTGAGAACTTCATCTTGAAGAATGTGAAAAAGTCATAAGGCAAAAGTCATAAATGAACGACATAACGACGTACACATGCATTCGAATTGACATCATCCAAAAAATACGACTCAAAAAGTGCAGAAAAAGTGCATGGTGCATGTTCAAGACCGTAAAATGTTAACAAAAAAGAGATATGGATTTGATATATCCAACTTCACAACGATACACAACATCACAGGGAAAAGATCTTTTTAAAAGTTGAAATTTCCTGTCGAATTTAACCAAGAGGTGTCCTCATTTTAACTGCTGAACGAAAAGCTGGCAAACAAACATCAACATGCCCGACGATAACTCTTACAAAACGGAGATTGTTCGAAATTTGTTTGGGGCGAAGGTCCAGTTGGGGAGAGTTAAAGCGGACTTTTCATGTGCTAATGGTTCCTACCCTGGTAGGATGTACGTTTGTGACAATGGGATTTGTTTTTATTCCACCCTTTTTGGCTTCGAGAGGAAGATATATTTTTTGTATGAAAGTATCTTGAATATAAGAATGATCAGGACTTCAGGCATCGTAATTTCAGGATACTTCACGAAAAAAGACGGTCAAGTAATCCAAAAGGACCACGTTTTCAAGTCGATTGCTAAACGTAATACAGTGTTTCAGATTTTGCAGGAATATCTTAATGAAGACGAATCGGGCGTTGAGGATGACCTGGCCGTTGACGAAAGTTCCGATACGATTGACGATCCAACCCAGAGTTTCGATCGCTACAATCCGCGAGCTTTCGATCTACGTAGTAGTGTAGCTGTCAAAGTTGATACTAGGGGTTCTACATGGCAGAGTAAAAGCGAAAGTGACATTATGTCACCGAAGGTAAATGAGGTCGCATCACCGAAAACTAACGTGACAAGAAGTCAGTCATTGCAAGCCTCGGCCGAACCAACAGCAGAAAGTAAGGTAAATACACCAGAGGATCCAAAAGAGGTATCGACCATTGCTACGAGTGGCGACGCCTCCTCAAATGCTAACGATCTGTCGGAAGTACCATTGTTTGATGGAACTAACAAAACCGATGTTACGACTGCGAAGCCTACTGAAGTTAGTGAAGCATGGAATAAGTTCAAAAGTTCTAGCGAGAATGATTTTGAACTTACTGCGGTCAAAAATGCTGAGCTTCCTGCATTTACTCTCGATTCGTTTTATGACGAGTTCCTCGACGACAATGTGGCTAAATCTATATCATTTTATCACGAGACACAAAATGATATTATCAATGAAACGACCCCATGGGATGTATCCGATGATGGTTTTCATAGTTTTCGCATGATCAATTTGGACCACCCTGTACCTGGATATGGAAAAGCGAACACTACAAAATTTCAGCATTGTCGCTTCTTTGATGATTTAGGCTTAACGATCGACTCATATGTCACAAGTAAAGGACTTCCAGCTGTTGATTGTTTTCGCATTGAAGAAAGAGTTTTCATTGAAGCCAAACCTGATGGAGGGCTTAGCATGACTGCATTTTATCGGACCGTTTGGTTTAAAGGTTCATTCCTGAAAAAAATTGCCGATAAATCGGCGAAAGATGCAACTGTAAAGTTCTATGAAGGGTATGTGAATATGATTAACGAATCCGACTCCTCTGGACTGCCATCCGTGATTGTTGACCTACAGAAAGATCAAAAGATCGAGTTGGAACAGAGTAATCGTACACAGACTTTGCTCTATTTTTCTATGGGCGTGATGGCTCTGTTGTGTGCGAGTTTGCTCTTTGTTACTTTGCGTGTGAGTAAGATGCAAATAGAAATGACGGACATGCTGAGTGAAATTGAAAGTCTTCGAACTATGATTGCTGACACCGACAGCAATTGGAACAAAATCTGTCCTGACTTGAACACAGTTGCAAACGTTACAAAAACCATAGAACACCTTGTAATAGAGGAAGAAAATACTTAATTAAACAAGAGATTATGAGGGAAATTCGCTACGTCCGTTTTCAAATTTACTTTCTTCTTTTTCCGCCGCCCACACGCTATCAGTGAAATAGCAAAAGGCACAAAAGTTGTGGTCTGCCCATAGTTAAAAAATTGGAACTCATTTGTAAGGCTGAGATAGAGTCGCAAAGAAACCGCACGCCCCTCTCGCAATATTTGATTACGTTCTGACGGACATGCAGTTGACGTGTTCGGAGAATCATGGCAACATCCTTTTTTATTTTTTGTATACCTGCCTTCAGGCTCACAAGTGACATAACTTTGGTCACAAGGCAACGAAGAATTTACCATTTATTCATTATTTAACAGCATGCTTTCCTTTACATCTTTAATAGCTAAGTCAAAATCGTCCATGGTAACCAGACACGAATTCATAATGCTATTACTCATATCGTTTTCGATGATGCTATTTGCAATTTTTTCAACTGTTCGTTCCAATGCATGAGAGGCAGCTGCTCGACAAACTCCCGCCAGCGAAGCACCACTGAAGTTTTCGCATTTGAACGCGAGTTGCTCGAGAAGCGCTTTATATGTAGGATAATTTAATAGCTCATTTACATCGTGTGGCTTTTTCGGAATATCAGAGACAAGTAATCTTGAAGCTAGGATCGATGCCGTAAATCGTGTCAATGAAATTTTCCAAACATCATGACATATCAATGACAACTTACCATTGAACATACTTTTCATGTGAATGTCTAATATTGCGATGCGCTGTTCGACGGTTTTAGGAGGCGGGACTTCTATTTGCACCTCAAATCTCCCAGCACGAAGCAGTGCAGGCTCGATTAAAGAACGTCGGTTAGTTAACCCAATAACTAACGTGGGTACACATAATTCATCGACTCCATCCATCTTAGCAAGCATTTGATTAACAACACTGTCTCGAGCAACGCCAGCATCTCCTTGCTCTCCACTGCCACCTTTTCCACCGCGCGACCTGGCCATCGCATCAAATTCGTCCAATACAATAACATGAAGTGCATTGCGAGATAAATGAGTCTCCCCGTCATATTTCTTAAAGATATCGTGAATGTCAGGAGGATTATCAAACACTTCACGCAAGTTTGCCTCACTTGATCCCACAAACTTGTCTTTTGATATCACATCGCGCACATAAGTTACCTAGAGTGTACTTAAGAGTCGAATCAATTGGCACTTACCCATTATTTCTGGCCCACTTCAAGGTCGCAATAATTAAAGGAAAACGATTGAATAAATTTCAGAAGATAAGTAGATTGTATAAAACAGTCTTACCTTACAATCGTCATTGGCCGAAGTGGAGAAAGAATTGAACCAAGTTTCCTAGCAAGCAACGTCTTCCCACAACTATTTCCTGTCTTTAGTAAAAACATTGAAAAGTACTTCATTGTTAAATAAACTAATCTTACCCTGGGTCTCCATAGAGTAGCAAACCGCGAACAGGTTTAATGCCTAATTCATTCAAAAGCTGTGGAGGTGCAGCCAAAGGCACCCAAACCCGTCTCCTTATTTGTGCTAAGACATCATCTAAGCCACCAACTCCAATGGTTGAGCCTTTAAATGCGTCCCCTGCCCCAGCCTTCGCAACTAATTGTGAAGTGAATTCAGTAGCCCATTCATAAGATGCGCTATTTTTTGAATCAGAGTTTTCAGTATCTTCGCGCTGGTTGGTTTCTCCAAGAAACAAACTGTTCTCTAATTCAGTTTTATCTTTCGCGACATTCTCTGGAGATAGTCCTGCAGAATAACCTCCCACACGACCCTCCAGACTTGCCATAAACGCTTCTGGGTTAGCAACTCTTCCAGTAAAAGCTGAGCGTGCTTTCTTCTTTTGATCAAAACTTTTCTCGTCGTTTTTATCGACAAAATCATTTTCCCATTGTTTTCTTGTTTCAACTTGCTTTCTCCTGGACTCCCCGTCCCTATCGTTTCCGTAAGAGACAGATGACACTGGCCGGTCCAGTAAGTGCTTCGGAAGAGGAAATGTACACCGAGATGCCATTCGTACAGCCTTTTTCTTATCTTCATCATCCATTGCCGTGCGATAGAGCTGCTCAATAATTTGAATTGCTCTTGCTTTTTCTTCAGGCGACCCTGTGACAAACCAGTTATCGAGCGCTCTTTCCAAATTCGATATTAATGTCGCGCAATACATTCTATTTTTATTCAACCTTATTTGATCTTCATCATTCGTCGTAGCCCCCGATATCGATGATGCAATATCGTTGCTTCCATTTACTTTATCTGTAGCCGCAGATGACTGTAAAGGAATGTTGTGGTATCGGGTTTTACGACCACTGTTTATGACATTGTTTCCCCCATTGGTGAAGCTCTGCACACCCGAAATTACGAGGATGACAAAAGCATAATAAAATAGTGTACTAGTTTGGTTCCCAAGTCGCATCCACTGCCGATCACTTCTCAAAGTTTTGTTGAATGTCATTACGTGCTTCAATATTTATTGTGGGTGCTATTCTTCCTCCTTGTGGTCTTGTGGTAGTTGTAGGTTGTAGCAGTTTTCGCCCACGTTTTTTACGAGGTTCAAAATTCGGGCATGACGTGACGTTCACACACACTTGAGTGTACAAATAGTACAAGCGCTTAGAGTTCAGTAGATGTAGATGTAGAAGACTCGTACCGGTATTCACGTTTCCAAGTAGACTGCTAGAATCGATATGAAGATAGAGTTCAATTATCATTACAAACTTCGAATATGGCAGCGACCAGAGATGACCAACAACGAAATTAATTACATTTATTCAAACTGTTTTTTTCAAATTATTTTCTACACGATTTTTATATAATGGCTTTTACAATATTATAATGGTTCTCCCTGAGCTCTAAAGATTTTTTGCGTCATGAAATCAATCAAAAATACCTTCAACGTTCTCTCCAAATTTTTCTTCATACTTGCTCAACTCCTTTTCAAACTCGGCGAGTTCCGAATTTAATTTAATGAGCTCATCTTCTTGGAAAGAGGCGCTTTCCGGCCTAGCATCAGGGTTGTCGAGATCGTGACCTAATTTTATCTGAAGGTACTCCTCCGAGAAGTGGTCCAACTTATCTTCAACTTGAGGTTTATCTGATTCAACAGGTGGGTACTTGTCCACGCGGCCCGCCAGTTTTGCCTGAAGATACTCCTCCGAAAAGTGGTTCATCTTAGAGAGATATTGAACTTGAGGCTTATCTGATTCAACAGGTGGGTACTTATCCACGCGACTCGCCAGTTTTGCCTGAAGGTACTCCTCCGAGAAGTGGTTCATCTTCGAAAGATCTTCAACTTGAGGCTTATC
>Ga0213867_1000157_pt1 | contig 31602 bp, 25 predicted proteins | sample PICome_12_FD_160120 | JGI IMG/M metagenome (GOLD analysis project Ga0213867, IMG submission 160120) | Coastal seawater microbial communities near Pivers Island, North Carolina, United States - PICO540 | ecosystem: Environmental > Aquatic > Marine > Coastal | place: USA: North Carolina... | reverse complement strand
TGCATATTTCATTTTTAAAAATGCGTTCGACGGTCTTCTCCAATCGATTTGACACTACAATATTGATTTCATTTACCCCTCTTGAAGAAGTGTAAAAAATATCTGGCATATTCTCAATCTCACGCATAAGTTCAAGCTGGCTCGAAAGAATTGAAGGGGTCAATTGAAACGTATAATCGGTGAGCGAAGAGCGCACTGTAATCTCACCAATATCCTTAAGCACTTTTACAATTTTGTGAGTCGCTAAGAATTCGAGATTCTCTGAAAGTCGCTTTAGGGCCATTACAATTGCTCCATCTCGCACTTCTTTTCGCAATACTTCTTCAACCTCTGGTTTAATGTAACGCGAGAGCGAAGTGAGATTTATAATGCCTTCAGATAAAGCTGTTTGCAAAAAAGGTTTACGTCGAATATAACTTTCTACAACAGAAGATATGGTTTTCATACAGTTTGTGTTATTTTCTCGAATTTGTTACAAAAATAACAACTATCCGATAAAGTACTGTATATCTGCTATATGTTGAATGCTCAACGCTTGATCAACCAGGGTTATACCCAAAAAATCAACCTGCATTTCTTTATAGATTCCATGGGTTTTCATAAAGTGAAATGTCGCTTTTTGAATGCGCTGAAGTTGCCTTGCCGACAATCTATAAATCAGATGCTCTTCATAATTTGGGTCTAATGTTGTTTTTACTTCATAGGCAATAATTCGATTTTGATAAAGTCCAATAAGGTCTACCTGGCATTTTAAAAAGCGATAGTCTTCTTTTAGAATACACACTTTGTTTTTTTGCAAATACGCCTTCGCTATTTCTTCACCTTTTAGACCAATTTTTGTTTTTAGCACAAGCTAAAGTTCGGCCAAGCTTCTATTATTTCTCGTATGATAAACGCTTATAAACGTATACTTAAACAGAACATTCTATTCTAAGGTGATTTTAGTATCATTGTGTGTCACAAACTGTAAAGACCATATGAAAAGAACGCTTGCACTCTTCGCTCTACTTCTTCTATTGGCCTGTAGTGAAGATAAAGATGAATGTCAAGGCACTCCTCGCTTTGACATCCCCTGCCCTGCTATTTTTGATCCCGTTTGCGGCTGTAATGGGGTTACTTATGGCAATGCCTGTACCGCAACAGCATTTGGAATTCTGTCTTATGAACAAGGAAGTTGTGCCGATAACCTTTAAGCCTCTTGTAAAGCATTAGAATTGTCTATTTTTGAACTGCCAATCAAAGATGAATTGAAGGACACTTCTATGAAACTGAAGAACAGATACACCATAACCGCTGCACTACCCTATACTAATGGCCCTATACATATTGGACATTTAGCTGGAGTCTATGTACCTGCAGATATTTTTAGTCGTTACTTAAGACAAAAAGATAAAGATGTTGCTTTCATTTGTGGAAGTGATGAACACGGCGTAGCCATTCCTATGCGCGCCAAAAAAGAAGGAAAGGAACCTCAAGCTATTATCGACACTTATGACAAGATGATTCGAGAATCTTTTGAGCGCTTTGGAATAACCTTTGACAACTATTCAAGAACTTCTAGAGCCATTCATCACGAAACAGCCTCTGAATTTTTTAAAGAACTCCATGAAAAAGGGGTCTTTGAAGAGCAAGTTTCCGAGCAACTTTACGACGAACAGGCGCAGCAGTTTCTGGCAGATCGTTTTGTAACGGGTACTTGTCCGAAATGTGAGAGCCCTGAAGCCTACGGTGATCAATGTGAAAAATGTGGTACTTCATTAAATGCAACAGATCTTATCAATCCGACTTCAACACTTAGCGGTAGCAAACCCAGTTTGAAAAAAACAAAACACTGGTTCTTACCGCTCAATAATTTTGAAGGATTTTTAAAAGACTGGATTCTCGATGAGCACAAAGAAGACTGGAAACCCAACGTTTACGGCCAGTGTAAATCTTGGATCGATGACGGGCTTAAACCCAGAGCCGTTACCCGAGATTTAGATTGGGGAATTCCTGTGCCAGCGCAGTATGAAGGAGCTCAAAAAGTACTCTACGTTTGGTTTGAAGCACCGATTGGTTATATATCCTCTACCAAAGAATGGGCTGAACGTGAAGGTAAAGATTGGCAACCCTATTGGAAGGATGAAGAAACAGAATTAGTGCACTTTATAGGTAAAGACAATATCGTCTTTCACTGCATCATCTTCCCGAGTATTTTAAAAGCAAAGGGGGATTACATTTTACCTACACAGGTTCCCGCCAATGAATTTTTAAATCTTGAAGGTCAAAAATTATCCACTTCAAAAAACTGGGCTGTTTGGCTGCATGAATACCTCGAAGAGTTTGAAGGCATGCAAGACGTTTTGCGTTATGCACTCACCGCAAATGCACCTGAAACCAAAGACAATGATTTTACATGGAAAGACTTCCAAGCGCGAAACAACAATGAATTAGTCGCCATTTTCGGAAACTTTGTGAATCGCGTTGTGGTTTTGATGCATAAATACTATGACGGAAGTGTTCCTGAAGTTCAAGAATTAAATGCGCACGAATTAGAAATTTTGTCTCAACTCAAAGACTTTCCTTCAAAAATAGAATCTTCTTTGAATCGCTATCGATTTAGAGAAGCCTTAGGTGAGCTCATGAATCTTGCGCGTTTTGGCAATAAGTATTTGGCAGATGCTGAACCTTGGAAACGCATTAAAACAGAGCCAGATCAGGTGGCTCAAATTATGTATACCGCTATTCAGATCGTCGGTGCCCTTGCAGTACTCAGCGAACCCTTCTTGCCTTTTACCTCAACCAAACTAAAAGGTATTTTAGGCCTAGAGCACACTCAAATTCATTGGAATGAAGTCGCTCAAGAATCACAACTGATTAAAAGCGGTACACGACTCAATGAAAATCAACTTTTATTTCGAAAAATAGAAGACAGTGAAATCGAAAAGCAATTGGAAAAACTAAACAATACAAAATTGGAAAACGCCTCTGAACAAAATCAAACAGCTATAGCTGAAATAAAACCCACAATCAATTTTGATGACTTCTCAAAATTAGATTTACGCGTAGGCCACATCATCAGTGCTGAAAAAATGCCAAAAGCAGATAAACTATTAGTTCTGCAGGTTGATCTTGGTATTGAAAAAAGAACGGTAGTCTCTGGAATAGCCCAACATTTCGAACCAAGTGAAATTGTTGGTAAGCAGGTAACCCTTGTAGCTAACTTGGCTCCTCGAAAATTACGCGGCGTTGAAAGCCAGGGAATGATACTTATGACAGAGAATGCAAAAGGTGAACTTGTCTTTGTAAATCCTGATCAGGACGATATTCCTGCCGGAAGCGACATCACTTAATGATACGTATTGCGTATCACCCTTGCTACTACCTCGACCTTCCTGAAGGTCATAGATTTCCGATGGATAAATATCGCTTACTACCGGAGCAACTCCTATACGAAGGCCTATTTCAAAGCGAAAATTTTTTTGCCCCGAATAAAATTGCCCTAGATAAAGTCTCTAGAGTGCATACTCAATCGTATATTGACAAATTGCTATCGCTGCAATTGTCTAAACAAGAAATACGCAAGTCAGGATTTCCCTTAAGTCAAGCACTCGTAGATCGCGAGCAAATCATTGCACAAGGAACCATAAATAATGTGCATTACGCTATCGAAAGTGGCGTCTCTATGAACATTGCCGGCGGAACACATCACGCTTTTAGTAATCGTGCAGAGGCCTTTTGCTTCTTTAATGATCAAGCCATTGCTGCTCAGTATGTCTTAGACCAAGGAATAGCCCAAAGAGTAGCCATTATAGATTTAGACGTTCATCAAGGAAATGGCACTGCCGAGATATTTTCAACAGTGCCCGAAGTTTTTACCTTTTCGATGCATGGCAAGGCAAATTATCCCTTTAAAAAAGAACAATCTGATTTAGATGTTGAACTCGAAAGTTCAATCAGCGATGAAGCCTACCTTCAATTACTTGAACAGCACCTCAAAGAAATTCATCAAAAATTTGAACCTCAGTTCATCTTTTACCTCAGTGGCGTTGATATACTCGAGTCAGACAAACTCGGCAAACTCAATCTCAGTATTCAAGCCTGTAAAAGACGAGACGCATTAGTGCTGTCATACGCAAAACACCATCAAATTCCAGTTCAAATATCCATGGGAGGAGGCTACTCACCACAACTCAGGACAATCGTTGACGCTCATACCAACACCTTCAGAGAGGCACACCGTATTTTTGCATAACTATTCTTCAATCAATTCTTTTTCTACAGGTTTACCCAACAACAAAACCTCACTGCACTTTACTTCAGTGATGAATTTTCGCTCACCCTTAACATCTTCATACGAACGTGTTTGAAGCTTACCTTCAACGGCAATCTCTTTTCCTTTTCGAATGTACTTTTCTACAATTTGCGCAAGCTTTTCCCAAGCAACGACATAGTGCCATTGGGTATCTGTAATCAATTCGCCTTCAGAATTGGTATAGGATTCATTGGTAGCCATAGAAAACTTTGCCTTTTTTTTGCCACTTTTCAATTCTGATACTTCAGGGTCATTACCAACATAACCAATCAACTGTACTTTGTTTTTTAATGCATTCATGTTTAAACTATTTTTTTCGAAAGGTCTGAATTGAATATCGCTGTAGCCGTCATTTAAACATGTACAAACGTTTTTATATATTTAAGAAACTAATGCAATAACTACTAAACAAGATAAATACTATGAAATCAAGAGGCTTACTTACATTGACACTTAGCTTGATTGCGAGTTTTACTTTCGGTCAAGAAGTCACTAGTGAATCCTTAAGCAATGCGTCATTTCAAGGAATGAGCTGGAGAAATATTGGGCCCTTTAGAGGAGGCCGAAGCGTGGCTTCAACAGGGGTGCTCAAACAAGCCCACACCTATTATATGGGGTCCACTGGAGGTGGTATCTGGAAGACTACTGACGACGGTTTAAACTGGAAAAATGTCTCCGATGGATTTCTAAAAACAGGTACTGTGGGAGCTATTGCAGTTTCTGAATCAGATCCTAATGTGGTTTATGTCGGCATGGGAGAACACCCAGCTCGAGGGGTCATGACCTCTATGGGAGATGGTATGTACAAATCTATGGATGCAGGCCAAAGCTGGACGCACCTTGGACTCGATAACAGTAGACACATCTCTGATGTCATTATTCATCCCAGCAACCCTGATGTGGTTTATGTCGCCGTTCAAGGAGCGCAATATGGAGACTCTGAAGACCGAGGCATCTACAAAAGTCAAGATGGAGGAAAGAGTTGGTCGAAAGTGCTGTATGTGGATGAGCGCACTGGCGCTTCTTCTTTGACCATGGATATGAATAATCCTTTAGTACTCTACGCGTCGATGTGGGATCACAGAAGGTATCCCTGGAAAATGGAATCTGGAGGTGCTGGTTCTGGCCTCTATAAGTCTGTAGACGGTGGAATGAATTGGACTAAAATGAGCTCGGGTCTTCCTGAAATGATGGGTAAATCGGGCATCTCCGTTTCTAGAGCCAATTCAAATCGAATCTTTGCAGTGATTGAAGCTGAGGGTGAAAAAGGAGGCGTGTACCGCTCTGACAACCAGGGAAAATCATGGACACAAACTAGTAAAGATCGTATTCTGATTACCAGATCATGGTACTACATGGAAATTTTCGCAGATACGCAAGACGAAAACACCGTCTATGTATTGAATGCTCCGATGTTAAAATCCATTGATGGCGGAAAGACTTTTAAACCCGTGGGAACTCCTCACGGAGATAACCATCACCTGTGGATTCACCCTGAGAATAATTCAGTAATGATTAACTCTAATGATGGTGGGGCTAATGTTTCGAATAATGGAGGGATGAGCTGGAGCACACAATCCAATCAACCTACGGCACAATTTTACAGAGTGATTGCAGATCGAAAAATACCTTATTACGTATACGGCGGACAACAAGACAACAGTTCTGTGGCCATCGCAAGTCGAACCGATGATGGAGGAATAGACCACAAAGATTGGTTTTCGGGTCCGGGTTGTGAAAGCGCCTTTATCGCTTTTGACCCTGACAATCCTGAAATACTCTATGGAGGATGTTACCAAGGTATACTTGAACGATTTAATGTAAAATCATCCACACACAAAGAAATTAAAGAATATCCCGAATTGGGATTAGGAAAATATCCGAGCACTTTTAAATACCGTTACAACTGGAATGCACCTCTTTTGGTCGATCCTTTTGATGCGAGTGTAATTTATCATGCAGGTAACGTAGTTTTCAAAAGTACAGACAAAGGACAATCTTGGGCCGTAATCAGCCCAGACCTTACTCGAGATGAAAAAGACAAGCACAATGAAGGAGGTGGTCCATTCACCAATGAGGGTGCAGGAGGCGAAAACTACAATACCTTGATGTCTTTGACAGCCTCTCCACACGAGCAAGGCGTGTTATGGGCTGGATCAGACGACGGTCTAGTGCACCTCACTCAAGATGGAGGAAAAACTTGGAAAAACGTTACTCCAAAAGGAATTTCAAATTATATCATCAACAGCATAGAGGTATCTCCTCACGACGCTGCAACCGCCTATATCGCAGTGATGGGATATAAAAATATGGACCTCACGCCTTATATTTTCAAAACCACTGATTACGGTAAAAAATGGAAACTTATCACCGATGGTATTGAAGGTGAGCACACTTTTGTGCGCGTGGTTAGAGAAGACCCTATTCGCAAAGGACTGCTCTATGCGGGAACCGAAACAGGATTGTTTGTAAGTACAGACGGAGGAGATCAATGGAATGCATTTCAATTGAATCTACCGGTAGTTCCAATCAATGACTTAACCATTGCAGACAACGACTTGGTCGCCGCTACTGCGGGTAGATCGTTTTGGATCTTAGACGACCTTGGATTTCTACAAGCTGCTGACGATACTTCTGCAAGTCAACTTTTCAGTCCAAAGACGACCTATAGAATTATGGGAGGTCAGAGCAGATCAACAACTCAAGGAACCAATCCGCTTCCAGGGGCAATTATCGATTATTACCTCAGCGCAGCAGATGCTGAAAAAGAAGTTAGGGTTGAAGTAGTCAACAGTAAAGGAGATCTTATCAGAACTTACAGCAGTGAAGCTCCTAAAAAGTTCAAAACCTGGCCGGGAGGTCCGAGTAAACCTTTGAGTCTTAAGAATACCAAAGGTTACCATCGTTTTCATTGGGATTTGAGACATGAACCCCTACCGAGCTTAGAAAACATCTTTGTTTTTGGAGGTCTCAATGGCGCAAATGCCGCACCTGGAAACTATACACTAAAGCTCTACATCGGTGAAGAAATGCAAAGTACAACCTTGGATCTTCAAGCCGACCCAAGAGTTGACGCACCACTGGCCGCCTACCAATCGCAGGAAGCTATGCTCAGTGCACTCGATCAAATGCTCACTCAAATGCACGATGAGGTCAATTACGTTCGAACGGTAAAAAAAGAACTCAAATGGGCGCAAAAACGACTAGATGAAGGTGATGAATTGTCGTCTGAAGCTCAAGATCTCATGGATAAAATTGTGGTTTGGGAAGAAAAAATCATCCAGCCTAAACAAAAAACCTTTCAAGATGTGATCAATTTTCACAATAAACTTGGAGCTGACATGATTTATTTAAAGTCTTATATCGACTCTGACGATCCTGAACCTACACAGGGTGCACAGGAGCGATTCGAAGACCTCAGCGATCAATGGAGCGCCTTAGTCGATGAGAAAAAGAGTATTGATGAAGCTATTGCCAAGTTTAATGCCGCTTACTTAAAAGCAGCGGTGCAACCCTTGAGCACAGAAGAGTAAATAAGCACATCCCTTTCTGTTTTAAAGCTGCAGAGAGGGATGTTATGTTTTAACCAAAAATGATTCAATTTTGTGTGCAATGCGAACAAGAGTTAAGAGGTAGAATCGACAAGCGTTTTTGTTCAGACAGCTGTAGAACTCAATACCACAATGAGGCGAATAGAACAAGAAACCAGCGCTACAACCATGTTCACCGCGGTCTTAAAAAGAACTACACCATCTTAAAAACATTCGCAAAAACAGGCAAAAGCAAGCTGCAGCTTAGAGAATTGATATTACTTGGATTTGAAGCGACTAAGGTTACCGGGGTTAAGCTTACAAAGTCCGGAAAAATAACATTTGAACTCTACGATTTGACCTACCGTATATCGGATAAAAACGAACTAGAATTTGTAAAAACATCACCGACTAAATCACAATTATGGCCTTCAAATTACTCAAAGAATATTTAGGTATCCTCCTTATTTTATTGGCTGCATTTATCAGCCTCAACACCTTAACTCCCTCAGTAGATCTTAACGCAGAGGTTACTACAGATGCCTATTCGCTCAAACGCGCCTTTGCTCATGTAAAACAAATGAGTCAAAGCGAGCACGGATTGGGTTTTGAAGCGCATTCTGATGTTCGCGGATATTTAATTCAAGAACTCGAAAAATTAGGTTTAGAAGTCCTGCTGCAAAAAGGATACACCTCGGGTGATTGGGCCAATGTGTCTGAGCCTATCAATGTCATTAGCCGAATTAAAGGAAGTTCAGGAGAATCATCAAATGCTTTGTTGCTGCTTTCACATTACGACAGCTCTCCGCACTCTTCCTTTGGAGCAAGTGACGCTGCAAGTGGTGTGGCGACTATTTTAGAAGGTGTTCGTACGCTTCTCAACTCAAATGAGGCCCTTAAAAATGATATTATTATTGTCTTTACAGACGCTGAAGAATTAGGTCTTAATGGAGCTGATTTATTTGCCAATAATCACCCTTGGGCCGAAGACGTAGGCTTAGTTTTAAATTTTGAAGCTAGAGGCAGTGGTGGTCCAAGTTATATGTTAATTGAAACCAACCAAGGAAACAGCAATCTCATAAAGCATTTTGCCCAGGCGGGCATTTCACATCCCGTGGCTAATTCACTGGCCTATAGCATTTATAAACTTTTACCTAACGATACCGATCTCACGGTTTTTAGAGAAGATAAAGACATCGATGGTTTCAACTTTGCGTTTATCGATGATCATTTTGATTACCACACTGCCCTTGATCGTGCTGACCGCTTAGATGCAGAGAGTTTAGCCCATCAAAAGACTTATTTAATGCCCTTGTTGCAGTATTTCGGCAATGCCGATTTATCTGATTTAAAATCTGAACGAGATCGTGTTTATTTCAATTTACCTGCGATCGGTTTCGTGCATTACGACAATGCTTTGATATGGCCCTTATTCCTGATTGTTCTTGGACTTTTTGGATGGGCTGTTTTTAAAAGATATAGTGCTGGAGGATGGTCTAAGTCTGTTTTAGGCAAAGCTTCGCTTTATGTTATCCTGACTGTTATTATCAATGGCATCATTGGATATTTTTTCTACGATGTACTGCAAAGTCTTTACCCTTCTTATAAAGACATGCTTCACGGGTTTACTTACAACGGTAAATCATATATCGCGGCTGTGGTTGCCCTAAGTTTAGGAATTCAATTGCTGCTTTTAGGGCGATTTAAATTTGACCCTAAACATGTAGACGTTCTACTCAGTGTAATGAGCTTTCTTTGGATTATTATTGCTGGACTTCTTCAGTATTATTTGGCAGGCGCAAGCTTCTTTATTTGGATTCCCTTTTTTATGAACGTGACCTTGCTGCTAACTCATTACTATCCAGAGCACAAGTGGATACCTCAACTACTGACCATTCCAGCTGTGCTGATTTTGACTCCAATGATTGAGATGTTTCCTGTTGGTCTTGGCCTTTCGATGTTAGTAAGCGTAAGCTTGTTAGTGAGTCTATTGTTTTTTGCTTGTATCACAGTTGTATTTCAAATGGGCGCCTACAAAAAATGGAGTCTACTCGCCTTTGTTTTGTTTGGACTATTAATGGGTAATGCACACCTTAATTCAAGCTATAACGAGGAGCGTCCCAAGCCTACAAGTTTGGTTTATTTAAAAAATGAAAATGGAGCGTATTGGGCTACCTATGATCAGGTGCTTCACCCTTGGAATGCATCCTACTTCAATGATTCAGACGCTTCTAATGACACACCACAATTTGCAAGCAAGTACGGTTCTCGATTTCAACACCTAAATTCAGCTCCTGAAAAAGCGATTGCTGATTTTGAATTACAGATGACTAAAGACAGTATTATTGAAGATGTTCGACAGCTTGAATTCGAAATCAAAAACCATAGAAAGGTTCATCGTATCGAAGTTTTTGCAGAAGGTGCTTTGGTCAATTATGTTGAGGTAAATGAAAGCCCCTTATCTCCCCTGTTTTTAGCCTATAGAGGAAAGCGCTTATTTACGCACTACTTAAGCGAGGGAGCAAGCACTAAAATCTTGTTGCAGTTCGATAAAAACGAACCTTTAAATCTAACGATTAACGAAATTTCAAATGACCTTTTAACGCATCCTGAATTCAATGTTTCTGATCGGCCGCAGCAAACCATACCGATGCCCTTTGTAATTAATGATGCCATAATTCAACAAAAGTCGTTTCAATATTAATCGATAACTATAATTTTCTATAATCTCAAAATTGTTTATTACTTTGAGGCCTTAATTTTTTAGTATGAAAAAAGCGATCATTTTCGGAAGTTTCTTCTTATCCACTCTAAACTTTGGTTTGGTGCAGGCTCAAGACAATGCAGCCTTACTTTCTCATTATGAAAAGTTTTACCGACAAATGCAATTGCAAAATGATGTTGGCGGCATGATTAATGCACTCACTCATTTAAATGTCATCAGTCCATCTGTCGAACGAAGAGACACCTTAGCTTATATCTATATGAACAGCGAGCAACACGTTCAAGCCATTAGTATTCTCGGTTTGAACTCTAGTGCCGAAGATTCTGATGTCGCTTTATCTGCCCGCGCCATTTCACTCAAAAATTTAGGAGACAATCAAAGAGCCTTAAATGCATTTCAACTTTTATTTGACAAAAATCAAAGTCCTTTTACCGCTTATGAGGTGGCCGATCTCAAAATTTTGACCGGTAATACTGAGGCTGCTATGGAAGATGTCGAATTTGGTCTAGCCAATGCTTCTGATGAAATGAATTATGCTTTTTTTGAAAGACAACAACCCTATCAAGTTCCGCTTAAAGCTGCATTTATGCACTTAAAGGCTTTAATCACTTTTAACGGTAAGAATGAAAATATAGATGAGGCTGTCGCGATTTTTGATGAGGCCTTAAAAATGGCTCCTAATTTTAATTTAGCAGGCTTGAGCCGTCAAGCACTTTTAGAGCGTAAAGAACAAAACCAAGGACAATAATTACTTATTACGCAGGGCCTCTATCAGGCTTTGATCATGCTCTTTTTTGAGGGCTACAAGCTGATCAACATCTTCGTTGGGAACGGCAATAGACAATACATAATGTCTAATTTTCCAACCTTGATCTGTGAGCATGAGAATACCAGATCCTCTGCACAGCTCCATTTGGGTACTCAACAACTCGTCAAACCAGGCGTATTTTTGGTTTTCATCCATGTAAATATTGCGTTCAACTGCGGTGAAACTCCAAGCTTTGCCTCGATCGAAATAAGGTTTAGCAAAGTCCATGAATTCTTGTTTATTCCAAAGTTCTTCAGCGTCGGTTCCTATGAAGATAGACTGCTGGTCCATCAAAGAAAAATAGGTATCAAAACTGGCATCTGCCGCAGCTTTATGCCACTGATCGAGTACTGATGTAATTTGTTCTTTCGCATCAAGACTTTGCTGGGCTTGAACAAAAATCGGTAACAAAATAAAAAAAAGTAGTCGTTTGATATTAGGGCTAGTTTTCATCTTTGAGTTGGTATTTTAATTGTGTACTAAGGGCGTTCATAAACTCAATCCATTGATTGTAACTGTTTAAAAAATTTGTACCCGAAGTGTTGATGGGAGTTTTATCTAATAAATCAGCTTTGAGCTGCAGTAAAAAGGTTCGAAGTAGTTTTTGACGACTTTTGATCATTTGATGATTGAAAACTTCAGGATAAGCCGAATTCGCAAGCTCAGTCTCTTGAACAATTAAGTCTTCGACCGCCAGGAGCATTTCAGATTCATTGGTCGCTCTTACGAGATTTTCAAGTCCGAGTTGAAATTTCATAAAGGCACCCCAATTTTCGACCAAACTAAAGGTTTGTTCATCTAACAAACTCAAATCGTTGCGATCGAGTTCCCAAGTAGCGAGCTGATTTTCTGTTGCCTTGACTTCTTGGCCTGATCCTTCAGGTTTAGCCTCAGTGCTATTGTTTTTAGCAGTGCATCCCAAGACTAAAAAAGCCGTGCTGAAAATCAAAAAATTTCTCATAAATCAAATGTACTGACAGAATTTGAATTAATTTTAGAACTACTAAGCTAACTAAATCCCCATGAACGATAATCGAATTTTAATTATCGGTAGTGAAGGTCAATTGGGCATTGAGCTTTGCGAGGCTCTTCAGAAGTACTATCCAGACGAGACCATCATAAGAGCAGACATTCGTTCAAGTACGCATGCTTCAAATACGCCTTTTGAATTTTTAGATGTGACTGATGCCGATGCGATCAGAGCGCTTGTCGATAAACACCAAATCACAGAGGTTTATCTCTTAGCTGCACTGTTGAGCGCCTCCGCAGAAAAAAACATAAAACAGGCGTGGAAGGTCAACATTCAAGGACTTTTGAATTTACTTGAATTGGGTAGAGAAGGCGTCATTCAAAAACTGTTTTGGCCTTCGAGTATCGCCATTTTTGGTTACGAAAGTCAACGTGAACAATGTCCACAAAATGGAATTCACAAGCCCATTACCGTTTATGGAATCAGTAAGCTCACTGGAGAGCACTGGTGCCAATACTATCACCAGAAATACAATTTTGATGTTCGAAGCATTCGGTACCCTGGCCTGATCAGTTTTAAGAGTCCACCGGGAGGGGGAACTACCGATTACGTCATGGATATGTTTCGAGCAGCTACTGCAGAAACCGAAATGCGTTGCGCCATAAATCCCGAGAAGGCGCTCCCCATGCTTTACATATCAGACGCTGTTGAGGCTACCATACAATTGATGCATGCAGAATCCTCTAAAATAAGCATTAGAGATTCGTACAATATTGGAGGCCTGTCTTTTTCACCTAAGCAATTGGCCTTGGCCTTGCAAGAACGATACCCACATTTTAGACCCGAGTATCAAAGAGACTTTAGGTATGATATTGCAGAGAGTTGGCCCGATAGCATGTCGTACAAAGAGGCGAGTTATGACTGGAACTACCAACCCAAAATAGACTTTGAAAAAATGATGTCTATTATGACCAGTAATATGGGGGTTACAGCGAATTAAGTAACCTCTGTTACTTAGATTTTTAAATCATAGTTGTAATTTTGACATATGATCACTGCTATGGAAATCATTTGGTCTAGTATCAAAGGAAGCGCAAACTGGTTTATGCGCTCGGTTACCTTTGACGTGCCTTGGTATCAAAACTTTTTTTGGGGATTGATTCTCATCTCAGCTTTGGTTTACAGCCTTGAGTTGCTTTTTCCTTGGAGAAAAAATCAAAAACCCATTCGAAAAGATTTTTGGTTAGACCTCTTCTACATGTTTTTCAACTTTTTCGCCTTTAGCATTGCAATCAGTGGAATTTACAGTTTGCTTGGAGAATTATTTAGTACCATTGGAATACAATACAATAGCATTCAGCTCATTGATCTCAGCGGTTTAAGTATTTTTTGGAGCCTTCTGATTTTCTTTGTCTTGCTGGATTTTGTGCAGTGGCTTACTCATATCGCCCTACATCGATTTGAGGCCTTGTGGAAATTTCATCAGATTCATCACAGCGTAAAAGAAATGGGCTTTGCAGCACACATGCGTTATCACTGGATGGAAAATATTTTATACAAGCCCTTGAAAACAATTGGGGTTATGCTCTTGGGTGGATTTGAACCTGAACAAGCTTACATCGTTCATTTTGTAGCCATATCCATCGGGCACCTCAACCACGCGAATTTGAAATTGGACTACGGTATTTTGAGGTATGTATTTAACAATCCAATAATGCACCTTTATCACCACGCCTACCACCTTCCTAAAGAAAAAAACCAGGGCGTGAATTATGGAATCAGTTTAAGTGTTTGGGATTATCTTTTCGGCACGAACTACATCCCTGATCAAAACGGTAGTATTGAATTGGGTTTTCCTGGAGATGAACATGTTCCAGAAGGATTTGGAAAACAATTCGTACACGGTTTCAAATCGAAGAACCCTTAGCCCTTTTCAAGTTGATTCAAATCGATGATAAAATAATATCCCAAGACCTGCTTGAAGAACACTTTCTATGTGATTTAAAAGCCTGCAAAGGCGCCTGCTGTGTCGAAGGAGAATACGGTGCCCCTCTCGAAGATGAAGAACTTTCAATTCTCGAAAAAAACCTGCCTAAAATCAAACCTTTTTTAAGTGAAGAGGGTATTGAAACCATCGCCCGAAAGGGAAGCTTTGTCAAAGGAGAAGACGGAGAGTGGGAAACTCCTCTAATTCGAGGAAGAGATTGCGCGTACGTGGTTTACGACAAGTATAAAATCGCAAAGTGTGGTATAGAGGCCGCCTACAATGCAGGAAAAATCGACTTCAAAAAACCCATAAGTTGTCACCTCTATCCGATTCGACTCACCCGTTACAACTCATTTACCGCAGTAAATTACCATCAGTGGCATATCTGTAGCCCTGCCTGTGATTTAGGGAAAACCCAAAAACTAAAAGTCTTTGAATTTTTAAAGGAAGCCATCATTCGCAAATTTGGTGCGCAGTGGTACGCCAAGCTCGAAGCCGCTTCAAAAGTTAAACAAAACCCATCCTAGTTCGAGCGAATAAATTTTGCTTCAACTTTGTCAACTTTATTGAATTCCTACTGTCGTTGACCTAAGGGTACATTTCAACAATTTCTGTTAAAAACTTCGGGGCAATTCTCGTTAAACAGTCCGAAATCAATGCATGTGTTTTATCATCTTTGTTAGTCTCGAGAAATATGAAATACTAAAAGAATAAGAATATGTCAACAGCAATTGAACCCATTTTAGAAGACAACAAAGACCGTTTCGTAATATTTCCAATCCAGCATCACGACCTGTGGCAATGGTACAAAACGGCTGAAGCCTCATTTTGGACTGCAGAAGAAATTGACTTATCTCAAGACCCTAATGACTGGAGTAACAAGCTCACCGATGACGAGCGTTACTTCATCAAACATATCTTGGCCTTCTTCGCAGCCTCTGACGGAATCGTAAATGAAAATCTCGCTGAAAACTTTGTAAATGAGGTGCAATACTCTGAAGCCAAATTTTTCTACGGATTTCAAATCATGATGGAGAACATCCACTCAGAAACCTATTCGCTTTTGATCGACACCTATGTCGATGACGAAAAAGAGAAAGATGTGCTCTTCAAAGCAATAGAGAATTTCCCTGCCATCAAGAAGAAAGCAGACTGGGCATTGCGTTGGATCGAATCTCCAAGCTTTGCTGAGCGTCTTATCGCTTTCGCTGCTGTTGAAGGAATTTTCTTTTCTGGAGCGTTTTGCTCCATTTTCTGGTTGAAGAAAAGAGGGCTTATGCCAGGACTTACCTTCTCCAACGAATTGATTTCAAGAGACGAAGGACTGCACTGTGATTACGCGGTACACCTTCACAACAAGCACTTGGTAAACAAAGTACCAAAAGAGCGAATCAAAGAAATCATTGTGGATGCACTCAATATCGAAAGAGAGTTTATCACAGAATCGCTTCCGGTAAGTTTGATTGGTATGAATGCCAAATTAATGACGCAGTACCTGGAGTTCGTAACAGACCGTTTGTTGGTTGAGCTCGAATGTGAAAAAGAGTACAACGTGAGCAATCCGTTTGACTTTATGGATATGATTTCACTTCAAGGAAAGACAAACTTCTTTGAGAAGAAGGTGAGTGAATACCAGAAGGCAGGAGTGAAAAACTCAGCAACTAAACCAAGCACAGAGGAGTCCTTCTCTTTTGATGCCGACTTTTAATAGATCAACAATTAACTTAACCTACTTTAACACCCCCTGAGATATGCATGTAATCAAAAGAGATGGTAGAAAAGAGCCTGTAATGTTCGATAAAATTACAGCTCGAGTTCGTAAATTATGTTACGGACTTAACGATTTAGTCGACCCTGTAAAAGTCGCAATGCGCGTCATTGATGGTCTTTACGACGGAGTGACTACTTCAGAATTGGACAACCTAGCAGCTGAAATTGCCGCTACCCTAACTACCACTCACCCTGATTACGCAAAACTAGCCGCTCGTATATCTGTTTCTAACCTTCATAAAAACACCAAAAAATCGTTTTCTGAAACGATGAAGGAACTTTATGAATACATTAACCCAAGAACAGGTAAAGAAGCACCACTTCTTTCAAAAGAAGTTCACGATGTCATTCAAGAGAATGCCGACAAGCTCGACTCTGCCATTATTTACAATCGCGATTTTAGTTATGATTATTTCGGTTTCAAAACTCTTGAGCGCTCATATTTGTTGAAATTAAATGGAACGATAGCCGAACGCCCCCAACACATGCTAATGCGTGTTTCTGTCGGAATCCACTTGAACGACCTTGACGCCGCTATCGAGACCTATGAGCTCATGTCGAAGAAGTACTTTACACATGCAACGCCTACTTTGTTTAACTCAGGGACCCCTAAGCCTCAAATGTCTTCGTGTTTTCTTTTGACCACTAAAGAAGACAGTATCGACGGTATTTATGACACGCTCAAGCAAACGGCTAAAATTTCGCAATCTGCTGGTGGAATAGGTCTATCTATTCACAATATCAGAGCAACAGGCTCGTACATTTCAGGAACCAATGGAACCTCAAATGGTATTGTTCCAATGCTTCGAGTATTTAACGACACTGCACGTTATGTTGATCAAGGTGGAGGAAAGCGAAAAGGAAGTTTCGCCATTTACTTAGAACCCTGGCATGCGGATATTTTTGATTTCTTAAATCTGAAAAAGAACCACGGAAAAGAAGAAATGAGGGCTCGTGACCTGTTCTATGCGATGTGGATTCCAGATTTATTTATGAAGCGCGTAGAAGCTAACGAACACTGGACCTTGATGTGTCCAAACGAGTGCCCAGGTTTAGCAGATTCGCACAGTGATGAATTCGACAAACTCTACCTCAAATACGAGTCTGAGAAAAAAGGAAGAAAGACCATAAAAGCAAGAGAGTTGTGGGAGAAAATCCTCGAGTCACAAATCGAGACTGGAACCCCTTACATGCTCTACAAAGATGCTGCCAATAGAAAATCGAATCAATCGAATTTAGGAACTATTCGATCGTCGAATCTCTGTACAGAAATTTTAGAATACACTTCTCCAGATGAAGTAGCCGTTTGTAATTTGGCCTCGATTGCACTACCTATGTTCGTTGAAAACAACAGTTTCAACCACGAAGAGTTATACCGTGTGACCAAACGCGTGACCAAGAACCTCAATCGTGTTATTGATCGCAATTACTATCCCGTAATTGAAGCAGAAAACTCTAATATGAGACATAGACCAATCGGTCTTGGGGTGCAAGGATTAGCGGACACCTTCATAAAGCTCCGTTTGGCATTTACTTCTGATCAAGCTAAAGAACTGAACCAGGATATTTTTGAAACCATATATTTCGCGGCTGTAGAAGCTTCTATGGAAATGGCAAAAGAAGAAGGTGTCTACAGTTCATACAAAGGTTCTCCGATTTCTCAAGGGAAATTCCAATACAACCTATGGGGTGTTAATGACGAGGATTTATCAGGAAGATGGGACTGGAACAAACTCAGAAAAGAAGTGAAGAAATCCGGAGTGCGAAACTCATTGTTAGTCGCACCAATGCCAACGGCTTCGACTTCACAAATCTTAGGTAACAACGAGTGTTTTGAACCCTACACTTCTAACTTGTACACCAGACGCGTTCTGTCTGGAGAGTTTATTGTTGTAAATAAGCACCTCTTAGAAGACTTGGTGGAATTAGGTTTGTGGAATGAAGATTTAAAACAAGAGCTCATGAGAGCCAACGGATCTATCCAACATATCGATGGTATTCCAGAAGACTTAAAAGAGTTGTACAAGACAGCTTGGGAATTGAGTATGAAAGACATCATTGATATGAGTAGGCAGCGTGGTTACTTCATCGATCAGAGTCAATCATTGAATCTGTTTATGGAAGATGCGAACTTCTCTAAATTAACTTCAATGCATTTCTACGCTTGGAAGAGCGGTTTAAAAACTGGAATGTACTACCTGAGAACAAAAGCGGCCACAGACGCCATTAAGTTCACTCTTGACAACACCAAAAAGAAGGCTCCAGAGCCAGCTAAAGTTGCAGAAGCAGTAGTTGCTGTCAAAAAAGAGGAATCCTCTGCTAGAAGTCAAGAAATCAACACACAGCCACTTACCGCTTTAGAATTAAAAGAGATGATTCAAAAAGCCAAAGAAACTGAAGACAATGATGAAGATTGTCTAATGTGTGGTTCATAAACAAGACTCACAACAAAATGAAAAACCTCGCAAGTGCGAGGTTTTTTTTGCTTACACCTTTAGAAGCGGTATATATTATTTAGATCCGTTTAATTGAGTAACCGTAGCGGAATTATTAGAACCCACCTCTCGAATATTGCTTGAATGTAGTAATCCATTCTGATTGACAATGGCAATATTAACGCCTCCAATTTGAATGATTCGATTGGAGTTCAAAATTCCTGTCTGATTCGATAAAATAGAATTTTGATTGCCTTGTTGAAGGGTGTAGTTGTAGTTCTCATCTCCATTTTGTACTGATAGCACGAGATTTGAAGATCCTTCTTGTTTTTGAATACTGAATTGGCTGTTACCGTCTTGTACAAGACCGGCAATATTATGTGTTCCTTTAGTTTGAATATACCCCAAAGAAGAAACATCATTTTGGGCTATTGTCGCTTCATTCAGGTCTCCCTCAATACTTACTACAGCGATGGATTCTTGAGTTGCGTCGTCTTGAAAAATCCAGACCACATTTTGATCTCCTTTAATCTCAACAACTGCTGTTGAGGCGTCTCCTTCTTGATCGACTTTTGCCGTATTTGAATCAGAGCCAGCTATGATAAAGTAATAGGCGGTGTTTTCATCGCCACTTTGATCGGTGTAAATGCTATTCTCATCACTATCGAAAAGCGTAACTGCCACAGCATTACTTATTCCTTCTTGCTTAGAAATTAAGGTGTTTTCGTTTGAATGAACCAGTTCTATAGTACTCTTATTGCCTTCATTTCCTTGGTAACTCAATATTTGATTTCCTTTGGAGGTGACTAAATCTGCCTCAAATACTTGGGCATTTCCAGACTGATAAACAGTCATGGTATTGTCATCTGAATAGGCTACTAGATCAATATTGAGATTGTTTTCGTACCCGTTGAACTGTTCTGCATAAATTGCGTTTTTATCAGAATCAGCAAGTTTAACCACCCCATAAGTCTGTTCGGTGAACTTCTGCGTCATTCCAATGGCGTTGTTTTCAGATTCTATAAGAGAGGTTCCACTAAATGTTTTGGAGGCTTTTTCTTGAAATTGGGTTATTGTGTTTGAATTCGAACGCAGCAACTGTTGTACAATTGAATTCGAGCTTCCCGTCTGAAAAGCCGAAATTGAGTTCACATCACTCATCATCGCTGTAAAGATTGAAACATTTTCTTGACCAGCTTGTTTACTGATGTAGGTATTGACCAGAGCCTCTCGGACATTGATATAATTTTGTTGTCGCAGTCCTATTTGCAATACAGTAATGGTATTCAAATCACTGTACAACCCATTTATTCGAAGAAGGTTTCTGTCGCCCTCTTGCAACAAACGCATTTGATTCAAATTAGATAAGGCCCAAAAAGAAGACAGGCGATTTGAGAGTCCTTTTTGACCAGACTGCACCACATTTTCACTACTCAAGTAAAACCCATTCAACGAAGCATTAAAGTACCCCTCTTGATCAAACCAAAGCTTATTTTGATTTGAATTTCCTTCAAGGGTTGAAAAAGCTCTATTAATTCGTCCGTACTGTGTGGTGAGCTGTGAATTAGAATTTGAGTTGAAAATTGAATTTACCACTCTATTGAGTCGACCAATTTGAATACTTTGATTTCGGTTATTATTTGCATTACGATCAATTAGGGTTCCACTCGCATTAAAGCGACCAAGTTGTTTGGCTATGGCAATACTCCCGTCAGAACTTCCTGTAATTAATGTGGTAATGCCATTAGCTCTTCCTCGCTGTACACTTAAGATTTTAGCAAAGTCAGAAAACGAAATAATTTGAATACCAAAGTTATTGTTGCCTTTTTGCACTCCTTTAAAACGTGAAAAATCAGCGCCTTCGAAGGCTAAGGTGTACAGGTTGTTTCGCGTTCCCGATTGCGAGAAAGTGAAGTTATTGTTGTCTGAATTATTGATAAAAAATAAATCCAATTGATTCTCAAAACCATCTTGTACACTGTTAACAAAATTGAACTCACTTGCCTTACCTGAAACAGCAGATGCATTAGCCGTTCCCTTTTGAGCGATAACAATATCATTACTACTTGAGTTGAGTAGGTCAATGACTGAGGTGTTCTCTTGAGCAAGAGCCCCTGTAGAACAAAAAAGTAAAAAAAGAAATTTTCGAATCATAATTATCTTTCACTACTAAATATAAAGAATCAATCTCTTGAAGGGCAGATAATTAGACGCATCTTGTTAGAAGATTATCAACACAGTATAAAAGGGTTTTAAACCCCCTTAAAAACAAGGCTTTTCAAGAAGAGGTCAACAGTATTAGGACAGTAATTGTGTTTTGAGATTATTCTTACCCCCGGTGGCAAGACATCAGTCTCAACTAAAAAGCCCCTCTTCAAGAGGGGCTTTCATTGTGAAGTAATAATCTAAAATTCTATTACATTCCTATTTGCATTACACTTACAGAGTTACCCATTCCGGCGATAGTCACCATACTTGAATGACCAGTTCCCATTTGAGAAACCTGAGTGAAGTTATCCATTCCTGCTTGAGCGATAACACTTAAATTTCCAGCACCGATTTGTTGTGCTTGAGCAACGTTATCTGAACCTAACTGTGCGATGAAACCAGCGTTAAATGTTCCTTCTTGTAAACTGTATGCCACATTTCCTTCACCTGCTTGAAGCGAAACAGAAAGGTTTAATGATCCATCTTGAAGTGTAGCTGCGTCATTTTCTACACCAGCTTGAGCGATCGCTGAGAAGTTAACAGGACCGTTTTGTTGAATTCTACCTCTATTCTTCTCTCCAATTTGAGCAACAAGTGCAAATGAGGTGTCAGATTGTCTTTTTTGAACGATTACCGCTCTGTTTCTATCACCTGATTGTAATGTAACAGCTGCACTAAATTCACCAGCTTGTCTTATCCTAGCTCTGTTTCTATCACTTCCTGGAGCGACAACAGAAACAGCTAGGTTATCATCACCAGTTTGGTTGTGTTTGATTTTATTCATATCAGAATTTGCTAGAGGAGCAATATATGATTTGTTGTAATCTCCTGATTGAAGCACAGTCACTTCATTCATGTCTGAGTCACCAAGAACCCATACGCGAGCGTCATTTTCCATTCCTGTTTGCTCAACGTATATATCGTTCTCATCAGAAGCTCCAGCAATAATTATTCCTGAAGCATTATCTACACCTAATTGGCTTACTGCAACTACGTTGTCATCTGAATTTGCAATAAGTAATCCAGAATATTCAGAAGTACCTGCCTGTCCCACAAGAACTTCGTTTCCGTCTGAACCTGCAAGAACTGTATTAGACATTGAGCCCAAATCCACACTTTGAAGCGTTGTAACTTCGTTGTCATCTGAATTAGCCAATAGTGTTAGGGAGTTAGATCCAAATGTCAAAAATGAACCGTGAGTTACAACATTATCATCAGAATTTAAAAGACCTATTGCCGCTGCCGATCCAAAATCAAATAATTGATATGACCCTACAAGGTTATTATCTGAATTTGCTAAACCAACTAAATTAATGGTAGAAAAAGCATCTGCCCAGTTATCTATAATATTGTTGTCTGAATTTAGAAGCGCTGTTGCCTGAACTGTAAATGTTGCACTCCAAGCACTGCTGTAAACTGAATTGGAATCAGATCCGTACAATCCTATAAACGAATAAGTGCTGCTCGATGGGGCAAAGGCCACTCCTTGTTCGCTAATTACAGAATTGAAATCTGAATTATCAAGTTCTAATTCTAATTCATTTGCAAGACCAGATTGTGTCATATCAACGTAGTTAACGTCTGAGTCGGTTAAAGAAACATAACTTACATTTCCTAATCCGCTTTGAGCAAGGAAACTAGCGTTATCGTCTGATCTTCTGAATTCTGTTAGAGAAAAGTTTAAACCACCTTCAAGAACGTCAGCCCAAATAATATTATTATCTGAACGACGAACTTCCATAATACTAGTATTTGAAAACCCTAGTTGCCACTGAGAAGCCCAATTATTGTCAGAACGTGTAAGTCTAATTGAGCTAGTATTTGAATCTCCATCTTGTAAAGTTTCAAGCCAGTTAAAATCTGAACCTCTTCTAGCAACAGAATTTGCAGAATTCCCTGAACCTGTTTGATCAACAGTTACTAGGTTTTCATCAGCAAATCGCGCAACTCTAACTCTTGAATAATTTCCAATACCCGTTTGCATAACCTCAACAACGTTGTCATTAGAATTTCTTGTAATTACTGCACCAGAGGCATTGCCTTGACCACCTTGATCAAGTGTCACTTCGTTACCGTCAGAGTTACGCGTAAGTAGAACTCCTGCTCCGTTTGTTAAACCATTTTGAGTTACAGTAACTTCATTATCATCAGAACCCAAATAAGCTCCAACTTCTGAATAATTACCTGCACCAGTTTGGCCAACACCTACAATGTTACCATCAGCAATAGATTCTACAGCTGATTCGTTACCCAAACCATCTTGTAATACACTAACGTCATTGTCGCTACCAACAATATTGACGTCTGAGTCGTTATTTTGTGCAAAGGCGAAAGTCGCACCGAGCGCAAAAATAAAAGTCATAAGATTTTTCATATTTAGTTTTAATTAAAGGTTTACTCCCTATCAAGTAACGACCTATATTCAAAAATCAAAAAGAGCTAATGTTATGTTTTAGAAGAAGTTATTAACCTATGTTTACAAAACACACCGAAAACCTTACTATTACTGACTTTTAACTTGCGGAATAAAAGTTAATCTTTGTTGATAACTGAAAAATTGAATCAAAAATTCTTACAACTACTTGTAAGCAAATGGAGATAGAAAATATGAAATGAGTCATTTTATCGATAAATGACAATACTAAAAATTGGCTCAATTTTAGCTGTTTCTCAATATACCAATCAGTATAAGATATGTCTCAAAACACTGCTGTTTCAATAAAAATACTATTTGGTATAAAAAAAGCCTGAATCTCGCAAGATTCAGGCTTTAAGCTTATTAGACGAGCTGTTTACAATGACCAGGCTCTACCTTGAGTCAACTCTTCAACGTCTGCACAGCCTACATAAGGTCCTGGTACTGGTAAATACGCCAATACCTCTTCACCGATGTATTCAGTGTTTTTGTAAGCGCTAATCGCAAGGTTGCGAATTTCATTAGCAAAGCTTCGAGCAGCAACCTCTTCTTCCAAAGATGCTTCTTCTCCATTCATCTTTGCCATCTGGTATGCTCTTGATGCCTCAGCATGTTTCTGTGCTGTTTCTTCATCTAACTCTCCATAAAAAGAGGTCAATGCATTGGCAATCATTTCGTCGCTTAAATCATTAGGACTATCCACAGAAGACATGGACAAGGTTTGGCCCATACATGCATTGAGTAGCATTTGAACCTCTGCCTTTCGGGCATCGTCAAACGTTGCATTGGCCAGCTCATCGATAAAAACGTGTACGTTGAGTTCTGTGGCACTAGGTGTATCTGTCTTTGGTAATAAGATATCTAACATCCTTCCCACAAATTCTCCCTGATCTTCAGAAAAGAATTTCGGTGTCCAATCTGCGAATTGGCTATTCTGACAACTTTCAAGAATGCTTAAGAATGTTGGAGTAGCTACGGCAAAGCCAAAGACTTTACCCATATTTTTAAGTGCGGTTCTTCTTTCCATAATTAAATGTTTCCTTTTTTGAGTTCATTTACGGCATGATCAGCAGCTCTTGCTGTAAATGCCATGTAGGTTAGTGATGGATTAACGCATGCTCCTGATGTCATAAATGCTCCATCTGTTACATAAACGTTCTTAACAGCATGCAATTGATTGTTTCCGTTGACTACTGATGTTTTGGCATCTCGACCCATTCGAGCAGTTCCCATTTCATGAATTCCATTTCCGAATCCGTAATGCGCATCATAACCCATTACATCTTTTGCTCCGGCTTTTTTCAGCATTTCAACACCTTGTTCTTGCATGTCTTTTCGCATCGCAAGTTCGTTGTCTCTAATTTCAGCATCGAAGGTCACTGTCGGAAGTCCCCATTGGTCTAAATTATCATAATCCAACATCATTTTATTATCGTGATAAGGCAAAATTTCACCAAAAGCAGTCATTCCGATATTCCAGTCTCCAGGTTGGAAAATGGCATTTTTCAGCTCAGCTCCAAAACCTCTGGTTTCAGCGATTAAATCTGTGAAATTACCTCTAGATCCTCCACCTTGATAACCATAACCTCTTTTAAACTCTTTCATATCAGTGCTGCCACCAATATTTCTAAAACGAGGAATATATAGTCCTGTTGGTCTTCGACCTTTGTAATATTTATCTTCAAAACCATCAAAACGACCCATCGCACCTGCTTTAAAGTGGTGGTCCATGATATTGTGTCCTAATTCACCAGAATCATTCCCCATTCCATTTGGAAAACGATCTGATTTTGATTGCATTAAAATTGCAGTTGATGCCACAGCTGAAGCACACAAGAAAACGACCTTAGCCTTAAACTCAAAGGTCTCCTTAGTTTCTTTATCTATCACTTTAACTCCTGTTGCTTTTTGCGTGTCCGCATCATACATGATTTCATGAACAATAGAATCAGTACGCAATGTCATGTTCCCTGTAGCCTCTGCTGCAGGTAAAGTAGAACTGTTACTGCTGAAGTATGCTCCGAAAGGACATCCTCTAATACAACGGTTACGAGTTTGACAACGAATACGTCCGTCGCCCTCAAATTTCTTATCACTATTGATGTGTGCCGTTCGACCCATAGTCACTACACGACCGTCATCAAATCCTGACTCTACTTTTTCACGGAAAACCTCTTCAACACAATTGTACTCAAAGGCTGGCTCAAAAACACCGTCTGGTAATTGCTTTAGTCCGCGGTTTTCACCAGAAACCCCGATATAGGCCTCGACTTTGTCGTACCAAGGTTTGATGTCTTTGTAACGCACCGGCCAATCAACGGCAATACCCTCTCTCTTGTTAGCAGTAAAATCAATATCACTGTGTCTGTAGGATTGTCTACCCCACATAATTGAACGACCACCTACATGATAACCACGCATCCAATCGAATTGCTTGATTTCGTTATAAGGATGATCAATATCATCTACAAACCAATGCGCCGATGACATTCTTGTGGTATATCCAGTACGAGACTGTTTGGGTTGTCTTTTGAGCATTTCCTGAGTAGGAGTTTCACCGTGCGGATAATCCCATGGATCGTTATTGGCAGTTGGATAATCTTCTCTGTGTTTTACCATCGGCCCTCTTTCTAGTACCAATGTTTTCAATCCTTTCTCGCAGAGCTCTTTAGCTGCCCATCCTCCACTGATACCAGTTCCAACTACAATAGCGTCATAGGATTCACGAGGTTCGTTGTAATAGAATTTATTCATGCTTAGTCTTCGGTTTAGAATATTAAATGTATAAATTCTTGCTTAAATTTTCTACATTTATTTAGAAATCTGTCAATTCAATTGAAAACTATTCAATTTCACAGCTTTTTTTATAGAATTGCCAACCCTTTAATATCAATAAATTAAACCGATGCTAAACTCTAATCTAACTCTAAAAAGTCTGCTGCTAGCGGCACTCATTAGTTTTACTGCTTGTAAACAAAAAGAAACAGAGGTCGCCACTGAAGAGACCACTACAAAATTTCAACTATCACTTGCACAGTGGTCGATGAATAAACAAATCCGAAACGGAAGTATGGACCCCTTTGACTTTGCCAAAAGAGCGAGTGAAATGGGGTTTGAAGGTGTTGAATACGTCAATCAACTCTACAGGCCACATTTCGAAAATGCGGAAAGCCCTGAAGCAGGTATGCAATCCTTTATAGAAAAATCACTTGCCGCAAGCGAGGCGCATAACGTTCGCAACGTGTTAATAATGATCGATGGAGAGGGAAACCTCTCGGCAGAGGACGAAACCGAACGAAATCAAGCTGTTGAAAACCACAAAAGATGGGTAGATGCTGCCGCAGCGCTTGGATGCCACTCTATTCGTGTTAATCTGCACGGAAGCTCAGATCCAGAAATCTGGTTAGAGACCTCTGTCTTAGGAATGAAAGCTCTAGGTGCCTATGCTCTGGATAAAAACATTAATATAATTGTAGAGAATCACGGCGGCCTTTCTTCAAATGCTGCAAAACTCTCAGAAGTATTGAAAGCTGTTGATATGCCAAACTGCGGTTCACTGCCTGATTTTGGTAACTTTTGTATGGCCTCAGAATACGGAAGCACAGGTGAACGCACATGTACTGACGAGTATGATAAATACCTTGGTGTTGAAGAACTAATGCCCTATGCAAAAGCAGTTAGCGCTAAAACATACACCTTTGACGAGCAAGGAAATGAGCGCGATATTGACTATGCCAAAATGATGCAAATTGTAAAGGCTTCAGGTTACGAAGGTTTTATTGGCGTTGAATTTGAAGGTGATGAACTCACCGAAGAAGAGGGTATTATGGCCAGTAAAGCCCTTATTGAAAAATCACTGCTTCAATGAAAAATAGCACTCGATTACAATTGTCTCTGATGATGTTTTTAGAATTTTTCATCTGGGGCGGATGGTTTGTCACCTTCGGTATTTTTCTCAGCGAAAATTTAGGAGCCACTGGTGCAGAAGCTGCAAAAGCTTTTTCTACTCAATCTTGGGGTGCCATTATTGCTCCTTTTATTATAGGTCTCATTGCAGATCGATTTTTTAATGCCGAACGCATATTGGGCGTACTTCATTTGATCGGGGCTTTGTTGATGTATCAAATGTCACAAATCACTTCATTTGAAGTGTTCTACCCTTATGTGCTCGGTTATATGATTGCCTACATGCCCACTCTGGCCTTGGTAAATTCGATTTCATTTCACCAAATGAGCGATACCGCTAAGGAGTTTTCAAGCATTCGAGTTTTTGGAACTGTGGGTTGGATATTGGCCGGTATGGCCATTTCGTACCTCTTTCAGTGGGACAGTCAAGAAGCTATCGCTCAAGGGGCAATGAAAAACACCTTTTTAATGACAGCAGTCGCATCGGCTCTTTTGGGTGTTTTTAGTTTTACCCTTCCCAAAACACCACCGTCTACACAAAAAGAAAATGTAAGCCTAGCCAAAATTTTAGGATTAGATGCTTTGAGTTTATTAAAAGAACGCAACTTTTTAATCTTTTTTATCGCCTCGGTCTTAATCTGTATTCCTCTGGCGTTTTACTATCAAAACGCAGCGCCTTTTTTAAGTGAAATTGGCATGGCGAATCCCGCCGCCAAAATGTCTATTGGACAAATTTCAGAGGCCTTATTCATACTGGCATTACCTGTTTTTTTCAAACGATTTGGATTCAAAAAAACCATTTTGATTGGGATGCTCGCTTGGGGCGTTCGTTATTTACTCTTTGCTTACGGAGATGTGGGTGAAAAAGCCTTTATGCTCCTTATCGGTATTGCGCTACACGGAATTTGCTATGATTTCTTTTTTGTGTCCGGACAAATTTATACCGATGCTAAGGCGAGTGAAGAAAATAAAAGTGCTGCTCAAGGACTTATCACACTCGCTACTTATGGAGTAGGAATGTTGATCGGATTTGAGATAGCAGGGGGAATAGCTGATTACTATCTGGTCGATGAAATACACGATTGGGAAAGCATATGGCAGGTGCCTGCAGTGTTCGCTGTTTTGGTGTTTGTCTTATTCAGCCTTACTTTTAAAGACGAAAAAATAGACTATAACTCATAATAAATTAAACATGCCAAAACGAATAAAATTAGGAATACTTGGAGGCGGTGGAGACTCTCTTATTGGAATTGTTCACCGGATAGCCGCTTATATGCACGATGATTACGAAATCATCGGAGGTGTTTTTAATCCAGATAAAGCCATCAGTCTCGAATTCGCAGAAGAGATTGATATTCCTACCAATCGCATCTATGCCACTGTTGAGGAGCTAGTTGAAGAGGAGTCAAAACTACCCGAAGGAGAACGCGTTGAAGTGGTCAGTATTTTGACACCCAACTTTCTGCACTTTCCAATGGCTAAAACCCTGATGCAAGCGGGAATAAACGTCATCTGTGAAAAACCGATGACCATGACCCACGACGAGGCCAAAGAACTGTTGGCGATTCAGCAAGAAAAAAACGTCCTTTTTGCACTTACGCATACCTATACCGGATATCCCATGGTTAGGCAGATGAGGCAAATGATTAAAGCTGGTCTTATCGGTAAAGTACAAAAACTGGATGCACAATATTATCAAGGTTGGATCAACCCTATCATCCACGATGAAGAAAAACGCAAGGCAACTTGGAGGTTAGACCCGACAAAATCAGGTATCAGCTGTTGTATCGGTGATATTGGCACGCACGCCTTTCAAATGCTTGAATACACTTCTGGCCTTAAGATTAAAAGCATCTTAGCAGACTTTAACCATGTATACGGCGACAATAAAATGGATGTAGACGGAACCGTACTCATCCGTGTCGAAGAACATGTAAAAGGAGTTATTCGCGCCTCTCAAATCGCGACTGCTGAAGAAAACAACTTTACGGTGGCCGTTTACGGTAAAACAGGAGCTTTAAAATGGGAACAAGAAAATCCAAACTACCTCTACTTCTTGCAAGAAGGCAAACCTCTTCAAGTGCTCAAACCTGGCCATCAGTACAATTTTGAGCAATCCTTAGAAGCGTCTAAGATTCCTCCTGGACATCCAGAAGGTATTTTTGATGCTATGGGTAACATTTACCGAGGAATGGCTAAGGCCATTAGAGGCGAAGAATTAGATTCAGGGGCTTATCCCGGTATTCACGACGGTGTTCGCGGATTGAATTTTATCGAAGCTACTGTTGCATCGCACGACCAAGGAAATGTTTGGATTAAACTAGACGACTAAATATAAACTATGAAAACAATTAAAGGACCTGCAGTCTTTCTGGCGCAATTTGTCGACAGTAAAGCGCCCTTTAACACCTTGGACGGAATGTGCAAGTGGGCGGCAGATTTGGGCTATAAAGGAATTCAAATCCCTACATGGGAGCACTTTTTAATCGATTTAGATTTGGCCGCCGAAAGCCAAACCTATTGCGACGACCTAAAGGGAAAAATCAACTCCTACGGGCTTGAAATCACTGAACTTTCTACGCATCTTCAGGGGCAATTGGTTGCCGTGCATCCGGCATATGATATCATGTTTGATAATTTTGCGCCTGATGCAGTAAAAAACAATCCTAAAGCGAGAACGGAATGGGCTGTTGAAACCGTTAAGAAAGCAGCAACAGCTTCTCGAAGACTCGGCATTAAAGCACATGCTACCTTTTCTGGAGCCTTGCTGTGGCATACCGCCCACCCTTGGCCTCAACGACCACCTGGTTTAGTTGAAACCGGATTTGCGGAACTGGCGAAGAGATGGATGCCCATATTAAATCATTTTGACGAGGAAGGTGTAGATGTGTGCTATGAAGTTCACCCCGGTGAAGACATTCATGATGGAGACACTTTTGAGCGCTTTTTAGAAGCGACAGGAAATCACAAAAGGGTAAATATTCTCTATGACCCTAGTCATTTCATCCTCCAACAATTAGACTACATTACATACATCGATCACTATCACGAGTTTATCAAGTCTTTTCACGTAAAAGATTCCGAGTTCAATCCTACCGGAAAAAAAGGAGCATTCGGCGGTTATAACGACTGGCAAGATCGCGCAGGTCGCTACCGTTCGCTCGGAGATGGTCAAATTGATTTTGCAACCATCTTTTCGAAACTCACACAGTACGGATGCGATGTTTGGGCAGTTATGGAATGGGAATGTTGCATCAAAAGCCCTGAACAAGGAGCGCGTGAAGGTGCACAATTCATCGCAAAACACATTATAGAAGCCACAGAAAAAACGTTCGACGATTTTGCTGGAGGTGATTTAGATCAACAAAAATTAAACAACATTTTAGGCATATGAGAACAATAGTATTAAGCACTTTAGCCGCTTTAGTATTGCTGGGATGCAAGAACAACGCAAAACAAACAGAAGAAAACACTTCAACAGCCACTGAACAAGAGACAACTTCTTTAGAATGGGAAACCTTGTTTGACGGTACTTCATTTGACAATTGGAAAGTATACAATGGTGGAGAGGTGACTGAACCATGGTCTATAGAAGAAGGCGCAATGGTATTTAACCCTCCGGCGGAACGTCCACAAGGGGCTACCTACGACCTCATTTCAAAAAATACCTACACCAATTTTGTACTCTCCATGGAATGGATGATTGCCGAGGGAGGAAACAGTGGTATTTTTTGGGGTATTCATGAAGATGAAAATTTCTATGCACCTTATCAAACCGGCCCTGAAATTCAAGTCTTAGACAATGAGAGACATCCTGATTCAAAAAACGGTCTAAACAGACATGCAGGAGCTCTTTACGACATGGTAGAACCTAGTGAAGATGTCACTAAACCTGCCGGTGAATGGAACACTTGCACTATAAAAATCGACCACGAAAATAACATTGGTGAGGTTACCTTAAACGGAACTGTCATTGTGAGTTTCGCTGTAGACGGAAGCGAGTGGGACGAAATGGTCGCCAATTCAAAATTTGCAACTTGGGAAGGTTTTGGCGCGTATCCTGATGGACACATCGGTGTTCAAGATCACGGAGATCGCGTAGCCTACCGAAACATTAAAATTGCTAAACTATAATGAGAAGAGCATCAGTTTATTTGAGCTTAAGTTTAGGCCTAGTAGTAATGGCATGCGGAGCCCAACAGTTTGAAGAAGCAAGCAGTAGCGAAGCTCCTTCGAATCCTTTTGGATTGTTCGTGGGAGAAGAACCTACAACCCCTGATAAAACCGAATTCTATGAGCCCGTTCCTCCTAAAGTACGTCCGGGAGAGATGGGACTTCCGCCCTCAGATGCCATCGTTTTGTTTGATGGAAGCAATTTAGAACAGTGGAAAAGTGCGCTGAATGATGGGCCTGCAGATTGGATACTCAACGACGACGGCAGTATGACCGTAAAAGACAAGTCGGGCAATATCGAGACTAAAGAACACTTTGGAAGTATTCAATTGCACCTCGAATGGAGGTCGCCAAGTGAAATCCAAGGCTCCAATCAATCC
>Ga0213867_1000150_pt1 | contig 32510 bp, 52 predicted proteins | sample PICome_12_FD_160120 | JGI IMG/M metagenome (GOLD analysis project Ga0213867, IMG submission 160120) | Coastal seawater microbial communities near Pivers Island, North Carolina, United States - PICO540 | ecosystem: Environmental > Aquatic > Marine > Coastal | place: USA: North Carolina... | reverse complement strand
CAGCGTTGCCTTTTGTGCGGCAATAGCATCTGCGCCAGTGCCAGCTTCCAATGCCTTCATGTAGGCCACATCCAAGTCAGCCAAGCGGGGCGCACGTTCTGCGCGTAGGTTGTCCTTGTGAATAACCTTAGCCGCTGTCATGTCTACTTCGACAGCATCGCCGTTGAATGCCCAAGCGCCACGAAAGGTACGATCCGCTGGTACGACCAGAGAAGATGCTTCACGAACATCTCCGTTAATATTGATGTAAGTTGTCATTGCATAACTCTCCATGCATTTCTGAATGAGCGATCACTGGGGATCATTTCAACAGGCACAATCTTCATGATGCATCTGTTTCCTTGGTAGTCCCGCCAGATTGACGGATCTATATCTTTCATTACTAAGTATTCTACGGCTTCTTCTTCGCTCATAGCGCCAATAGGCTCAGCATATGGGTGCTCTTTAGGCTCACCATCTGGCACCAGACGGTCACGCTGGTAAGTCTCAATGGGCGGCAATACGTTGCCAGCCAGTGCAGCAGCCATGAAGTTAGGGTCAGGCACAAGCACCTTCGCTGGTTCATCTGGTGCGGCAGGGTCTTCAAACAGAACACGATACTGCGACTGTACGGGTTCCAAGCGTGACTTAGCTTCAGCTAGACGATCCCATAGGTGGCCGTGGGTCATGCTAGGTCTCCATGGGTAATGCAGGTGTAGAGAGATTGATCGTTGCGGGAGCCGCTATACAAGGTAGCCGCAACTCGCTGCGAACTTACTGTATTAAAGCCTATGTTGTTTCTAAAACCAGCCATATTAGCATCTTCTCCACAAAACCCAGAGCTTGCGTAATTTACAGAAGAAAAAGAACTAGAGAAATTAATGGTGTAATCACCCGTGCCATTGTCAACCAATCCACTGACGTTTTGGCTGTCCCTAGCAGCAATAGTCCCAGTACCATTAAAATTAACCCAAGCCTTCGCAGACCCATTGACCACATAGCTGGTGCCGACTGTTGTTGTGCCATCGGTGATGTTGGAAACGTTTAGTGTACTCATGCTAAGTCTCCGTGTACGTTAATGCTAATGATTGACGCATCATTTAAAGCGCCACCTCTTGTAATATGAACGTCTGCAAGACCTGTTGTTTGACCCTGTGCATTTTGCACCCAAGTATCGTTGCTAGAAAAACACGATGTGCCGACCATAGAGAAATCATCGTTTGCCATTGAATTGCTAAAGTTTACCGAATAATCACCAGTCCCATTATCTGTAAGACTAGCGACGTTATTACTGTCCCTAGCCGCAATAGTACCAGTACCATTAAAATTAACCCAAGCCGCAGCAACCCCTGACACCGCACGACTAGCTGTTTCACCAGTGGCTTTGATGTTTGTGACCTGAAGTGTACTCATGCTAGGTCTCCGTGTGTTACAGCCAACATGTAACTATCTTCTATAGCACCTGCCGCAGATATATCTCTTGAATAACTGGTGAATTGACTTGCAGAATTAATGATAACAGAGGCTGATCTATCATCTGATGTTCGACAAACTGGCATTGAAATATGCCCATTAGCTGAACTTATTGCTGAAGTTAAGTTGTGACTATAGTTGCCTATGCTGTTATCAGTTATAGAAGAAATGTTAAAACTTTGTACTAGCACATTACCATTTTGCTGATAAACCCAAGCCTTCGCAGCACTCTGCCCTGTAAGCGCAATCGGCCCAGTGCCAGCCGCATCACTTATTGTTGTTGCTCGTATACTAGACAATGCTCAAGTTCCCCCCTGATGTGACGGTCAATGTTACACCAGAAGCCACAGCCAATGGGCCAGTAGCAGAGGCATTCTCTGTCGCGTCTATGGTTACGTTAGTGTTGAGGGTTTGCTCAGACACACGAAAGATGTCACCAGCCGCAGCCGCAGGGCCAAGCGTACCGCGCTCGCCCTTGTATCTACCCCCGCCGACCGCAGTCGCAAGATCAACCGCAGTGAACATCAGCACATCGATGATGTCGCCAGTTGCAGCGCCAGATGTCAGCACAACGTCAGATCCGTTGGTTGCCGAAAAGTCAGTGCCATCGACCAGCCTGACGCCGTTCATGTAGATATCCACGAAGCCCGCCGTAAAGCCCGCCGTGGCAAAGCTGGTCTGCCCAGAGGTAGCCGTAAAGGTCTGCCGCGTTTGGGTTGCCTGTGGTACTGGTGCGGGGCCTATGTATCCGGACATTATAAAGCTCCTATAATAAACGCCAGTAGCTCGCTGTAGCGAACCCCAAGCCTAGTGCGCTCTGTAGCACCCTCTGGCGCTTCTTCTTGTGTGTCATAACTTATTGTACGTGTTCTCTCTTCGCCAGTTTCTTCATCTGTAAAAGTCTCAGTAGCTTCCCACCAAGTGCTTGAGATAAACATGGCGTAGTCACCAGCGTCTAATCCTTCAGCCGCAAATGCAGCTTGTAGATCCTGTGCAATAATGCCGAAGTGTGTTCTGGCTTCATCACCCTTTTCAGCTACTGCATCACGCCAGCGGAACTTACGCAGCAAGCCTTTGCAAGCTACAGCTACACGTTGCTCTGCATCAGACAGGGCTTCGATGTCCTGCTTCTCGTTCTGGTCAGATGTTTGGATTGTGCCGTTGGTGGCGTATATGTCATCGAATCGGTAGGAGGGGTCCCCCACATCTTTGGTGTTATCTACTTGAAGGCCATCCTCATCTGTGGGTCTAAAGTCGTTGCTAGTAAAGGTTAACCCTGATCCACTGGATCCATTGTTTGAGGCGATGTATAATCTACTGTTAGCAACCCCGATGCTACCCACATTGGTGCCGTTTTTTAAAAATTGTGCAATTTTTCCATCGCTGGTGTTTCTTCGCAATACTAACGGAACATCACTATCTCTGGTGGCATACAATCTGCCAATAGGCTGTGCCTGTATACCAACATCAGAAGCCGTTGCACTCGTCTTGCCCACCAGCAAGTTACCGCTCGCATCGAGGCGCATTTTCTCTGCATTAGATGCTCTAAGTATTAAAGCATCTGCGCTATTGTCGTAGCGAATACCACCATCAGCTAAGTTTGTTGAGTTACCAAGATTAAGTGCTGCTATAGATGATGCACCAGCAGTAACAGCCATAACTTTATCGCCAGTTCCGCTTACATGCAGGGGATAACTAGGCGAACTCGTCCCAATGCCTACCCGATTATTCGTGCTGTCTACATGCAGTGTGTTTGTGTCTACCGTCAGATCACCACTGACATCAGCATCACCAACTATATCAGCGCCGGTTGTACTGAGGTTTACCGTCTTAGAGCCAATATATCCCGCCATTAGCTCTCATCCTGCTCTAAAACACTAAGCAAAACATCCGCAGATGTTGCAGTGTCAGATGTTGCAACCACAGTATCACCAGCTTCCAGTACCACCTTACCATCTAAAACAGATAAAGCAGATCCCGCTGGTATTGGCGCACCCTTTACAATGTATGCACCAGCCGCTTGCACATCTATCTTGATTTGGCTTGCTGTTCGATTGGCTACGTTGCACCCAATAACAACTGCTTCTTTGCCAGAGGCTACAGTATGAACAGTGGCCGGTGATGTACCTAAATTTAACGATGTGTAGTTATTAAAAGCCATGCTCTATCCTAACGCTATGGAATATATGATTGCTTGAGTAACAGCATCCGCTGCCGCTGCGCTTGCTGCCGCCGCTGTTGCAGAAGCCGCCGCAGCCGTTGCAGAGTTACCCGCATTTGTTTCACTGGTTGCAGCATTCGTTGCAGATGTAGAAGCCTCACCAGCTTTTGTTGTTGCTGTTGCTGCACTTGTTGCCGCATTGGTTTCTGAAGTTGAAGCATTGCTTGCGGATGTTGCGGCCTCTGATGCTTTTGTAGTTGCAGTCGCCGCGTTTGCAGAAGCATTTTGAATTTCAGTAATATTAGTTGCAGCAGTATTAACGTCAGCAATGTTAGTAGCAACAGTGCCAATATTACTTGTATCACCAGCAACCGTTGTTACGTTTGCAGAAATGCCAGCTACCGTTGTGACGTTTGCGCTTATACCAGCGACCGTAGTTACATTCGATGAAATGCCAGCAACAGTTTGTATTGCATCAGTTGCATCTGTACCATCTTCAATGTCAGCTAATGTTGCAATATCAGCAGCAGTTGCGGAAACAGTCTGAACGTCTGAGGTGCTAGGGCCAGCCTCAACCGCACCAGTCGTTTCATTAAATGCTAACGTCTTACCCTTACGAGTATTCACATCAGGAAGAACCAAAGAAACAGCAGCGTCATAATCTGTAAGCTGCAATGAACGATCTGACTGATCCTTAAGGTCAGCAGCAATAGCAACGAAGCGATCAAGCTCTGTATTCAGAGAGGCGATATTAAAGGGGCCAGAGGAGGGGAAGTCAGTTGTGCGGTCTAAGTCTATGTCGCGGGTAATCACTACTGTAGAGCCACCAGCAGCGCCCGTAACAGACATTGTGATCGTGCCGGTTGATCCATCACCGCCAGTCACAGAATAATCTGTTGTCAGCGTCTTGAGAACGCCATCAACATACACATTCAAATCATCATTATCAAAAAACTCAAACGAAACAGTAAATGACGTTTGGGTTACACCCGCCGCAACGCTGTAGGATACGCGGGGGGAGTTATCTGATAGGTTAATTGTCATCCGTGACCCCTTTTTTTACCCGAATAACAATCAAAGCAGGGAATCACAACGCACAATTAGTATCGCCTAAAGCCCTCAATGCGATCATCATCAAGGCTATTGCCCAAAGCAGAAGAGAACTCATTGGTTAGCTGAGATATAAACCAAAGCTTAGTATAGGGTAGCTTCCTAACTAAATCCTTGGTTCCTTCTCCTAAATCACCAGTAAGCATTTCATTCATTGCAGCAGCATAATCAGCAGCAATACTAGGGCCAGCACCAGCTAGTCCAGTAAATGCACCAACATAGCTTTTCTCTTCAGGAAACTTCGGGCTGACAATCCCTTCCATATAGTTCTTGCCGGTCAATGCCATAGAAGTATGCATCGAGGTGTAGAACATATCTGAGTACAAGCCAGCAGCCCCAGAATAATCAAAGGCTCTAATCAGCTTGTCCGACATTGCTGTGTCATCCCAAGCACGTTCACCACCCTTGGTGGTGCGAGACTTTAACTCAAGGGCAAAGTAAGCCATGCCCATCATCCACATGGTTCCAAATAAAGGAGACTTCATTTGACCCGTTGCATAAGCAGCTGTTGTTTTGTTTACGGCAGCCAAAGTAAATGAATAGAACTGAAGCGGTAGGGCAAGAAGCGGTGATTCAATTCGGGCATAGCCTTTATACTTCGGATCAGGTGTAAGGCCCGGAATATTCTTAGCTATACTCATACGAACAAGGGCAACGCCATCCATAAGTCTTGGCTTATCTGCCGGTGTAGCGGTCATAATAGTGTTTAGAATCCCGCTGCTCATTGCAGTTTGAAGCTTTTCCTTTGCTGCTATTTGTGCTGTGCTCTGCCATGCATCTGTATTTGCATAGATAAGACCACTATCACTGCGCTCCCAATTAGCCTTAGCAATGGTGTTTAGCGTCTTATCGTCTAGGTCATAGCGACGAACATACTCTAGCTCAGACTGCGTTACCTCATCGCCATCAAGCTTACGCTTTGCAATATCTATAATGTGGTCCTGCCTTACAACAGCGTCTAGCTCCTTGAGGTACTTTGTAATCGGAGTCAGGCCATTCAGAATGTAGAACGCATCAACACCCTTTTCCCAAAGATTGTGGTACAATGGGTTAGAAGCAAGATCGTCAGAGAAACGCATACCGGCGCTTAAGAACATTCCTTCAAGAGCTTCACCAGCTTTAGCAGCTTCCTTAACCGACAGCTTTACCTTTTGATCTGTGTGCCTAGCAATCAAACCCTTCATTGTTTTACCAACACCATGCTCTGCCATGATGCGACCAAACTCAGAAATAGACGCAATGCCAGCAGATCCAAGATAGTTTAGTGAAGCAACCTCACGAAGACGCTGAACAGCCTTCTGAGAAAAAGTGTGAGGCTTGCGAAGTGTTGCATTCATTACCCGATCATAGTCAGTGCGGATATTGGCCGCGACCTCATTGATCTCATCAAGATCCATCTTTGTGTTTAACATCATATCAAACACTTGCTCATCAAGCATCTCATCAAAACTACGTCCATCAAACTTCTTAGCAAATGCATAGCGTGGAGCAACACGCGCATTGTACTGCATAAAGACCTCAAAGGGATTAGTGTGAATAAAATCTATAACTAACTCATTGGGTATATCTAACGCACGATGCATGAAGTGCTTAGACTTTCCATAGCCAAAGAAGGCATTCTCAAATGCCCCTTCATCATCAGTGTTAATAATTCTATCTATAGACTCATCAACCCTACGACGAATAGCTTCAGGACTAGCATCAAGATCAACTCTTGTAATTGGGCTATCTGGCGTAAACATAATTGCTCTTGGATTTTTTGTGAACCAATCAACAAGTTTAGCCGTTAAGATTTCTCTATTCTTTTTAATTGCAGGAATGTTCCAGTAGCGAGAAAAAAACACATCCTCATTAGGTGGCTTCATTCCGTCTTGTCCCTTTAAGAACTCAACAGTTTCATTCACTTCATCTAAATTAGCTTTGTATTCAGCAATCTTGTTTTTAAGCTCAGATATTTTCCTGCCGTAATCTGTAAGTTTATTGTTTATTTTAGTGACGCCTTTACGACCTTCTAATTTTTTCAACCCCTCTTCACGCTTAGCAATCATATTTGCTAAGAAAGATTGTTGCTTTTCATAGAAGGTTCTTGTTCCTATTAGTCCAGTTTCCGTTAAACGGGTTTCCCACTTTTTGTTAAATTTATCTAAAAGGCTAATCATCTCAGCCTCATATTGATTTGCTGGCGGCTCTTTCATAATTCTTTTGCGAGAAGCAATATCAAAGAATTTCATCATATCTTTTTGACGAGACTTCACCCCATCAAAAGCATAATCAAATATCTTAGTAACGCCCTTGTTGTCTGCTCTAGCAAAGACAGTGAACATATCATTGTATAGCTGATGCATTTCAGCCTGATACTTTGCTTTTTCTAAGTTTACGCTGCGCCCTAATGTTTTTCCATTTTGATGCGCTTTGGTTAACATCCCGTTATCACCAGAGATACCATAGTGAAATTGCTTAACAGTGATTGGGGCCTTTTTGTTTGTCATGTTTTTTTTGAAGGGTGAAGTAGCAAACCTAAACATCCAACTATCTGTAAACCAATTCTCTGCAAGCGTAGGATCAGCAGGGCCACTCATTACCTCTACTTCATCATCAATATCTTTAGCGACATTAGTTATAACATTGCCAGAAGATTTACTCTTAACAAAACCAGCAAGGCCACCCAAAGCACCACCAGCAATACCAGCAGTACCAATCCCAATAGCAGCTTCACCCAATGTTTTTGTTGGATCTGTGGTAGCAAACAAGGCTTCTTGACCGGCAACAATAGCTGATGTTGCAACGCCAGTACGCAATGCGCTTTTAGCAACGCCAGTTGTTACACCAATAGGCAGAGAAATAAGATTGATTGGATCAAAGAAAGAAGCCAGCAATACATTGCCAACCGTAGAGTTTTGTATTGTTTGTTTACGCTCAATCATTCCATCAACACGATTAACTAAATAGTTTAGGTGCTGATCGTTTTTTGCGTAGAGAAGCGCAGAGCTATACTCGTGATACTCTTCCGGTAGATCAAAAACCCCTTGAGCCACATCAAAGTCGGGATCTTCTTGAAGCATCTCACGATCAAAAGAGTCCACGAAGTTCGTAACAACAGGCTCATACTGACCTATTAAAGCGCCAAGGGTTTCAGTAAATGTTGCCTTGTCTCTTTCAGCGATTAAGCCAACATCTGTTTCCAGCTGCGGCATTACTACTTTTGATACATCAAACATTATTTTAATCCAAACGCTTCGCCAACTTGTCCAAAATATCCATCCATACTGTAGCCCCCGCCATATATCCCTTCTTTTTGAAGGTACTTATGAGCCTCAGCATCTTTTTGTAATTTTTCATATGTTTTGAATTTAGTAAGTTCGATGTCGGTCGGCTTGCCTTTTAGCTCGTCGGAAATATTAAAGCCAACAACCATTCCATCATGAACTACTGGCTCAAGAACCTTAGAGTCACCTTCATCTATAACCTTATAAGCTTGATATGATTGCTGCGATGTAGTCACATTTAAAAACAAAGGCACAAGGACAACAGGTTCAAAAAAATCTGTGCTAGATATTGATGAGCCATCATTGTGATTAAATAATGTGTAACCCATATCTTGAAGCTGACCATCAACCTTATCAATAAAGTATGATTCTGTTTTTGGATCAGGCATTGCAGCACTTAACGCAAAGCGACTACGACCTTGATTGTTAAAACCTCTGGCTCCATCAAAAACATATTTTGAATCTTTGTATCTATATTCATATTGGCTAATCAATTGATCTTTAATTTTTTCAGGGTCAAAGCCCTTGGCAACTAATAGCTTTGCCATAGACCCAAACTCTTTTGTTAAATAGGGGTCCATGTCACCATCAAATATTTCAGTTATATATTTCGCTGGTGATATTGATTTTCCTTTATCGTCTATAAAAAACGCAGAAACATTTTCAGCAGCTTTAGAGGCGCTTGTCTTCATTAATTTAGCAACCTCAATGGATGCCTCATTTGCTGTGGAGTAAATGCCAGTCTCCATACCAATAAGCATTTCATTAAGCATCATCTGCCTATCAATGCTAATTATATCATTAAGAGCATTGATCCTATTTGTTTGCAGACCTAAGCCCTCAGACATTGTTATCTTATAATCTCTAAGCCTAGAGTAAATAGAAAGAGCATTCTGAGCATTAGCATCTCCCTGACCAGCAGAAATATTTTTAAGCTGATTTACCAAGAATGTAGGCAGTGCTTTTGCCATAGTCCGTTCTATTTCTGGCGTAAGAGTTTCTAGATTAGATATATCAAATCCAGCGCCTAAGACTAACGCCTCGGAAATATCTTGAGATTCCTTTGAGCCCCTATCAAAAACACCTGACTGAAACTGAGCAATCTTTGCGCGAGTCTTTCTTGCCGCAGCTTGAGCCGTTTCTTCTTTTTTTAATTCAGAAGAAATACTGCGAAGGTGAGTTTCAATCTGTTCACGTTGAATTGGCAAAAGACCTTCTAAAGCTGCGTCAATCAAGCCAGCAGCCTCTTCACCCATATCCGTTTTGCCGCCGCTATTTATATAGGCAACAATACTATCAACAGCTAAAGACCCAGCACCATCAGGCGCAATAGAAGCAGCAGCAGTTGCTATTCCACTGAAGTCTTCTTTAGCAACAAAAAAGTTATACTTCTGCTTAAGTTCGTCTACTTTAGCTGGGTTAATACCCTTTGAGTCCTTAAGGTAAGCATCCATGTCAATTGAATCAAAACCATTTGTTTCGCCTTCGGTTACAAGGTCATTGTACCCGTCTTCAAAATCAATAACGGCTTGTTGCCTTAGATGCGCCTCCTCTATTGAAGATGAAGCTTGAGATATTAATGGGCTAACAAAAGCTATGTCATCAGCTGATCCCTCAAACAATCCATACTTGTTGATACCGGCAATAACGTCCTGTTGATTTTCTGTTAGCATTGCTATTGCACTTGGATTTCCGCTTGAAAGCGCTTGACGAAATGCTTCTGAGTTTCCTTCAGCAGCAGCCCTAGTAATAAACGGAGATAAAACTGCTCGTCTTAATTCATCTGATTCTCTTTCATAGTCAGTCTGAGTAAACTGATCATTATTGCGCCTATATAGCTCAAGCTCTCTAAGCTCTTCTAGCAATGTATTTGACGTAGCAGATAAAGCTGTGTCTATTGAAACTCCATCTTCACTATAAAAAGCATCATTTGCAGCTCTAACAGAATCATAAAGAAAATTTGTTCCAGTTCTATCTAAGTCAAAAAGCTTTTCTTGCCGCGATGCAACTCCGGCCTTAGCCGCTTCTGCTTTTATTGCTGCATCAAGAGCGTCTAAGTCTCCCTTTGCTGCATTTAGCTCAGCAACAACTGACTGCTTATTGTTTGCATCAATATACTTTGCAACGTTCTGATAGACTTCCTCTGCTTTCCCACCAGAAGGAAGAGAGTAGTTTGAAGTAATAGCAGATAAAATTCTTTCTCTATTAGTCCTACTCAATGTATTCATCTGAGTAACAAGATACTCAGCAGCAGCAGCGCCAGCCATTTCACTAGCAACAATAGAGCTTGATCCAACCTTTAATCCAGCGCCCTCACCTTCAAGTGTAGCCTGCTCTCTCTCTTCAATTATTTTATCAACAGCACTAAAGTTTCCAGTGCGAGACTCCATCCTGATTTGTTTATTAAATTCAGAATTTGTAGAAACAATGTGTTGCGCTGCATCTGCGCGAGCACGAGTGCGAGCTTCATCTACCAAACCAAGATGGGTGCTCTCTTTGATGGCGCTGCCAGAATCAACAACAAACTGCTTGAAGCGGCCCTCAGTGCTTTCAGCAAGCCCATCTAAGTAAGCTTGCATTGCATTGTCATACTGAAGTGGACTGCGATCATACTTACCAGCAAGCTCTTTTGACTTGAGGCGAATGTCAGTGTCCATAGTCTCAAGGAACCTACGCTCAATAACAGCGCGATAAGACTCTCTAGCTATTCTTCCAAAGCCTTCAGGTGGGCTAAGGTCTACTGGCTCACCATCTTTATACGCTCTTAACTTTATAGATGGGGCAGCAGCCGCAGCTTCTTCGCCGCGCTTCTTAGCTTCTTCAGCATCTACCTGATATGCTTGTCTGCGGATTGACTCACCAGCCTCAGCAAATGCATTGGCTACCTCAGCAGCGCCAGTGTCCATGCGAACCACACCAATTGGCTGGTTGAATTGCTGCCTTGCTCTACGAATTATTTGAGCCATTATTGAGTCCTCATTAAGTCATGCATACCAGTTGCAAAGTTAGAATAGGTTCTAATCCTTGTAGCCCTAGCCTCATTCTTTCCGCGCTGAACCTCAACCAAAGACTGAACGGTTCTCTTCCCTGACTCTAGTCCAGCTTGAGTTTGCATAACGGCTAAGTCATCAAACGCCACTTCCTTCTGTCCCTTAAAGAAAGCCTCCATGCTAGAATCAATATCTCTGTTGAAAAGCAATGTGGCTTCGTTGCTTGCGAGGTCATCAAAGTATTGTTGATAGCGCATATTTTGTTGCTGCGCGGCTTGTGCTTCACCAATAATTCTATCGGTAATCATGTTTTCTGCGGTTTGCTTAGACTCTTGTTCCTGCGCTCTAGCGGCCTCGTTGCCACCCATCAGGCTTAAGCCCATTCCTAATATCTGGAAAAAACTCATTAGAATATTAACTCCGCTACTAATCCATTAATTTGCAAGTTTAGTGGTGCGTCTTGCGTAATGCTAATTTGTGGATCACGACTATAACCTATTAACCTAAACTCTTTCTTCCCAGTAAATGCAGCTGGCTGCACAGACAAATCATCAGTCACATTCCGAATGATTAGCGCCGTTCCATTTACCTTACATGATAGAGTGCTATTTAAATCTAGGTAAACACTACCTAAGCTTCTAGGTGTTCCCGTTAAAGGGCCAGCCCCAACAGAGGCATCAATCGGGTTTGTCGTTAGCTCTACGTTGAACTTATACCCAATCTCAGCAGTCGTTAGCGAGGCATCAACGCTGGAAACATCTACATTGCCAGAGGCCACCGTAAACTCTCCGACAAAACTATTACCGTCTACAACCTGAACAACAGCCCCATTATTAAAGTCAGAAGAAACATTAAAGACACCAGCTGTGCCGCTGTACTCTTTAGCCATGTCAGTATTAAAGCCAGCATTAAACTCACACAAAACAATCTTTTCTGTGCCATCACCCAAGTCATATTCAACATTAGCAAACACACGATCATCAATAGTTACAGTCGAGTGAAATACACCATTAGTAGTAAACTCTACCCAACCGGCGCGTTGCTCTGCTCGGTTGGAGTTAAAGACTGCCATCGTTCCATCATCGTTTAGAACAAACACATAGCTTTCAGATCTGCTTAACGCTCCGTAAAGAGTGTTCATCTCTATAGGTGATTTAATTAAATGTGATGATATAGTTGATATTGGGCTTGCAACATACGCAGCTTCACCATCGCTAAAGATATACTCTCTAACAATCTGACCGCCCTTTTGAATAAATAGTGTTGCCCCATCAATTGCTTGCGGTCTTTCATAACCAGAACCAAAAGGTGTTTGACGCCTGACCTGTGCATTGGTTGGTGTTACTGGCTGGTTTTGAAATGCCGGTACATACATCTCAGAAGATGCAGTGAACACTTGCAAGTCACGGTTGGAAATCAAATGACGGATTTGCTGGATCTCACCAACAGATGCAGTGAGGTGAATCGATTCATTGTCCTTAGCCTCGCCCACATCAAAGTTGTAATAAGAGGCAGTCTTACTAAACCAAATTGAATCTGGCTGCGCTAATGTTCCACCAAATACCAATCTGTTTTCATGGAATGTAACCGCTGAAGGGAAGCCCCGAAGCGATGAATAAGACTGCTCATCCCAAGATGTAGTCGGCGCATGTGTTGTTATATCTGGTGTACCACCACCAAGCTCAGAAGCATTAGCGTTTGAGCCAGCAGTAAATGTAAACTTATCATCGCTAAGAACAGAAGCTACGGTGCGAGACCCGTTAAGTTGGTTTATTGAAATGCCACCAATAGTTCCTGAGTTTGATACCGTAATCGAATTGCCAACAGACAATCCATGATTTGCCAGTATAACCTCAACAATGTTTGAGCCCTCATTGGTCTTCACAGAGTTTGCGCTAAGAGTAACCTTTAAGGAATCAAGGATATCACCAGTCGCAACAGTAGAGCTTGTCACGCCAGTAATCTCAATCTCATTACCGTTGTATCTAACCGTTGTGCCTACATGCTTTGATGGGCTGCTTGTATCCCAATACGCCCCGCTAGTTGTTAGGGTAACCCCGCTGCCGCTAGACGCAGACGGATCAAGTGTCATACCGGCAGACTGAAACTTGTAATAAGGCTGATAAACCTTTGTTGCATCAGACTTCTGGTCAAACTGAAATGACTCAACCTGAAATGTAGTAAGCCCCGTTCTAACAAGTTGCTGTGGCACAAATGTTGGGTGAGCTAAAAACATAACATCACCAGCTTGGGCGTATGTATATTCATGCAGATAGTTATGATCGAATGGTAGGGTTGCACTGTTTACGTTCACAGTGATTGTTTGGATCAATGAGACAGCGCCGGTTGATGGACTTATCTGAAAGACACGAATCTTCTCATGCTCTAAAGAGATAATATATTGCTCGTCATCAGAGAATATAAAAGGCAATAAGCGGCTCTGTTGCCGCTTTGATGTGTTGATTGCTATGTCATACTGGTAAATATTTTTTAAACCAGATCGCTTAATAACACCGCCCTCAGATCGGAGAAAGAAGTTCTCAACGCGCTGCGCGGATTGATTGTAGATTGGCGTGTCAGTCCTAGAATACAAAGAGGGGCTAACTTCACCAAACTGGAAGTTTGTTAGTGGAACCTTAACCTTCTGCATTATGTACGCCTATTTGATATAAACCGACTTGTGTTTAGCTTTCGTGTTGTTTGTTGCTGCGAATCTAAGCTTCTAGCTTTTATCATAAAGATCTGAGCTTGCTGTGCCATTAGTCCAGCCAACCCTTGATCCCTTGCTAATCCAACAGCAAAGACTGCCGCTAGTTCATACTGAACAGCTACAGTAAAATATGAAGGCCAGTCCTGCTCTTCAGCGCGATATGTGTAGTCAAGCACTAGCTCAGAAGATGCAGCCTCATCGCAGAATAGTTTGTTTCCATATGTCTGATACTGAATGGGAGTATCGTTTACAGTAACGGCATGTGTCATTAACCAGCCACTAGGAAGCTGATACGCCGCATCATAGCGTCCAGTTGGTGCTTCACTTAATCTGTTTAGAACAACCTGATTCGTTGAGAAACGCCAACGACAGTTTACCAGCGCAGAGCGAGCAACGTCTTCATACATGTTAGATGCAATTAGAGCTTCGTTGTTTCCATCATCAAACGAAGTAATTGGCTCAGCACCAATAAGGATTAGAGCGCGACTACAAACATCTATTGGTGAGCTTGCGTGTGTACTGGAAACTGCCATGTCTAACCCTCTGAAAGAGAGAAGGGGGCCGAAGCCCCCGACCCTTTAGTTGTTGTCTAAGACTTCGTAAACACCGTTGTCATCAATAACAACAGAACCCATAGACATCATTGATGTCGCAAGGTGTGACACTTTTTGTGGCACATAGTTTACTTCAGTCGTGACATCAGAGTTTACGCCAATGCCAACTGCTCGCATGTGGTACGCAAAGTTCTTACCACCAGCTACCGCAGACGTTGAGAAGATCTTGAAGCCCAAGAATTCTTTCATTGTCATGCCGCCAGCAAACGGTAGGTTTTGTGGACCAACAAAGTCAGATGATGCAAACTCATTGATGTTAAACAAGTCAGCAAAACCAGCAGGGGCCATAGCAATATAACGCTGTCCGTCTTCTGGAATGTCAGCGGAACCGAATGTTTCAAAGATTGAAAGCAAATCAGCTTTTGCCAAAGCACCAGTAGTGTCAGCAATCTGAGTTGAGTTAGCACCAGCATCCATTGCTGTCGTGATAATCTCATCAGTTTTGCGACCCAATGCAGAAGCAGCAGACTCAGCAACAGCTTGACGCTCGTTGATATTGATTTTCAACTCATCAAGTTTGTCGATGTATTCCGCAGCATAGAAGTCTGCCATGGTTGCTTCAACGTTGGTGTGCGCCAATTCCATTGCGGTAACGTCACCATTGCGTGATTTAGTTGATGCTGCACCGGCTCCAATTTTTTGGAAGCGAGCGACAGAACCAGTCACATTTGTTGAGCGAATAGTATTGCGAAGCTTGGAACCCATGCGCTGATAAGCAAGATGCACATCGGTTTCAAACTGTTTGATAAAGGCTTGGTCGATTGTATTAGCCATTTTACAGTTCCTAAGTTGTTGTTACGGGCATCTGGGTATCCGCTTGGCATCATCAACGAAGGTATCCTATTGGGCTTCTCAGTGCATTACGGGCCGTGATGTTTCATGTGAAACATAATTTTTCGCAGGATTGCAACGCACAAATTCAACATATTGTGCATTTTTATAATCAGAGATGCCAACAGGCTCGAATCCAAGCCATGCTGCCCAATTCAACATTGACTCATAATCAGCCTGAATTGTCATAGAAAGCATAGGGTATGATCTATCAAAAAAATTTATCAACATCTTTGAGCCGCGAGCAAGAACAGTAAAGTTATCCTTTAGCTTGCTGCTAAACATTGCAAACATCTGAGGTGTGTCTTGGTCAAAGAACAAGCCACCAACAAAAACAATCTCGCCCTTACCATCTCGAACAAGGTAAACCTCGCTCATCTCAGTCATTTCTTTTAACGCATCAATGACATTAGTGTGCCCAAGCTTATATAGCTCTCTTACATTCTCTGGATGAATAACGTGTATAAACTCATACACATGATCCTCTTGAAAAGGGGTCAAGTAGTAAGACCCCCTTTCCATGATTTTGATTTCATCCATAAAGTTTCTGATACCCTTCATTTACTTTATTAACCCAATTGTCATCGCGTCTAGCTGGGTTCCAGTATCTTTCGTCCTTCATCATATCCTGCAACTCAACTTCGCTAAAGTTTGCTGCGATGTTGTTTTGCTCTGAAACACTTGGGTCTTTCATCGCTGACATGATTGCCTCAAGCGCAACAATGCCCTCAGACGTTTCGCACATACGCTCAATCGCTGGGATGGCCTCTTCTGGAAAGAACTGATTGGCAAAAAGGTTTGCTGCTTCGATCCTAGCTGTAGAGTTTTCGCCTAGCTTTGCAGCTTCAGCTTCCATGTCTGGCTCTGGACCCATGCCATTCATGTACATCTCAATACCCTTTTGAAATTCTTCGTGGGTATATCCATTGCCATGACAGTGCTCTGCCCATTGCTGAAGCATATCGCTCTGCAATGCCTCTTCGCTATCAATAAAGTCTGGCAACTCATATTCACCAGCGCTTGCTGGAACGCCTTCAGACGCCTGAGTTTGCAACTCTTCCATTAAGCGATTGCGAACATCTTCTTCTTTTTCGCCTAGTTTAGACTCAAGTGCCTTGTATGCTTTGCCTAAATCCGCTGGATCATTAAACTTTTCTGGAAGCCATTCAGGGCGTTCAGGTGTTGCCTCTGGTGCTGCATCAACCTGTGCTTCTACTGGTGCTTCACTTGCTTGTGCTTCTTGTTCCATTATTCTTTACCTTGTGTGCATGATTCATACGACTTTCCAAAAGGCCAACGATATAACGCTGGCCCTCCATGTGGCGCAATTCTTCCGTAGTAACATTAGGTCCGTGCACCATCTCAATGGTAATCGACCTTAAATACTTCAACACCGCTTGGCCTGTGTCTGAGCCAAGCAGCGTTGCTATGTTTTGACTGATCTCACGATCTTTGTTTTGTGGCCGCTGTATTCCATCAACGCCTACATTAATCTTCTGGTTCAAGCATTACTCCATTGGTTGTGGTGCTTGCCCCTGAGTTTGCTGCATTTGCTGCATCATTGCAACTATCTGTTCGCGTTCTTGTGCATCTCTTATCAAAGTATCTGGCACACCAAACTTCTTAGCTAGATATGCGGCAGTCTCTTCACTGTTAATAAGTAGCTGCATCATCTCTGGGCCAAACGCGCCTTGAGCCAATTCAAGGAAGCGCGATACTGCTGTAATATCTTGGTTGGCTTGCGCTTGCGCCAATGGCGACACTGACTTAACTTTAACTTCACGACCATTCACCATAGGCACATCAATGCGCCCCTGCTTCTTTAAGATATGAATAACCCTTTGCAGCACAGGCTGAACCAATTCTACTTGCAGCCTTCCGAATGCAGAGCCAATCCGACGAGACAAGTCAGCCATACGCTCCGCAACCTCAGTTGCAGAGGCAGGAGTTCTATTCGGATCGCCAAGCATATCGTTGTATAGTGCTCGCTTGATATTGTTTCTCATGTCGTTGAGAATCAATTGAGCAACATCAAAGCTTCCCGCTGCTTGTATAGGTTGCAATCCCGCAGAGCCCATCGCCTTTGGGATGATCGTGCCCGGAACTAAATTAATCGTATCAGGGTTTACCACACCATCATCTTCCATTTGATAAATGCCAGAGATAGCCATCTGTGCATTCTCAAGGATTAGCTCAACAGTTAGATTGGTTGTCTTAATTGCTGAGAGGGCATTGAACAAAGGCCCCCGTCCATAAACTTCACCAGCACACTTAGCCCAACGGAAGCAAATAAACGGATTGGAGCCCAAGCCCTTCATCTGACGTTTCATCAATACAGACTTTGTAGTCATACAAATCCCGTAATGATAATAAGCTTCTTCATTTACCTTAGAGTAATCGCGGCAAACAATCTCAAGAACAGTTGTTGTCTGATCCGATTGATTGCTCATCAAGCCTAGAAGCTCGTTGCTAAATGTTCCCTTCGGATACATTATCTTAAGCTGGTCAAACCTAATGTTCTTTCTTTCACGAAACACATGGTCGATACTATCGTCGGGGCCGGTGTCCAGAATGACGTGTGGAAGGGGTATGGCAGAGAAGCGAATGGGATTGATTGCATCCCCTTCCTCGCAAACCAGAATACCAGTCCCGACTGCCAAGTCCATAAAGGACTCGTGCACTTCTTGAGCAAAGTTAGAGTTCTGAATTACCTCAAAGACATATTCAGTTACTTCGTCCAGATCATTGTTTACTGAATCGCGCTGCTCCTTTGGAACCTCAGACCCAGCATTCAAATCAGCCCAACGCGCAAAGTTTGGAACAAGACCAGACTGAAGCCTTGATGCAAACTCTTGAACACCTACAACAGCAGTTTCGTCGAAGATCTTATCGTCACGCCTTTGTCCTGAAGACTCATAGTAAAATGATTCGCGCTGCGGAAGCGCATACTCATAGCACTCTTCAAATACGTCAACAAAGTTAGTGCGCTTTGCCTTCGCTCTCTCATACCGCTTTAGGTATTCTTTTGCGATTGGGTCTACTATCATTATAAGAACCTACTGAAATATCCCATGCCACCCGCAGAAGATGTTAATAAGCTACGGCGACCACGGCCACCGCGTGTAGAGCGTCTACGTCTTGCGGCATCAGACTCACCAGCAATCCCAGCGGCAGTTACCTCAGAGCCAGCAACAAATTCACTGCCGCCTTTTCCTCTGACTGTCTCAGGACCAAATGATTCTTTAGCTCTAGTCAATAAAGACTCGCGCTCTCTTTTGGCAGCTTCAGCTTCAGACTTAAGCTTTGCCTGACGATCAGCTTCAGCCTTGCGCTCCATTTCAGCTTGGCGTCTAGCCTTAGCTTCTTGTGCGGCTTTAGTTGCAGCGGCAGTCGCTTCTTTCTCACGTTCTAGCTCAAGCTGCTTCATGCGCTTATCAACTTGCTCTGCAACCGCCGCTTCTTTAGCGGCCTCTGCTGCTGCTCTTGATTTCTCCTGCTCCTCTTTAATGCGAGGATCGGGTTTGCTTCTTCTTCCGCACATAAGCTATCTCCTTTGTTAAGACCCCAAAAGCAGAGAAAAAGAATAATTGCAACGCACAATTACATCCTAGCCCAAAGGCCCTGTCTTCTTTGCTTGTTTGGCTTCTTATTAAATACATCAAAGTTTCTATTCGCAACAACGGGTCGGGCTGGCTTTTGATTGTTCATCAATGCTCTGCCCTCACCAGCGCCAAGCATCATGTATTGCAGCGCATCGTGAATGTGAGAAAACATATTCTTGTCTGGCTTATCCGCATATCGCTCACCGCTTACTTCCATGCGCTTGTATTGATACCCGCCCTCAAAGCCTTTGATTAACTGTTGGCATCTCCGATCAATTAAAAACGCTGGCTTCCCTTCAACCATCTTATTCAGTTGGGAGGAAACCGATTCAAGCCGAAGGTCAACAGAGTTGGAAGGCGCAGGAAATGCCCTCAAGCCAGCGCCGCGCAGAATGTGAAAGGGAGTAGATTCATCAGTCTGCGCTCTAAAGTCACCAGCAGGATCGCCGTATATATACACATCGGAACATTCTGAGAAACGAGTTGCAATCTCTTCCCTAAGAACTTCAGCAAACCTAACAATGCCCATATCAAATGCAACGATCTCAGCTTGCACCAACCACCGCCCACGGATCTTTTGACCCAAAGTAGCAGCGGGAGTTAATCCAAAGTCCAAGCCAACATACAAAGGAGCGCCAGCAGCAATGGCTATCTCCTCCTTGGCAACATGAACATCCGCAGCAAACATAGGATATATTGGCTTTCCGTCCTGAATTGAGCCAAGCTTATTCATAACGTACACATCAATCCAGCTTTTTGTCTTACCCTGAATTAAATTGGGATAATAAGACTTCATCATGTGCTTTGTGTTTTCAGCTTCCTTGTTGGGCTTATAGCTATCAATCTCGCCCTCTTCGTTCTTAACCTCCACCATTCCAGCAGGTTGCGTAAAGAAGCGCCAGTTGTCTGGCTTAACCAACATCTTGGCTTGCTCTCGCGGTATGTGGTCAGGAATCGGAACCTCACCAGACATAATAGGCCACCAGTGATCTTCTTCAGGCGCGTTGGTATCAGCAATAACACCAGTCCAACTAGGCCCACCATCACGCATAGAAGGGTATCGACCCACACGCATTGTACACGCATCAATAATTGACTTAGGGATTTCCCTAGCTTCGTTGATCCATATTCCAGTAAGCTCTAGTGATAAGAGTTTCTTAACGTCTTCAGGTCTATCTAATGCTAAGAAGATAACCTCAAGATCTATCTCACCTTTTTTAATGTGGTGCGTGTACGGGACCGACCATGTGAACTTTCCCCAGTCGTTTTCTGGGAACCAGTCAAGCCATGTTTTAATAGTCGTAGTTCGTAGCTGTGGGTTTGTATTTCGTATAATTGCCCATCGGGATTTTCGCTTTCCGTCTGGCGCTTTCTTCTGTTCCAAAGCCCTGCGAAAAACCTCGACACAACACCCAACACTCTTACCACTACCAACAGGCCCCCTTACGCCACGAAAAAAAGTATCATCCCGCATGAAAGACTTAAGATGCTCACCGTCAGGCTTGTACTTGAAATCAACCACTAACGCAGTCCTTGATCTACACCAGACCTAATCATCTTCTCAGCAGCTTCAGGACCAATGTTCTCAATCACATTGTCCAGCATTCTATCAGTTACAAAAGACTTTCCATGCTTCTGATCAAAATATTGAAAGTGAATATTCTTCACAATGCGACGAAGCATAGTAAGCTCTTCCTGCTTTAAAGTATTCGTAAAGCTCAAGTTCTGTACTTCCTTACCTTCCGAGCAATTGCTTTCGGTTGAGCCACAAATTGCTTACCCTTAGCCTTGCCCTTTCGTTTAGCTGCGGTTGTAGCTGCATATTCAGAATCACTAAGAGCAGCGATAGCCTTAGCAGGTAAGTAGCGCTCACCAGTCTCACTAGACTTCTTGCCAGACTTGGTGCGCCACTTCTGCTTGCCCCAGTTTATTAGCGATTTCTGCGGAGCTTTCACTTGTACCCACCACCAGCAGCCTTATACCGCTTTGCTAAGAGTTGCGCTTTCCTCGCTGACCACTTGCCAGCAGCAGTGCCCTGAACATTAGCCGCCTTTATCCTATTAAACAAAGACTTCCGCATCTTGGGCTTAGTGTAATTACCCGCCTCATTTACCGCCACGGTTTCCATCCCTAATCATCTGACGCTCCATAGCAACAATGCGACGATACAACTTGTGCTCCCTAGCACCCATAACCTGTTGACCCCTGCGCTTCTCTTCAGCCTCATCCTGCATCCGATCCTCGCTCTTGTAAAGACTCTCAACCTTCCGCTTAAACTTCTTAAACAAAGTGTTGTTCTTCTTACGCTGAATCTCGTCAAACTCACTGTTCAACTTCTCATACTCAGCCTGAGTAAAATCACCCATTACTTCTTCTTTCCACTCGGCTTCTGCTTAGGAGGCCGACCAACCTTGCTACCGTAAGTCCCTTTGCCTTTAGGCATATTAATCTCCTATTAAAGATTTCTTCTTGCCAGTCTTCGGGCGATAGCCCTTCTTAACAGGAAATGCACTCTTATCCTCAGTGCCAAGCTTCTTATCAAGATATTGACCTAACTTCTTTCCAGCAACGGCAACATCAACAGTTCCCTTTGCAACCTGACCAAGCATTCTTAGAATCGCTTGTGGTACCTTTCTTTCAGACATTATGCCTTATCCTTCTTAGCTTTGTTTCTTCGGCTTATCGCCCTTGCCTTTGCCTTTGCGTCCGACTTGCTGCTTGCTCCCCACGCCCTTAAGCTTAGAAGCAACCGAGTCGGCTTTCCCTTGCTGTCCTTCTCCGGTCCCGACATTCCCCCCATCCTTGCTAAGAAACTCGCCCTTCTTGGATTGTCTCCGCTCTTTACCGGAGCCCTTAACGTCCCGCCCTTGTAACTCGCGCGACCCTTCGCGTTTAACCCACCCTTCGGGTTCTTCCCCTCCTTGCGGGTCCAAGCCGGTGTGCTCATCCTTAATCCTTCTCCACTTAGCCATGATCTTAGAAACATCAGTCATAATCTACTCCTAGTACAAAAAAAATATATCCAGCAACGCACAAACCGAACAAAGCTGACAAGCTTTGGGCGGGAGCGCCAGCGAACCTGTAGGGAAAAAAATAAGAGTGAGGGATCACTAGCAAGTTACAGTAGTCAAGTTTTTAACCCCCACCCCCTGCCAGCAACACTCTTGTACCATTTGCCAGCCCCTCTCTTAGCCAAGATCGATGCTTACCTTGATGTCACCAGCAATCTGAACCTGTGATCTATCTATAGGTTTATAGCCAGCACGATCCAGTAAATCCTTACTCGCTTCTAGCTGAACGTACTCAGATTTAGCTGTACGAGAGAGCCTAGCAACCGTTGCTAAAGCACCAGTAGCGCTAAGTCCAAACGTTTCCATCATCTTCCCCTGCATATACTGCTGCACATGGGGTAAAGCTAAAGCTCTGTGTCCACTTACTCTTCCGGACTCACCCTTAGCGTAACCGGCTGCTTCTGCTGCTTTCTGCACACTACACCCTTCTGTTACGAGTGTATCCACGAGAGCGCTTTGTTTTGCTGTTAGTTTACGTGTTGCTGGAGTGCTCATCACTTAGTCTTCCTATGTGTATCTTGGTGTATCACTTAGTGTGCTTCACTGTTGTATCACACTTGGTTGCTTCATAGATTTAAACAAATGAGGGGATTGTTACTGCTGGCTTCACCCCCCCTATAAATCCCCCCCACACTGCGCTGTTTGTCAATGGTGTGTCAAGTAGTGACGTTACGTAACTATCCAAATTACCTTGCGTCACATCTGTAATTACCAGTTGACGGGCAATCCCTGACGGGCCGCGCTGTCGTGAATCAAGCCCCTTCAGGTCTTGACCCTATCGGGCTTCCATCGCTATTGCTGCTCGCTTCGCTGCGCCAAAGAAGATAGATTGGGGTATAACCCCCCCTTAATCCCCCGAGGGGGAATATTGAACCAACGCCGAAGCTCGCGTCTGGTCACCACCGTCATGGATCACTGACTAACAGTTCGCAACAACGCTCGTTCCTCGGATATTGCGAACTGCAAGCCTCCGGTTATTCAGCGCTCCCTGTCGTTGTTGTCCAGCCCCTCACTTCGGGCCGGATCAATATGAAAACTAGATGAGAGCTTAGGAGAAAAACTCATGACTAAACTGATAAATGCAATTGTTGAAACATACACGAACACCACTGAATTATACATTCGTGAGAATAACACCACCGGCAAAGAAGACGGGTGGCGCTTTGTTGACACGCTGCGCTTCCACGCAGAGCGCAAGCTAAAGCGCGAGATCCAAGACCTTGAATTCTGGATTCCGCGGCAGTCGGACCGCGAGGCCAACGCTAAGCGCTGGGCGCAGAAATACCGCAGCCAGTACACGGGCGACGAAATCAGCACGACTAATCTTAAAAGCAGCGTAGCCCAATGGGAGGCCGAGGCATTTGGCTTGCGTGTTATGCGCGAGGATCTAGCCGCAGCACAGGCAGCCTACCTTGAGATGACCGGCGTCAAATACACATCGATTGAAAGCAAGCCAGATGCCGAGATCCCAGAGGATATCGCAGCCACCCTTGCAGCGATGGATTCAATGGGCGCAGCCAATGATGAGAATGTGAAGCGGCGATATAAGAAGAAGGCATAAGCCACACCAAAAGAGAAACAATTGAGGGGCTGCCGAAAGGTGGCCCTAAAAATTTTTTCGCTCGCTTCGCTCGCTCTTGTGGTGAGGGGTGATGCGGAGCGTGTGAAGATCCGATGTGGTGAGCGCTGAGGTGTTGCGCCATCACAGGTAAGAGAAGGTTGAAGGGTTGACCCCGACCCCGAAGGGGGAGGCCCTGACCTACAGCCGTAGCTGCAATCGCAGCTATCAAACAAAGCAAGTGAATAAACAAAACGAAATGGAGAACCAAATGAAACTTAACTACATTGACTATGCAGATCTACCTTTGTCTGTAATGTTTGTGAAGAGTGACATCGACGCAATACATACGTTCCTCAAAGATAACCCAAGTGCAATTGATAACTGCGCTACACCACATGCAATGAGAGGAATTGCAAATTGCTTTGCAGAAATACATGCAAAACTACAGGAGGTATAGCATGAAACATTTTAGAATGGATGACTTTAACTTTGACGTTGAGTCACAGCCTGTCTTCGATGCAGCTGGCATTGAAATAGCTGGGCATCAGAACATTGTGCGCTTGGATACTGGCGCATCAATGGGCTTACACAAGTCACGCTACAAGATTGTGACGCATGATGACGTTGTTAATTCTGTGCTTGATGGTGTTAAAGCAGCCGACCTATCCGATGACTACGAGGTAAAGGTTGATGTCTTTGAGAATGGGCGCAAGCTTAGAGGAGAAATACTATTTAATAATCTTACTGTTGAGCCAGAGGTAGGTGACTACGTTAAGTATCGTGCCACCTTCTCCAACAGTTACGATGCATCATGGCCCTTTGCTCAGGCAGCAAGTGGCTTACGTCTCTGGTGCTTGAATGGCTGCACCACAGCAGATGCCATAGCATTCAGTAGGTATAAGCACACTGCATCTATCAACGTTGATGGATCAGCAGCTAAGATCATTACTGGTCTTGAGCATTTCAAAGATCAGAAAGATGTGTGGCAATCTTGGATGAAGACCAAGGTTGAACACGATCAGGTTGAATCATTCCTTAAAAAGACTGTGGCGAAGGCATACACACGTCAGCAAGCAGCAAGCAAGACCAATGAAAAGCAGCTAGAAAATCTTCTTGGCATCTGGAATGATGAACGCAGCAACTTAGGCTCAAACAAGTGGGCCTTGTATAACTGCCTAACACATTGGGCAACACATACTGGCGAGCTTAGATCACCTCACACTGCACGTTACGAGCGTGAGGCTAAGATCGCTAGTGCAATGAAGACTAAGCAATGGGAGGAGATGGCTTAATGACTACACCTAGATTTACACGCCGTGACTTTGAGTTCATAGCAGATGAGGTTGCACCATTACTAGGATGGGCAACAGGTGTGCAGGAAATTGCACAGAAACTAAAGCAAACCAATCCGAAGTTTGACTATGATAAGTTTGTTGACCGAGCAACTAAGGCATGGGAGGCTAACTATCTAAACAGACAGGAGGCTATTGATGATGACATCCCATACTAAAGATATGTGCCCTCACTGTAATGGGGAGGGCATCATTACCTTTGAGGTAGCAAGGCCTCAAGGCTTTGGTCGTGACATCGGTGTAATAGATGTGATGACTGAGCCATGTTCCAGATGCGGAGGTGATGGCGAGGTAGAGATTGACGAGGTAGATTTTTAACTGCATATTCGCAGCATGAAATCATACTTAGAATATCTTAAGGACGAAGCGAAGGCACGAAACGTAAAGCTATTGAAAGCGTTTCGTGTCGCTGAAGTTCCAACGTCAACTTACTATCGCACTATAGGAGAAGCAACTGAGCTACGGTTTTCTACCGCAAGCAAGGTTCTTGAGGCTATCCATGAGCAAGAGCGAAGACAAATCGCAGCTGAGAATACCAAACAACTACGAGCAAATGATCCAAATGTTAGTAGCCGCAAGGCACGAGCAGGGTTTAAGTCAAGACAGACTCGCTCATAAAGTAGGCTGCACTGAATCGCTGATCCACAAATGGGAACAGCACAAGAGAGTACCGTCTGGTTTCTTTCTTATGTGCTGGCTAGATGCGTTAGGCTACGACATTGAAGTCAAAAAAAGGTAAGGAATTTATAAACTGTATTGCTTGCGAAACTAGAACTGAATTGTTCGTGGCAATGCTGAAAACAAATGGCAAAGGATCAATGGAGAAACATTGGTTTGTTTGTCTTCATTGCTATGAGGAGGACAAATGGCAAACCATAACAAGAGCAAAGGAACTTACCACGAAAAGTGGTTCGTCACGTGGCTCAATAAAATCAAAGCGCCGCTCGAAGCGAAAAGGGTTCCCCTCTCGGGGAGCTTGGGAGGAGAGTATTCGGGGGACATCCACCTCTACCTCAACGGAAAAAAATTGGTGGGAGAAGTAAAGTACAGAGATAAGTCAGGCTTCCCCAGCCCATTCACAGTATTAGAAGGCAGAGACATTGCCTTTTATAAACGGCGTAGAGGAACGCCGCAAACACTGGTCATCATGACTGGTGAAAACTTTCAACAGCTATTGGAGAACAGCTATGAATCACACAGAGACACAGAATAAAAACATCCAAGCATGGCTTGAGCAAGGCAACAGCATAACGGGCATGACTGCCTTGGAAAAGTTTGGTTGCTGGTCATTGCCTCGTCGCATCTGCGACCTCAAAGAAAAAGGCTTTGCAATTGATAGTCAGTTTATCAAGCTTGAGAATGGCAAGCGCATTAAAGAGTATTGGATGGCTCAATGAAAAAAGATTTAAAATCTATTGGCCGGTATGTAACTGGCGATGTCTGGTCTGCAAGCGTGACTCGCGGATCACACGATGCATATAAAAAAGAATACCAAGCTAACGTTGGTTGGGTCGCTGACTCTCATCGCATAAATGCTGAACGCATTTGCAATGGTGAACGTGTTGGCGAGTGTTGGCTGCGCGGTAGATTGAAGCAAGAGTTGCTGGACTTTGGTTTGCTAAGTCGTTCTGACTTTGACAAGTATGGTGATATTCCCGAAGTCGATCTTCCCGTTGTTACCTACGAAGAAGAATCTTCTTGATCCAACTGCGTATATGCAGTATGTAAGTAGTTATAAACAAAACAATAATGGAGAACACAATGGAACGAAAGGGTTTCATCGGAGGAAGTGACTGCGTAAAAATTATGCAGGGAAATTGGTTAGAGCTTTGGCAAATCAAAACTGGTCGTGTTGAATCAGATGATCTGTCTCGCAACATTGCAGTGCAGCTTGGCAGTTGGACTGAAGACTTCAACCTTCAATGGTTTGAGCAAGAGCATGATTGCGTGTTGTCTAATCATCAGCATGAATACGAAGATATGATTGGGCCAGTGCCAGCCAAAGGTATGATTGATGCTAAGTGGGCAACGCGTATTGTTGAAGCCAAGCACACTAATCCATACAAGAATATGGATGATGTAATTGAATACTACATGCCACAAATACAAATGTACTGTCATCTAGCTGATGCTGATGGCGCTTACTTCTCGGTTATCTTTGGCAACAGCAGATGGGAATCAGCATATGTCTCGTACAATAAAAGCTATTTCGATTCTATGTGGACGGTGGTGTCAGACTTCTGGGGTTACGTTGTACGCGATGAAGAGCCGGTTGGTGTGGATACGCCAGCAATCAACATCGACAAAGTTGAGGTGGACAACATGGTCAAGCGTGACGCCAGCAGAGACAACCAATTTATCGACGCATCGATTACCTATATCAACGGATACGAACACAACCGTGTCTTTGAGAACGCTAAGAAAGACCTCAAACAAATGGTCGGTGATAACGAACGAGAAGTTTACTGCGACCAACTCACAATCAAACGAGACAAGCGGGGATCACTCCGCATAACAAGGAGAACCTGATGGAGGAAAAACTTAAACAAGCATTAATTCTCAGCATGATTAGTACAATTCGACATGCAACTACTGCTTTGTATGAATTAAATAAATTAGCTGATAATTTTGACGAAGATAAATCAGAATTTATCACCCTGCAATTTGCAAGAATTGCTCAATACGGACAAGGTGCAAATGAACTCATATTAGATAAACACTTTGCATTAGGAGAGCATAATAATGACTAATAACCTCGACGTATGGGACAGGCTGGCCTCTTCAGACCCCAAGTATCTGAAGAAGGTCAGCTTCGGTAGCCGTTCATTCACTGCGATTGACCCGCAGTACCAAGTTAAAAAGATGACAGAAGAGTTTGGTGCAGTAGGTGAAGGCTGGGGATGGCACAACACAACAGAGATTGTACCTGTGAGCAACGGAGACAGCGCTGTACTAGCGCATGTAACTGTCTGGCATGGCACACCCTCTAATTCATTTGGCCCCTTCACAGGGTGCCGTAAGTTCTTTGATGCAGCTAAAGGTCGTATGGCTGAAGATGCACCGAAGATGGCTATCACTGATGGCCTGACTAAAGCACTGTCACATATCGGATGCGATGCTGATATCTTCTTAGGTAAGATGGATGGCAACAAGTACGATCAAGACAGTGGAAGCAAGAGCAGCAACGGTAGCTGGTAAGCTACAAAACAAAAGGAGCCAGAAGCATGGCAGATTATGACCCAACAAATAACGGTGCGGCATTCCCACCATTCGATGACATGAAGATGATCTTACAAGGCAAGATCAATGTCGAAGGGCGCGATGGTAAATACTGCGTTGTTCGCCGTGAATCCAAGAACGGCAAGGAGATCATGGAGATCTATGAAAAGGTGGGGGCTATGTTCCCTAATGACAACAGTAAAGAGTCAGCACCTAATTACACTGGAACCGTTTACAACACAGCGGATAAGCAAATGCCATACACCCAGCCAACATCAGACCGCAGGGTTGCAGCATGGCGGCGCATGAAAGATGGCAAGCCTTACCTATCCTTTGTAATTAGTGAGCCACAAAAAAGAGATGACCCCTTGCAAGGCGATGACATCCCGTTCTAGTATAGGGGTGTTCTCCAAGGGTACACCCTCCCAAGTACTGCCCTGTCAACTGCCCTGCTTATTTAATTATAGGCAGGGTTTTTTTTGGAGTAACGGATGACTGAATTAGAAAAGATGATGGCCGATGCAAAAGGCTGCAATGAAAGACTCAAAGAAATTAACGGGCTCTCAAGAAGAAAAAAGAAAGAGCCAGAAAAAAAAGAACCACACAAAGGTTATGGCGAAGGCTGGCGCAACAAGCCCCTAAGCGATGACGAACTTTCCGATATAAAATATTTTAGAAATAGAGGCTGGTGTGTTACATCTATAGCTATGTTTCTCGGCATCAGTAAAAGCACAGTGGAGAAATACAAATGATTAAAACAACATGGGTCGCAATCATGACCTTCTCATCGCCATACGAATGCGCTGACCTCATAGAGAAGTACCCGCACAATCTATACGGACCAGTGCAATGCGTCATTCAGTATGAAGAATCAAATGTTGTGCGACCCAAGCGTAAGCCACCACAGGAGGATGAATAATGGAAGTAACGCCAGCGCATAAAGTAGAGCTAGACTTTCTTAAGCGCAGAGTTGATCGCCTGATTGATGAAGAAAACAGAACAGACCCACATCCAAACGTTAAGCAAGACCTGTGGGCTGCGCGTTCTGAATTAAACCAGTTTGTAAACAAGCTAAGAGAAATGGGGTATAGCATATGACGCAAGACGAACTGCGTGAAGCAATGATTAAGTCAGCTGAAGAAGGTAAGTCGCGGATCGTAAAGCGCGATGGTCAAACTCAATTCTTAAAGCATAACATGGCGCCAGATTATAATATGGGCGGCAGAGATAGTAAGCCAGAAACAAAACAAATTATTAAGATGGCATTGCAGGGAAAAGATAAAGATTACATCTGCACATGCATGGCATTTCAAGGTTATACTAGAACGCAAACACTTGCCGTGCTTCATAGACATGAGGATAAGATCGTGAGGCCAGCACCTTCAGTGATCGAAAACCGCGAGTTTAAGATTAAAATTAAATGCTGACCCCAGAGTTCTATACCATCAATTCAAAGTGAGGGCCATCAATAAATGGCCTTCGACCTTCACTTCGTCTTAGATCAATGTAAGCATTCATTGCTTCTTCAGCACTGCCATCCCAATCACCAAGGTTATCAATCTGCCAAGCAGCACCCCAACGCACACGGCAACCAACAAGATCAGCAGCTTCACCCATAGCGTCGGCCAAATCATCATAGAGATTTAACTCCCAAGACCCACGGCCATTGATATACGCCATAAGATCAACAGCCAAACCGTCTAGGTGCTTTGACTTCATGGTTTGTGATGCACCCTTAGCAACCAATTCCTTTTGCTGCTCAAGTGTGCGGAGCCCTTGAATGACTCCGAAGTCTGTTTTCGTAAGTGTGATTGCGTATTTAACTACAGAAACTAAACGGTCATCGACCCCTTCAAGCCGGTCAAGGCTGCGTCTGCTTAGTTTAAACTCACTCATTTCTTTAATCCTTTCATTGTACGGATTCCAAAGCTTGCAGCTATTGAAGCGTACATTCCCCACTGCACCCAGAGTGGTGTAGTTTCTAAGTTAGCAAAGCCCTGTGCCATTACGTCTTGCATAGAAGGAATGAAGTTCATGCAAAGAATAGCTACAAAAACTATAGTCCATAGCTCATCCTTCCAAGAATCTTTTGAGGCTTCGATAGCTGACTGTTCCCAGTCCATTTCACCAGTGGCTTGCTTGAGTTTAATCTCTGCATTGGCTTTCTGAACAGCAGCCTTACCGTCTAAGTAACTGGTAGCAAGCCCACCAACTGCACCTATAATCTGACCAATCATTTCTCATGCCCTACCCATACTGCGAAGGCACCTGTGAGAGCGCCTGTAACGGTGGCTGTGAGCGCGGTAGCCTGTGTGCTTACCACATCCTGCGGCAAGGACATAAACCACTCTATGACGCGTATATACATGATGGTCATAACCAGCATCATAACGCGTGGCATTATCTTCCAAGCTAATATCTTTTCCATAGCTATAGTCATATCAAACCTCTATGTTTATCTTCGTTCCTTGCGGTCTATCAGCTGTAGTCTTAGCCCCAAACCTATCATAACTCTTGCCCAAGTCTAGCTTCTGCTCGCGCAGGGCTTCGAGATGTGTGTGATTTGCGCGATGTTCTTTAGCTATCCGCTGCTCAGTAAGATGCGCTTCTATACGCTCACGCGTTTGTGATTGCTGATGTATATCACTACCAACATTAAATGGTGCAGAGCCTATGCCGCTTACGCCATCACTCATAGCCGCCCCTGCATACCTAAGATAACAACAACAGTAATGCCAAGAACAATAGATAAACCTACAGCAACACCACCGTAAATCATTATAGCCTCAAAGCGTTCTTGCTTTGCTAACCTCTCAGCAGCTTCACGCTCTTTGCGCTCGCGTCTAATCCTAGCTCTAATATCTAGTAGCTCCTGCCAAGCAGAGAAGCCGCGTGTTGCAATTACTATTTGTCTTAATTCTTCTTCAGCATCTTTGGCTTGCTGCAACTTAACAAACGTGTCCATTGCATTCTCATCAGCACTGGCAAATGGACTATTCTTTTTCTTTTCATGCTTATTTCTTAAATCATCAACACCATCAAAGAACTCACCAATTTGTTTGGTAACGTTGACTAACTCCTGACCAGCAGAAACAGCAGCCTTAACAGCAGCGAGAGCAGTGAATGGATCAATCATGTGTCCTTACCAATCTTAACGTAAGCAAAGCAGGGTGCTTTGTAAGGCACACGAACTGTGTATGGATAATACTTATAAATTCCAGAAGGACAGCGGTATATACAAGCAGTATAAAGATGACCATAAGTCATCACGCCCACCGCTATGTTGGTGAGCGCACAGAGCATTAGCTCAGCATGTTCATTCTCAGAAGCAGAACTATGATAAAGCCAGATGTGCCAATCATAATAGCTTCCAAGCGTTTTACGCGGTTAAAAAGATCTTTGAATTGAATATCCATTTCAGTCTTAATAGCCACGACTTCTTTCTCCAATCCATCAATACGCGCATGTGCTGATGATACTGTGCGCTTGTCCATTTATTCTGCCTCTGCAATCGTTAGTGTACCAGCTTCAACCTGCCGCATGATTAAACCTCTTGGCTCTCTAAGTGTGCAGCATAAGCATCCTTAATCGCTTGTGTGTGTACTGCGTTACAGATGGCTTGCACCTCTGTGCTTTCACCTGTGATGTCAGCGTCTGGTGCGACTACATGGCGTGAATATCCACGGCTGATCTCTGTGCCATCACGCTTAATGACCGTGGCTGTACGCACCTGAACGTGCTTGAAGTCGCCTACGATCTCTATTTTGTCTTGTACTGTTTCTTCTGTTAGTGCCATCGTTTATCTCCTGTGATGGTTGGACTGACTACCCTGTGATCCAACAGGGGTGTTATGGTATTCTGTAGGTGAGGGTAAATAGTATGTCTGATCCACCACTAGCGGCTACATCACTGATAACGACAGCTTGATCCTGTGCGTTTGATTGTATGGTTCTCAACTCAATTATGCCACTACTGCCGGGCAGTTGAGCTACTACATATTTATCAAAAATAATCCTGTCGCACATTACAGCCCCATGCGCTTGTGTGGTGGCCGAACTTGACGAAAAAGGAACACCTCGTATGTAAATATTATTTGATCCCGTCATACCTGAAGTGTTTATATTTACTAATCTGCACCACACTGTGCATTGATTGCCAATTAAAGTGTATCGACCAACAAAATCGCCAGAAGCAGTATTACCTCCAGAGGACGCATCTGCTACAACAGGCGTCCAATTCCCTTCCTCATACGAATCCAGCGTGTTGCCTGCTACTGTTCCAGAGCCGCCAGCATCGCCAAAGACTACACCGCCAGAGAGTGTTAAGTTTGCGCCATCAAAGTCATCACCTAAGTCGGCTAGTTGCCTTGCCTTACTCATGTTATTCTCCCAACAGGGTAGCCAAGTCCAATGCCTTCAGCGCATCAGGTGTAGCCGCAGCGTCAATGCGAGCATCCGCAGTAATGTCACGCAGCGTTGCCTTTTGTGCGGCAATAGCATCTGCGCCAGTGCCAGCTTCCAATGCCTTCATGTAGGCCACATCCAAGTCAGCCAAGCGGGGCGCACGTTCTA
>Ga0213867_1000148_pt1 | contig 32738 bp, 19 predicted proteins | sample PICome_12_FD_160120 | JGI IMG/M metagenome (GOLD analysis project Ga0213867, IMG submission 160120) | Coastal seawater microbial communities near Pivers Island, North Carolina, United States - PICO540 | ecosystem: Environmental > Aquatic > Marine > Coastal | place: USA: North Carolina... | reverse complement strand
TCTATCAAGGATGATGCACTTTATCTCTGTCGTAATGATGGACCAGAAGCATACATCGGTCAGGATAGAATCGATTCTGAGGGTTATGTTTACTCCAATGAGTTCGGCACATATAAGTTGGTAAATCGTCGTCTCTTCAGTGCTGCTAACTTCAACAATAACCGATTCCAAACTAATATCCAAAACGGTATCGGTTGATACAGACCCGGCAGGGGTATCCGGGTATCTTAGAAGGGTCAAAGCAACGCACCTCATGCAGAACCCTCTCAACACCGTCATCATCTGGCAGCACGTCCCCAGCTCTGCCGTCTCTGAACTCCGTCTCCGTCCCCGTCGTCGCACCATCACGGTGGAGTGGCGATCGGGTCACTACAGCACCCATACCGTGCGTCGTCGTGACATGCTCCGTCTTCTAGACCCTCGTCAGTCGGTCGGTCAGTGGGTGAATCGATTTGCCCTTTCCTGACCTCCCCTGATTTCTCTTTACTTTCCCCATGAAACATCTCAAAGAACTTACAAAGTACATGAAATCTAAAGGATTTGAGTTACAACGGCAGAAAAATCATTTGGTTTGGAGGCATCACACAGGGGTGAAGATTCATACGGCATCAACACCTTCCTGCCGTCATTCTCTGAATCAGGTTAAACGTGATGTCCGACGCAAGTTTATACAAATGGGCATTCGTTCGTGAATCAGCAGTTAGGGGGTATTATGCCCCCTTATGTGTTGCCCGCCGTGTATATAAAACCCCCTAACTTCCCTAAGCTATAAACGACCCAGATCGACCTCTTTATTTCTCTCTCATAAAAAAATTTTTTCATATATAAAAAATGGCAACAGGGTTCAAAGATATGCAAAAAAATCCGCAGGAAAATTTTACGACTATAGAGATTGACTCAGTAACCGGTGAGTATTATGTCACAATACCTCAATGGATTTGTGATGAGAAGGGGTGGTACGAGGGAGTAGAATTAAACATCGAGGTTGAGAACGACTGCATTATTATTCAAGATCTTGAGTGATTGACTTTGTATAGATAGAGTGTTATGATATTGATGTAGTTACTTACTATTATGGCTAAAGGATTTACTGTAAAAGCAAAAGCACCCAAAGCGTCTGAGAGCACGCAAGAATGGGACTACAATAAGGCAAGAGAGATGGTGAAAGGCAAATCCATCGTATTTTGCCTACCCGGTAGAGGAGTATCTTATACTTATCTCAAAAACTTTGTACAACTTTGTTTTGATTTGGTACAGGCAGGAGCAAGTATTCAGATCTCACAAGACTATTCATCAATGGTAAACTTCGCACGTTGCAAGTGCCTTGGGGCAAATGTATTGCGTGGACCCGATCAGATTCCATGGGACGGTAAGTTGAAATATGATTATCAGTTGTGGATTGATAGTGACATTGTGTTTAATACTGAGAAATTTTGGCAGTTAGTTCTGATGGATGAGGACATTGCGAGTGGTTGGTATATGACTGAGGATGGTCGTACCACAAGTGTTGCACACTGGATGGAAGAGGATGATTTCCGTAACAATGGTGGAGTGATGAATCATGAAACAGGTGAGAGTATTTCCAAGCGTCGCAAACCATTTACTGTTGACTATGTAGGATTTGGGTGGTTATTGATTAAGCACGGAGTCTTTGAGCACGAAGACATGAAGTATCCATGGTTTGCACCAAAGATGCAAGTCTTTGAGTCTGGAGAAGTGCAGGATATGTGTGGAGAGGATGTAAGTTTCTGTCTGGATGCAAAGGAAGCAGGATTTGAGATTTGGTGTGATCCTCGCATCCGCGTTGGACACGAAAAGACTCGGGTTATTTGATGCTAGAGACAAGGTATACAATTCTCCACAGAGGGGCAGTTCTGTATAAGGGATTGACCGAGGAGGAATACTTTGATATAATGGAGAACCTTTCGATAGAGTATTATCAGAAAGGTTCTCCAAGACCACAAGATTTAGAAACTAAGATTACTAAGATTTAAGGAGTTATTATGGCAGTACGTGCAAAGGTTGGATTGGTCAAAGACGGGTTTATGCCTGGGAAGCCCAAGAAAACTCGTCAAGGAAGTGGTAAGCACACGAAGTATGCTGCTACGTCTCGTAATGGGAAGCGTAAGATGTATCGTGGTCAAGGTCGATAATAGGACGTTGGATACATAAAGGAGGTAAATCTAAACCAGATAAACGTTGCAAAAACGTTTTGTCTCCTAAAAAATGTGCTAAACGCAAAAAGAAAAAATGAGTTGTTTAATCACCAATCTACCATCACAAGAAGTATGGGTTCGTAAAGAATATCTTACAGACCATCAGAGTGGTCATGGTGAATTTGTTAAAGGCGTCTGGGTATCGGCAAAGTCGATTCCTGGACGTGCTTTTTATTTTGAGACATATTTGCCCGAGTATGCGGCAATGTATGATAAGTTGCCAATTAGTGCGTTTTTATCTCGTCCCGAACTACCTGATCCAGACATGAACCTACCAAATCTACAGTTTTGGAACTGTATGGATTATGGTGTTGTCAGTATTGATAAAAAATTTATTGGAAGTATGGATTTTGAATGTTATACAAGAGACCATGGTATTGTAAAGGGCACTTATGTTTGTACAATTGATAACTATCATCATGATCCAGACTATGTTGACTGGGCAACCAGCGAAAATCCTGCCGAACACAAGTCTCATAACCTGATTGAACTTGAAAATGGTCAGTATGCTCTCTATCCAAACAACAGATTGCGTATTTTTGACAATAGTCTGACCCCTGTAGATCCAAAAATGCCAGATTTTAAGGTTTCAACTCAATATTATCAAGTTGAAAATGGAAATGATCGACTTGGAATGGGTCGTGAGGATGAATATTTTTGGAAAACAGCAAAAGAACGTGAAGAAACATCCGAGAAAGGTGAAAATAAATAAAAAAAGGGATAGAAACCCCTCAAAAAGTTCTGATTGTACTAATCAGGAGTCAAAATGGGCAATTCACCTGTCGATAGAAACGCAAACATTATGAGAGAAATATGGGGAACAACAAGTTTAACATCAGATTATTGGTCATTGTCACATAAGACGAATGATAATGTCGAAGAAAGAGTAATTCAAGAAATTATGCACGATGATTTGAAAAAAGATCAAAAAAATCTTCAGGAATAGGGTATAAATAAAATTAAGAAAACTCTTTTCCAATGGCAGTTCAAAGGATATCAAGGACATTTAAGGACATTAGTTTGTCCTTTGAGCCTCATCCTATAACAAAAGACCTACCGATATTAAAAAATGAGAATGCAATTCGCCGTGCGGTGCGAAATATTGTAGAAACTATCCCGACAGAGAGATTTTTTAATTCTTTGTTGGGATCTGATGTAAGAAGAAGTTTATTTGAATTTGTCGATTTTGGTACAGCATCTGTAATTCAAGATCAAATACAAATTGCAGTTGAAAACTTTGAAGAAAGGATTGAAAATCTGATAGTTCAGGTAGATCCAATACCAGATGAAAACACTTTTAATGTAACAGTTATATTTGATATAATCGGACAAGAGTTTCCAACACAAGAATATTCATTCCTCTTAGAGGCAACGAGATAAAATGCCTTTTACAAAATATACAAATTTAGATTTTGATCAGATAAAAACTTCTATCAAAGACTATCTCCGTGCAAACTCTACATTCACGGATTTTGACTTTGAGGGGTCAAATTTTTCTGTTTTAATTGATACTCTAGCATATAATACTTATATTACAGCATTTAACTCCAATATGATTGTGAATGAATCCTTTTTGGATTCCGCAACTCTGAGAGAAAATATTGTTTCTCTTGCAGGAAATATTGGATATGTACCTCGTTCTAGAACCGCATCAGTTGCTCAGATATCATTTAATGTATCAACTACAGCAAATACTCCTACACTCACTCTCAAGGCAGGTATAGTGTGCGTAGGGAGTGCAAATGATACGACATATACTTTTGCCATACCAGAGGACGTTACAGCAAACGTTGTAGATGATACAGCATCTTTCAATAACATCAATGTTTATCAAGGAATATTTTTAACTAAAACTTTTTTATATGATGGATCTTTAGATCAGAGATTTGTTTTAAATAATTCTTTTATTGATACATCAACTCTCAGAGTTTATATTGGTACTGAAAGTACTAGGGGAATTGAATACTTTCTTTCCGAAAATATTTTTAATGTTGATAGCAATTCAAGAATATTTTTCATTAATGAAGTTCAAGATGAAAGATATGAATTGAGATTTGGTGACGGAATTATTGGTAAAAAATTGGGAGAAAATGGAGACGGAACATATATTACAGCAAACTATATTATTACTGACGGAAGAGATGGTAATGGAGCTTCTAATTTTTCATTCTCAGGTTCATTAGAATCTGCAAATGGGGAAGTCATTGATCCAGGAACAGTTACTATCACAACAAATCAATCATCAATTAATGGTGGAGATATTGAGCCCATAGATTCAATCAAATATTATGCTCCAAGATTGTACTCTTCTCAATATAGGGCAGTTACATCAAGAGATTATGAGGCAATTATAAAAAGAATATATTCAAATACAGAATCTGTATCTGTAGTTGGTGGGGAGCAAATGGATCCTCCACAATTTGGCACTGTACAAATCAGCATCAAACCAAAGAATGGACTTTTTGTTTCCGACTTCAATAAAACTCAGATTCTTTCTAAATTGAAGCAATACGCAGTTTCTGGTATAAATCAAAAAATAGTAGATCTCAAGATACTCTATGTTGAACTGGATAGTTCTGTTTATTATAACTATTCTCAAGTATCAAGTTCAGATTCTTTAAAGACATTAGTTATTGATTCTCTTCAGAAATATTCAGAATCATTGGATTTAAATAAATTTGGAGGAAGAGTTAGATATAGTAAAATACAGCAAGTTATTGATAATACGGATACTGCAATTACATCAAATATCACGAAAGTTATTATTCGCAGAGATTTAAAGGTATTGTTGAATACTTTTACCCAGTATGAACTGTGTTTTGGAAATAGATTTCATGCGAATCCGCAAGGATCCAATATTAAATCTACAGGATTTAAAATTGCCGGTGAATCATCCACAGTTTATTTTACAGATACTCCTAATATTGTTTCTGATGGTTCGAGTATAACTAATGCATCTGATGCTGGAGGACTTTTTCTTCGTAGACCAAATAATATTGGAGCAACAACAGGAAATCTTTCAATATTCAAGTTTAATGACAATGGGGATATGATTACTGTTGTTAAAAATGTTGGAACAGTTGATTATTTGAAGGGAGAGATTATTATCAATACACTAAACATTACAGAAACTTCATCTCCTAATAATATTATAGAGATTCAAGCATTCCCAGAATCTAATGATGTTGTTGGTCTTAGAGATTTGTACATTTCATTAAGCATTCCAAAAAGCACAATAAATATGGTAAGAGATGTAGTTGCTTCTGGTGATGAAATATCAGGAACCAGATTTGTTAATGATTTCTACACATCAAGTTATTCAAACGGAAATTCAATAAGAAAGTAATATGATACAGACTGGAATTGAATCTAGAGTAAAGATTCAGGATATAGTTTCCAATCAGTTGCCAGAATTTGTCTTGGACGAAAGTCCAAAGGCATTAGAATTTTTAAAGCAATATTATATCTCTCAAGAATATCAAGGTGGTCCAATTGATATTAGTGATAATTTAGATCAATACTTAAAGTTAGATAATCTAAAACCTGAAGTTATTGTTGATAATACTACATTAAGTTCTTCGTTAAATTCCGAAGAAACGACTGTTAATGTTTCTAGTACTAAAGGATTTCCAAATCAGTATGGTCTTCTTAAAATAGATGATGAGATCATTACGTATACCGGAATTACAACAAATTCTTTTACAGGATGTATTCGTGGGTTCAGTGGTATTACAAATTACCATCAAAATTTAGATAATGAAGAGTTAGTATTTTCAACATCAACTGCAGCAGAACACGCATCAAGTTCTTCTGTTCAAAATTTAAGTTCTTTATTTTTAAAGGAATTTTATAAAAAATTAAAATCCACATTTACACCAGGATTTGAAAATATTTCATTGGTGGACGAAATTAATGCTGGAAACTTCATAAGAAGGGCAAAGGATTTTTATGCTTCAAAAGGAACAGATGAATCCATCAAAATTCTTTTTAAGGTTATTTTTGGGGAAACTCCTTCCGTTATAAATCTAGAAGATTATTTGATCAAACCTTCTTCTGCAAATTATGTTAAAAGAGAGATTGGAATTGTAGAAGTAATATCTGGAGAACCTACAAAAATAGTTGGACAGACTCTTACAAAAACTACAGATGAAGGTACTAATGCATCAATTTCTGCAATAGAACCTTTTACAAGGAAAGGTAAAACTTATTATAAAATTGAATTGTATGTTGGTAATGATGAAAATTCATCTTCAGTCGAAGGAAGTTTTGAAATTACCCCAAACACAAAATTAACTGAAAGTGTATCGGCAGGATCCTCTATTTTAACAGTAGATTCTACATTAAGTTTCCCAGAATCAGGAACTTTAATTTCCGAAAATAATACAATTTCATATACAAGTAAAACTGTTAATCAGTTTTTTGGATGTAGTGGCATTAATACCACAATTTTATCTACATCAAATGTTAGATCTAATGATACTTATTATTCATATGAAGATGGTGATACATCCAAAAAGGTAGAGTTAATACTCCTTGGAGTCATAAAGGATTTAGTAGAAGAAAGTGAAAACTTTAAGGTAGATGAGGGTGATATAGTTACGATCAAAAATCTTGGAGATAAGATTAAAAATACGAATGCAAATTGGAAAGAAATTTTTGCAAATTCTTTTATATACAATACGAGTACAAGACATCAAATTTTAGATAATGACACTTATGAATTAGGATCTGCCATTGATAGGTCAAGTTTAAAAGTTGGGGATGAGATTGAAATACTAGAAAGAGACAGTGAAACTGTAGTCTCATCAAACATTTACATTACATCTATTGATGGGAATACACTTAATGGATTGGAAAATAAACCAACACTAGATTCTAATAAGTTATATGATGTAAGAAGAAAATTAAATAAAACAAATTCTTCAGGATCCGAATTTGCAAGTGGATCTTTATTGTCTGATGTACTTAATCTTTATGTAGATAAAGACGAGTATGCTTACGTAGCATCAAATTCTTTACCATCAGAAGAAAAAAATAATATACCAAATTATCGTCATAATACTGACGAAACTATCAAATCATTTACAATTAATAATTCTCAAGATAATGAGAATCTTAAATTTGATGGTGGTGTTAGTTCAGATGGAATTTATAATACCATACAAGTAGATTCTAGTGTACCTTTCTTAACTGGAGATAGAATTTTTTATTCTCCAAAAACGGAATCATTGGTTGGATTGGAAACCGGATCATATTACGTTAAAGTTTTAAGTAATAAACAGTTTCAACTTTATAGTTCTCCATTTTTTATTGAATCTGGATCTAGTAAAACATTTTTAATCCCACAATCGGGTGTTGGGACTCACACATTTACTCTATATTCTCAAAAAGATTCTACTTTTGGAGTACAAAAGATTTTAAGAAAGTTTCCTTTAGAGAAAAATATTAAAGAAGAAACTAAAACAGAAACATCCCCAGGAAAAGTTGGGATGTTAATTAATGGTGTTGAAATTCATAATTATAAATCTAAAGATGTAGTTCATTATGGTCCAATAGAAAATGTTGATATTCTTTCTGGAGGTGAAAATTTTGACGTAATAAATCCACCTATCATTGAAGTTGCATCTGGACTTGGAAGTACGGCAAAAATTCAACCAGTTGTTAGTGGCAATTTTGAAAAAGTATATGTAGATTCTCAAGATTATAATATAGACAAAATCGTTTCAATTGATATTACTGGAGGAAATGGCACTGGAGCAGTAATTGACCCCGTATTAGTTAAAAGATCTAGAGAGGTTTTATTTAATGCGGACGAATTTTCCAGTGGTGGTGGAGTCAATCAAACTACCAATCAAATTGCATTTTTAACTGACCACAATTTTGTCAATGGTGAGAAAATTGTATATAATTCTTTGGGAAATAATCCTATAAAGATTGGAACAATATCTGATAACATTGATCTTCCAGATAATTCATCATATTTTGTTGGAGTTACTAATAATAAAACTATAAAATTATATTATTCTTTAAATGATCAAAGATCTGGAATAAACACCGTAGGAATTTACACAGGATCTTCAGGAACACATAAATTTTCTACAGCATCAGTAAAAAATCAAGTTTCATACATCAAAATTCTTAATGGTGGTGAGGGATATACAAACAGAAAACTCATTGTTAAACCTGCAGGAATATCAACGACTAATAATTCTATCAATTTTAAAAATCATGGATTTAATGATGGAGAAATTGTAGAATATAGTTATGAAAATGGTTCTATATCTGGAATTACAACTACGAATCAATATTATGTCCTAAAAGTTGATGATGACTCTTTTAGATTGTGCAATGCTGGAGTTGGAGGAACAATCATTTCAAATTATGAAAGAAAAAAATATGAAGCACTAAGTAGCACCGGAACTGGATACCAATATTTCAAATATCCAGACATTTCTGTATCTATCAAATATACTAGTGTTGGGTTTGGAACAATAACACAACAATATCAAGAGTTAATTACAACACCAGTCGTAAAGGGTAAAATTGTAGACGCATATGTTTATGAGACTGGAACTGGATATGGATCTACAATATTAAATTTTAAAAAAAATCCAAATATAACATTAAAAAATGGAAAATCTGCACAATTAACACCAGTTATTATTGATGGCAAAATTAATAACGTTATTTTGAGTTATGTTGGTTCTGAATATTACTCAGTTCCAGATTTAGTTGTTTCTGGAAGTGGTACAGGAGCAGAATTGAGAGCCATAGTCAATAATGGACAAATATCAGAAGTTAAAATCATTAATCCTGGCATTGGATATGATGAAAATAGTACAAAAATAACTATCACTTCCTCCGGAAAAAATCTATTCTTAGATCCTCAAATAAGAAAGTTACGTGTCAATGAGAATAGTAAAAGATTTGTATCTGGAGAAGTTTTATTGGAAGGTAAAGATAAACTTCAATATTCAGTATCGAAATATTTTGAAGACTTAAGAAATTCTTTCTTAGAAGAGAATGATAAATTATCTGGAATTATTGGGTGGGCTTATGATGGCAATCCAATATATGGACCATATGGATATTCTGATCCAGAAAATACATTGGGAATAGAAGAACTACAATCAGGATACGTTCTTAATGTATCAAATGTTGTAGATAGACCTTCTGGATTTGATGATGGATTTTTTGTGGAAGATTATCAATTTAATAGAAGTGGAGATTTGGATGAGCATAATGGAAGATATGAAAAAAATGAACAATTCCCAAATGGAGTTTATGCATACCATGCAACAATAAATCAATTTCCATATTTTATAGGAAATAAGTACAAATCAAAATTAATTTCAGATTCTGATTTAAATCAGTCATTTGATTTTAACAGTTCAAATTTACTGAGAAATACTTTACCATATAAAGTATCTGAAAATAATGCTGATTATGATTTTGTAAATGAGACTAGTGATGTTTTAGAGCAAGAAATAGAAATAACATCTGTAACATCAGGATCAATAGAATCAATAGAAATTCAGAATTCAGGATCCAACTATAAGGTTGGAGATCAACTTGTTTTTGATAATACAAACACTTCAGGAAGTGGATTGGATGTTAGTGTTGCTTCAATTAAAGGAAAGCAAATTACAGAATTAAATACTAACTCAAGTTATTATCCAAATTCCATTTTTACTTGGGACTCTCCTAATAGAATAAAAGTTTCAATATTACCAAATCACAATCTTTCTAATCTTGATTATGTTACAATATCCGGTTTTTCAACAAATCTTTCATCTTTAAATGGGACACATAAGATTTCAGTTCCCTCCTATACAAATGGAAGATGTTTATCTACAATAACGTCATCCGGAATTACAACAGAAATTTATGTTGCACCAATTCCGGAGCAAATATCAGTTGGTAGTAGTATTGGTATTGGAACAGAAACCTTAAAAGTTCTGGGTATATTCAGAAATGAAAACATTTTAAGAATTGAAAGAGGATCAGTAGGTACATTGCATACGATAGGTACAGCAGTTTCTTTCTTACCGGACTCTTTTACTATTTCCAAATCTGTAGATAAATTTGAATCTAAAATAAACAATAAAGTATTCTTCAATCCAAGAGAATCTGTCGGTGTTTCTACAATTGATGGTGTTGGATATACTACATCATTTGTTTTTGGTAATATTTCTAATGTAACTAGAAGTATTCCATCTAAAGGAATTTATATTGATAATCATCCATTTAAAACCAATCAATCTATTACTTATGTTGTTGGGACTGGAACAACTTTAATAGTTTCTACTGATGGATTGGTCGCATCACAAGTTTTTATTGATACATTTCCAAATCTCTTTGTCGTTAACAAAAATCCAAATCTTATTGGATTAAAAACTTCTATAAATGGAGAAGAATTATATTTCCATTCTAATGGGGACGACAATGATCAATATTCACTTGAGTCAAATTATACCCAAATATCTGGAGATGTTGAAAAACATCAAGTAACTGTTTCTGTCTCTACGGCACATAGTCTTCAAAATGGAGATTCTATATCTTTAAATGTAAAACCAAATCTTTCAGTAGGAATTGGCACTTCAACTGCTGTTAGAGTACTTTATAAGTCTGAAATTGATGCGGTTGTTGTAAATCCAATTGGATTCAATTCCACTGGTATTAGTACAACTACAAATGAAATTACAATCACAAATCATGGTTTAGAGACTGGTGATAAAGTTCTTTATGAAGATAGTGGATATGAGGAATACTTTGTATATAAAGTTAATGATAACAAATTTAAACTTTGTGAAACATATCTTGATTCTCAAAAAAATCCCCCAAATACTATAGGATTTGCTTCTACTGGTGGTTCTTCCCAAACATTATCGTTGATAAATCCAAGATTGAGACCAATTGAGAATAATGATTTAAAATTTGATTTAACAGACTCTTCTTTATCTGGTTATAATCTTAAGATCTATACAGATTCTAAATTTGAGCACCAATTTATTTCTACAGGAGAATCTTCAGTATTTAATGTTTCTGGAGTGGGAACAGTTGGAGTTTCTTCAGATGCGTCACTAACAATCAATTATGATTCTAAGATTCCTCAAAATTTATATTATACATTAGAAAAAAATGGAACTTTAATTAACTCCGATATTGATGTAGTAAATTGTTCTTCTATAAAATTTGTTAATAGTGATTATAATGGATCATATGTGATTAGTGGAATAGGAACAACAACATTCAATATAAATTTAACCAAAAAACCAGAAAGAGTTTCTTATGGGTCAACAGAATGTGATTTATTAGAATACTCAACAACATCAACTTTATCTTCTGGTTCTGTAAATTCTTTGAATATTTTATCTTCAGGTTCTGGATATAAGAAATTGCCAACTTTAAAGTCTACAAACTCAACTTCTGGATCTGACTTAATTGTAAATGTCAAGTCAAATAAAATTGGTTCGACAAAAGAAACTAAAGTTATTAGTAATAGATTTACTTACTCGTCAGATAAAACTCTTAGACCTAAAGCTAATATATCTCCAAAGATTACACTAAAAAACACAAATACTATTGATCAGATATCACTTATTAGTGGAGGAAGTGGATATACATCATCACCAAATTCTGTAATTGTAAATTCTACCGATAGAAGTGTTATTAATTCTGGACTAATAAACTTTAGTGTATCTGAAAATGCCATAAATTCTGCAGAAATTGTAGTGCCACCTAAGGGTCTTCCTGATGAAACTGTAGAATTATTTACAATCAATAATAGCAATGGCATTTCTATTGAAAAAGTAGAATCTTCAAATTCTGGCATTTTTACTTGCTACATATCTACTCCAGTTACTGGAACAGGAACCACTTTTAGAGTTGCTCCATTTAAAGTTAATGATTTGGTCTTTATTGAAGGAATACAGAAATATAGTTCTGATGGAGATGGGTTCAATTCTTCAGATTATGGATATAAGTTTTTTACTGTATATAATTATGATTCAACATCATCAATTAATGATAAAGTAACAATAAACATTAGTGGTCTTACCACAAATACTGGCATCGCAAAAACGATTCAAGATTTTAGTGGAACTATTATTAATAAAACCGATTATCCTGCTTTTGAAATATCCCAAAAAATATCAGAATTTTTAATCGGAGAAACTCTATCTTCGAATGGAACAGTCAGAGATTTGAAAGTGTCGGCAAGTGATGAAAATACTTTAAAAGTTTCTGGTCAATATGATTTATCGGTCGGTGAAGTTATTGTTGGAAATCAATCCGGCAATATTGCTACAGTAAACACAATCGATGAAGTTTCAGGATTTTTTAATGTAGGATATTCCAATCTGAAAAATATTGGTTGGGATAATGAAACTGGTAAGTTGAGCGAAGACTACCAAGTTACTCCAAATAATGATTATTACCAAAATCTTTCATATTCTGTAAAGAGTTCTATAACTTATAAGGACCAACAATCTCCAGTTGAGAGTTTAGTTCACACAAGTGGACTTAAGAACTTTGCAGATACTCAAGTATCTTCTAATGTCAATGCTGGTTTAGGAAAATCTAATGATGGATTCACAATTGTTTATGATGTAATTGATAAAAAGAGAGTAGACACTATTAATAACTTTGATAATGTTATTGATGTTGATGTAGTTGATTCAAAATCAAAGTTTATAAAACTTCAAAACAAAAGAATTGCAGATTATGTTGAACTAAAAAATATGAATGTTTTGAATATTGATGATATTAGTAATGAATTTTCCAATTCAGAATCTCAAAATACAGAATTTTTATCTATAGAAGAAGTAGATGATAAAACATATTACAATTACCTTTTTAGAGTAACTAGTGAAGATGGTAGTGAAATTCAATTGACTGATGTAACTATTCTTAGTGATGGAGTTGACACTGTTATTGTTGAAAATGAATCTATAGTTGGTCTTGGATCAACAAGTTTACATTTAGTTGGAGAACAATATGGTTCTTTTGATTTATATACTAATGAATTTGAAGAGACATTTTTAAGATTCTATCCAGTGGATCCATATGATACAAATTATAATGTAAAAGTCATTAAACAAGTATTTGACTCTGGGGTCGGAACAGAATCTGTTGGATTTGTCGATTTAATTGGAATTAAAACTACATCGGTTGGACTTGGAACCACAACTATAGTTTCTTTAGATTCCTCCAATTTTGAATCTTTATATGTAAATGCTTTAATTTTAGATACAATTACTAAAGACACAAATTACATAAGATTGTATATAACACATGATGGCACAGATACATTCACTTCTGAATATTATATTGATGGATCTGCTCTGAGTTCATTCACTGGAAATCAAATAGGAACTTTCTATCCAAATTTAGATAGTGGAATTCTTTCTTTAACGCATGAAAATAATTCTCCAAATGCTATTGAAATACAAACCAATATTGTTGGATTTGGTACGACTTCAGTTGGAATAGGTACTTATAGAATTAAATCCTCAGGACAATCTGATGGACAAGAAAGAAGTATAATCTATAGTTCAAATTATACTTCCACGGTTTCAGCAGCTGCAACAACTATCGAATCTACAAATAAAAATCTTTTTAATGCATCAAAAACATTAGTTCAAGTAAGTGCAGGTTCAACAAAGGCACTTCATCAGATTATGACCGTACATGATGGCACTGATGTATACATTCAACAGTCTCCATTAATTTCGGTAGGAAGCACAGAAATTTTAGATAGTGCAGCAGGAATTGGAACTTTTGGGGGAGAAATAACTGGAAGTGATATGATTATTAAATTTTATCCAGACGCATCTCAAGTTGGTCAAATTGATATTGAAGTATTCAGTAAATTATTGTACACAGATTTAGATTCTGTAAATGATTATCCGGATTTAAATTATGGTTCAGTGACGGAAAGTATTGATGAAAAATTCTATAATGCAATTAATTTGGATAGAATTAATAAAAATAATTTCGTATTGAGAGAAAATAATATACCTATTTTCTCAAAAGAGTTCAATCCAAATTCAGTTTCTCTGGCAGCAACAACTGGCATATTTACAATTCCAAATCATTTCTTTGTAACTGGAGAAGAATTAATATATACTCCCAACTCAACATTTGTTGGAGTTGGAACTAGTGCAATAGTTACTCCTAGTGGAGAATTACCATCTACAGTATATGCAATTAAATTAACAGAAGATACATTTAAAGTTGCAACGACTGTTGGAGCAGCATATAGTGGTATTGGAACAACTTTTACCTCTCTTGGAGAAGGAAATGCACATAGATTTACTATGGCAGAAAGAAATTCTAAATGTATCATTACTATTGATGAATTGGTTCAATATCCTTTAGCATTTACTGGAATAGCACATAGTTTATCTGGAAATGTTGGAGGTTCACTAGGAATTAGTACCACTATTGTTTCTTTAACAGGAATTTCTAGCATCAATCCAAAAGATATATTATTGATTGATAATGAATATATGGGAGTGACTAATGTTGGATTAGGAACAACTAATGTTGGCCCAATTACAAACAGTGGATCTCTAAAATTGGTAGAAGTTGATAGAGGATTTGTTGGTTCTTCTGCATCAACACATTCCGATTTATCTGCAGTAACAATCTATAAAGGATCGTTTAATATTGTAGACGATGCAATTTATTTTACCGAATCTCCAAGAGGAAATCCACAAATTGACAAAACCAAAAATAATTTAGATTTTGAAACTTCATCATTCAGTGGTAGAGTATTCTTAAAATCTAATTATAATAATAATAAAGTTTATGATGATATATCCAATGAATTTACTGGAATTGGAAGAACTTTTACCTTAAAAGTTGGTGGTGCCAATACAACTGGAATTGGAACAGAGGGTTCAAATGGTCTTATTTTTATTAATAGCATTTATCAATCACCAAAAACTCAGAACAATCCATCCACATTTAATTATGAAATTTTAGAAGATTCTGTTGCAGGAATAACAACTGCAGAATTTTCTGGAATTACTAATCCAGATGATCCACTTCAATATATAATCTCCGATTATGATACAAATCAAAATGAAACTCCTAGAGGTGGAATTATAGTTTCTTATGGATCTACTCCAGGACTTGGTTTTGCTCCACTTGTAGGTGCTTCTGTAACTGCTGTTGTGGGTGCTGGAGGATCTATCGTATCGGTTGGACTGGGAACAACTGATAATCTCGGTTCTGGATATAATGGATTAGTTTCTATTGGAGTAACCGTCTTTGAAGAAGGACATATTGGAGATCTTGCATCAATAACAGCAAATGTTGGTGCTGGGGGAACACTTTCTTTCAATATTAGTACTGGTGGAACTGGATATAACAATCCACAAATATTTGTATCTGATCCATCGTATGATAATCTTCCTATTACAGGAGTTTATAGAGAGGGAATTGGTTCAACTACCGATACTGGAATTGGATTGTTAATGGATATTAAAGTTGGAGGATCTTCAACTACTGGAATAGGGTCTACTTATTTTGAAGTTACTGAATTCAAGTTCTCAAGACCTGGATACAAGTTTAGAAGAGGTGATGTATTTAAACCTGTAGGATTAGTTACAGATGTTTCTTTAGCATCCCCATTATCCGATTTTACAGTCACTGTAGTCGATACATACTCTGATAATTTTGCATCTTGGACATTTGGAGAGTTGGATTACATCGATTCAATAAAACAATTCCAAGATGGATCAAGAGTTAGATTCCCACTTCTTTATAATGGAGAACTTCTCAGTATTGAGGCTGAAGATGGTTCTCCTGTAGATCAAAATATTAATAATATTCTTGTAATTTTTATAAATGGTGTTTTACAAAAACCAGTAACAAATTACATTTTTGAGGGTGGAACATCATTCATCTTTACAAAAGCACCGTTACCTGAAGATGAAGTTGAAATTTATTTTTACAGAGGAGTTAAAGGAGTTGACTCTAATCAGGTAGATATAAAAGAAACTCTCAAAACTGGAGATATTGTTCAGGTTATAAGTAACAATTCATATCCAAGTACAATAACACAAGATGAGAGAACGATTTATAACTTATCATTCTCTGATAAATTTGAAACTGATCGATATTTTGGACTTGGAATTGATGAAATAAATTATAGACCACTTTCTTGGACTAAACAAAAAGCAGATAGAAAAATTAATGGAGAATTTGTAAGTAAATCGAGAGATATATTAGAATCTCTAGTCTTCCCAACGGCAAGAATTATTAAAGACGTATCTACATCTGACACTGAAGTGTTTATTGAAAACTCTGAACTGTTTAGTTATGAAACGGATAATGGATATACTGATAACTCCACACCATGCGATGCACTGGTTATTAATGGAATTTCTACAGTCGGATATTCGACTGGTCTTATTGAAAAAATTACAGGATTTACTAATATTGAAGGATTCTCAGGTATTGTAACTGGAATTACAACAACTACAGGAACAGGAGGAAATCCATTAGCACTTCAATTCACGATTGCCAGCAATAACTTTACTGGATTATCAACTGGATATCCCATTTACATCTATGATACTCAAATTGGTAGTGGAGTTACATCAATCAATAGTTCAGATTCTGAAATTGTTGGTATCGGAACCACATGTTTAGACAATATATATTATATCTCAGATTGGTCTTATAGTTCTACAATAGGAATCTTAACTTGTAATGTAAAATCGGATTCTAATATAATCGGAATTGGGACAACTGGAAATGCATCAAATCCAGTCGGAAAATATTCATGGGGAAGATTATCTGGAGGAACAAGATCTTCAAGTCCAATATCTATCGGAGTTACTGGAAATATTGTTTCTGGTCTTTCAACATACCCAACGATTCAAAGAAGAGGAATTGGAATTAGAAAAACTGGAGCACTTCCCAAAATTGAAATATAAAATTATCGTATAAATATCTAAAAAACTATCAATATGGCTGCATTCGTAACAGATCAATTTAGAATATTGAATGCTGGTTCTTTTGTAGAGTCTATCAGTAATAATTCTTATTATGCATTTTTAGGTTTATCAAATCCAACCGCAACTGGATTTGGTAGAACTTCTGATTGGAATACAAGTTCCGCAAATAATCCCACAGATAATTTTCAATATCGATCTCATTATAGAGATACTAGTCTGTTTGGGAAAAAAATTACCACAGAAAATGCTAGAAGGGTTATAAGAAAAATTGAGTGGGTTGAAAATAATTCCTATGATATGTACAGACATGATTATAGATCGGACAATTTATCACCTAAAGGAAAAAGTGCTAGATTATATGATTCAAATTACTATGTGATTACGAGTGATTTTAAAGTTTATGTCTGTATAGAAAATGGAACTTCTGGAATTGATCCAACTGTTCCAAATTCTTCAATTGAACCGACACACACTGATACAGAACCAGTAAAATATTCTGATGGATATAGATGGAAATATTTGTTTAGTATATCTCCGGCAGACGTTATTAAATTCGATTCTACGGAATATATTGTTGTTCCTAATGATTGGGAGACAAGTTCAGATTATACAGTCATTAGAGAAGGAGGAAACTCTGAAAGTAATGACAATCAGATTAAGGCAGTATATGTTGAAAATGGGGGAAGTGGATATACCAATGGAACACAGTCTGGTATAAAAATTTTAGGTGATGGTATCGGAGCAACTGCTTCTATTACTGTAACTGATGGTAGCATCACTTCAGTAACTGTTACAAATGGAGGTAAAGGATATACTTATGGGGTTTTGGATTTAAGTGAAACATCAGGAACAGGTTCTAAGTTAATACCCATTATTCCACCTTCTAAAGGTCATGGATATGATATTTACACAGAATTAGGAACTGATAAAGTATTAATGTATGCAAGGTTTGACGATTCAACTAAAGATTTTCCTATAGACACAAAATTTTCTCAAGTTGGGATTATAAAAAATCCAGAAACTTTTTCTTCTTCAACAACTGGAACGGGAGTTACATTTACTGGTAATACATTTTCATCTCTCTACTCCATTGCACTTACAGACTCAATATCAGTAACTGTTGGTGATGAAATAACACAAACACAAAATGACGGCAAAGTTGCAAAGGGATATGTTGCTTCGTTTGACACTGAAACTAAGATTTTAAAATATTATCAAGATAGATCATTATCTTTTGGAAATAAAACTGATCAAGTACATAGTAATCTCAGTAAAAATATAGTAGGATTTAATACTACAGATCCACTTTCCATAGGAACAATCAATCCAATAAATGGTAGTGTTATGATATTGAATTCGAAGCAGATCAATTTGGGAGTTACTTTTACAAATGGACTTGCAAATCCAGAGATAAATAAAAAGACGGGGGATATAATTTACATTGACAATAGACCCATTGTTCAGAGAGACTCTAGACAAAAAGAAGACGTTAAAATCATTCTGGAATTCTAAAAAAGATGGCACAAAAAACCGACTTAAATATCAGCCCATATTATGATGACTATGATAAGAATAAAAACTTTCATAAAGTCTTATTTAAACCAGGATATCCAGTTCAGGCTAGAGAATTAACAACTCTCCAGTCCATTTTACAAAATCAAGTAGAGTCTTTTGGCAATAATATTTTTAAAGAAGGTTCCATGGTTCTTCCTGGATCCATAACCTTTGATAACGATTATTCTGCCGTAAAACTTAATTTAATAAATTTAGGCATTGACATTTCTGTTTATATTAAAAATTTTATTGGAAAAACTATAACGGGACAATCTTCTGGAGTAACTGCTACAGTTAAAAATGTAGTTTTAACTAATGAAAGCGATCTCGTAGACGATGTAACAATATATGTAAAATATTCTCAAGCAGGTACTGATTCAGAAACTTTAGTATTCCAAGATGGAGAATCTTTATTTTCTAGTGAAAATGTAGTATATGGAAATACTACAATACCTTCCGGAACAGTATTTGCATCTTTGATTTCTTTAAATGCAACATCGACTGGTTCTTCAGCATCTATCGATAATGGGGTATATTTTGTAAGAGGAACATTCGTCAATGTTTCTAAACAAACTTTAATATTGGATTATTATACAAATAATCCATCATATAGAGTTGGATTGAAAGTAGAAGAAACAATAGTTTCTGCCAAAGACGATGAAACATTATACGATAATGCAAAAGGATTTACAAATTTTGCGGCACCTGGTGCCGATAGATTTAAGATCTCATTAACTTTAACTAAAAAGTTATTAACAGATTTAAATGATATTGATTTCATAGAAATTCTTAGAGTTGATGATGGGAAGATAAAAAAAGTAGTTGATAAAACTGTTTACAATATCATCAGAGATTATATTGCAGAAAGAACTTTTGATGAATCTGGACATTATGCGGTTGATGAGTTTAGATTAAATATTCTCGATTCCTTAAATAATAGAATTGATAATGATGGTTTATTTTTAGAAAATGAAATTACAGAAGAAGGAAATATTCCATCTGACGACTTAATGTGTATTCAGGTGTCACCTGGAAAAGCATATGTTGCCGGATATGATGTTGATTTGGATTCAACAGTAACAATTGACGTTGAAAAACCAAGAGATACTCAAAATGTATCATCTATTAATGTTCCTTTTGAGATGGGACATCTCTTGAGAGTTAATAATGTTGCCGGTGCAGCAGAAGAAAATGCAGAAATTGAATTAAAGTCTCAGTTTAAAGGAGATGGAAGTGGTGGAAGTGTTATTGGTAAAGCAAGAGTATATACTTTCAATTTAACTGATGCAGCATATTCTGGTGCAGCAACTCAATGGGATCTATATCTTTATGATATTCAGACATACACCAACTTAACATTTAACAGAAGTGTAACCGGTACAGAAATTCGTAAAACTTCTTTTATAAGAGGAAAAAGTAGTGGTGCAAGTGGATATGCAGTTGCTGCAGGCAGTGGCACGTCTTTAAATATCTATCAAACATCAGGAACTTTTGTTGCTGATGAGCAGGTGACAATTAATGGTGTTGATACTGCATTGAGTATTAAAGAGTTTACTGTTTATGGAATTAAGGATATCAAATCCGTTTCTCAAACTGGACTAGTTTCAACCCCATTTACTGCAGATACTGTTCTGAGTAGAAAGAAAATTCAAGGAATTAGTCAAGTTAGTATTGCAGGAACTACTTTAACAAGTCCAGGAAAACTTTTTACTGGCATTAAGGTTGGGGATGTTGTTAAATATCAAGATGGGAGTGATTTAAGATATAATAGAGTTTCTTCTGTTGATGGAAATTTAGTATCAATAGCAGTAACTTCAATTAACACTGTGTCTGGAGTTTTTGAAGGTGGTATTGGATCAAATGGAACTTACAATATTGAACTTGCAGTTCCAGAACTAAGAAATAATGAAAATGCTTTTTTGTTTGCAAATCTTCCAGATTTCAACATTTCTTCAGTCAATCTTTCAGATTCTCAACTTTCTGTAACTAGACAACTTGAATCACTATCTACCGATCCAAATGGACAACTAACATTTGATTTAAGTAATGTGACTGGAATTACTAGTGCATTTTTCCAATCTTTTGATCAGGAAAGGTATTCTATCCATTATGATGGTGGTGGAATTGGAACTATAACATCTGATGCTTTCAATTTAAGTGGAAATGTAGTGACTATTGAAGGGTTAGAATCCTCGCAGGATGTAGTTGTAAACGCAACTTTAGTAAAAAACAATATTCAAAGTAAAATCAAAGAATATGCAAGAAGTGCTGTAGGTTTTGTAACTTTCTCCACTCTTTCTCGTTCTGGTGCTGCAACTAGTGATTCAATTAATGATGGTTTAACTTTCAATCCATATTATGGACTAAGAGTTCAAGATAATCAAATTTCTCTAAATGTTCCTGATGTTGTTAAAGTTCTCTCGGTATATGAATCAACAAATACTGCTGATCCTACTTTAGATAGAATTCAGTTCTCATCAATATCTCAAGTAGATACTGATGCAATTATTGGTGAAGATATTATTGGTTCTGATAGTGGAGCATTAGCAAGAATTGTCACAAAACCATCTTCAAATAATCTTGGTATTGTATATCTTAATGATAAAAAATTATCTGTTGGAGAAAACGTAACTTTTAAAGAGTCAAATATAGTTTCTACACTTGAACAGATAACACTCGGAAAATATAAAAATATCACGAATAATTTTACCTTAGATAAAGGTCAAAGAGATGAGTATTATGACTATTCAAGATTAGTTAGAGTTGGATCTCAAATTCCAGAAAGAAGACTTTTAGTTGTATATGACCATTACACAGTTCCTACATCAGATAGTGGTGATGTGTTTACGGTTCTTAGTTATGATGCAGATAGATTCTCAGAAGATATTCCAAATATAGGTTCAAGAGGAGTGAGAGCTTCTGATACTCTTGATTTTAGACCAAGAGTTCAGAATTTTGCAGGAACAACATCATCCCCATTTGATTTCTCATCAAGAAACTTTGGAACAGATCCCAAGTTTATATTAAAACCAGGAGAAGGATCTTTAATTGGATATGATTTTTATCTTCCAAGAATTGACAGAGTATATCTTGATAAATTTGGAAGTGTTATTGTTAGAAAAGGTGTTTCTTCTGTAGAACCAGTTCCTCCAACAAATGAAGATGTCAATCTAATGCAGTTGGCGGAGATTAGTCTTCCTGCATATTTGTATAATACTGATGAATCCTCCATCAGCATGATAGACAATAGAAGATATACTATGAGAGACATTGGTTCTCTCGAAGATAGAGTTGAAAATTTAGAAAGAGTTACTTCTCTAAGTTTACTCGAAGTCAATACAGAATCTTTAAGAATTGAAGATTCTGATGGAAATAATAGATTTAAGAGTGGAATATTTGTAGATGATTTTAATGATAAATCTCTATCAGATGATAATTTAACGACTGCTAACATTATTGGAGGAGAACTTAGACCATTTGCATTAAGAAATTCTTTACAACAAAGACCGATTCCTGCAGTTGAAATTGCAGAAAATGAATTGGATTTATCTGAAAATTATAATTTATTAGATTCTAATGTTCAAAAAACTGGCAATACAGTCACCCTCAAGTACGATTCTGTTGATTGGTTAAATCAATCTTTTGCAACTCATGTTGAAAATGTTAATCCATTCCATATTGTCGAATATAACGGATTGATTAAACTTTCACCAGATACTGATACTTGGACAAGAACTTTTAAACTTCAACCCCGTATTGTTGAAAGAAATGTTCGAAGAACTATTAGAGGAAGAAGAAACGAAACAAGAGTAGATGTAAGATCAAATACTGAAACCGTTTTTGTTTCTTCTGGAACAGAAAAGTATATTCGTTCAAGAAATGTTTCTTTCTTTGGAACACTTTTAAGACCTCTTGCAAGACATTATCAGTTCTTAGATAATCACAGCAATCTGGACTTTATTCCGAAACTTGTTGAAATTGCCAATTCCAATAGTTTACAAAACTATGGATCTTCTAATGGTTCATTTGAAGTAGGTGAAACAGTAAGAGTATATAATGGAGAAAAAAGAATAGGAACATTTAGATTAGCATCATCAAATCATAAAACTGGAAAATTTAACTCTCCAGCAACAACATACTCTACTAATCCATATGTGACATCAGAGTCTATACCATCTGGATATAGTCAGTCTTCTAAAACTATAAACATTGATTTAAACTCATTGTCTGCAGAAGCGCAGGGAAGTTTTAATGGATATATTGAAAAAGGTGCTAAGATTGTCGGACAATCTAGTGGTACAATTGCATATGTAAAGGATGTAAGACTTATTTCAGATTCTAACGGAACATTATTTGGATCATTCTTTATTAAAGATCCACATGTAAATCCAGCACCAAATCCAAGAATTCTTACCGGTAAAAAAACTTATAGATTAAGTAGTAGTTCTACAAACAAAACTCCACTGCCCGGCAGTACACTCATCTCTGCAGGAGATGCAACTTATACTGCAAATGGAACTTTCCGAGCACTCCAAGATGTAACTACAATTACAAGAACTACTACTAGAGTAAGAAGATCAGATCCATTAGCTCAAACATTTACTGTTGGTAGAGATATTGAGGCACCAGATTTTAGTGGCGATAATGATGATGACAATGGAGTATTTTTAACTGAGTTGGATTTATTCTTTGCATCAAAACCCGGAGGCAATGAACCACTTACAGTTCAAATAAGAACTGTTCAACTAGGAATTCCAACTTTGAATTCTATTGGAGATTCAAAAACATTGACACCAAGTGAAATAGTTACTTCAACAGATGGATCAGTGGCAACAAGAGTAAAATTTAATTATCCAATTTATCTTGCTCCAGGACAAGAATATGCGGTTGTTTTACTTGCACCAAATTCAGATCAATATGAAGTTTGGACTGCAAAGATGGGGGAGAGAAGTATTGATACTCAAAGTCTTCCAGATTCTGAAGCAAAAGTATATTCAAGACAATTTGCATTGGGAAGTCTTTTCAAATCTCAAAATGGATCAGTATGGACTCCCGCACAAGAATCTGATCTTAAATTTAAACTTTATAAGGCGAAATTCGTAACAAATACTGGTATTGTACATTTTGGAAATCCTCCACTTGATGCAAGTAATGGATATGTACCAACCTTACGAGAAAATGCAATTACAACATTGCCTAAAAATGTAACTCTTGGTATTACTACAATTTCTTCTGGTGACGGATTGATAGGAATTTTAACTGCAGGTAGGAGGATTGCAGGAGCAGGAAATTCTTTTGGAACTATTGTTTCTACAGGAAGTAGTGCTTCTAGTGTCACAGCAACTGTTGCTGGTTTGAACTATACGACTGGTACAAGAAGCACAACCAATGTCTTTGGCAGTGGTAGTGGATTAACGGTAAATATTGGCAGTGTTGGTGTTGATGGAGATATTACTGGAATAACTGTTAGCAATCCAGGAACTGGATATGTAAGTGGAGATGTTGTTTCCATTACAAATGGATCAAGTGAAACTGGTAGAGATGCACTTATTACAGTTACCTCTAGTGGTGATATTGATACTTTGTATCTTACGAATGTTCAGGGGTCTATACCAACTGGAAATCTTGTATATTATGACACAGATACTACTACAGTTTCTCTTGCCAATACGAATGTTTTAAGTTCAACTGAAGATGGTGGCATTTTCTCCGGAAATTATTTGCAAGTTCAACATTTTAATCATGGAATGTATGCAAATAATAATAAATTAGTATTGAATGATATTATATCTGATACGGCACCTGCAGTATTAACCGCACAACTTTCATCCACAACTGGAGCATCTGGAATCATTAGTGTTGATGATTCTTCAATCTTTGAAACTTTTGAAGGTCAAGGTGTTAGTGCAACTAACATTGGATATGTTAAAATTGGTGATGAAATTATTGGATATAGCACGGCAACTTCTAATCAATTGACAATCAATTCCAGAGCAGTTGAAGGAATTGCGGAAAATCATGAAATTAATTCTCAAATAATGAAGTATGAGTTCAATGGAATTTCTCTAAGAAGAATTAATGGAGTAACTTATGATATCTCTGATACTGGAATTGAAAGTGATTCATATTATGTTGAAGTTGACAGAGCATCAACATCAACTATTGAAGGAAAGTCGATAGGATTGAATAGGGCAACAAATGGTACATATCCACAAGTATCATTTGCAACTGAATTAATTGGTGGTGGAAGTGAAATTAAAGCATCTGAAAATATTCTGTTCAATAGAATCAATCCAAGATTTAATATCCTGTCTCCAGGAAGACAAACTTCAATTTCCGCAAATATTAGAACTACAACAGGAACTAGTATTGATGGAAATGAAACCTCGTTTAATCTTCAAAATACTGTAGAATCTGTAATTCCAAATGAAGAAAATTATTTAGATTCTGTTCGTATGGTTTGTTCAAGAGTCAATGAATTAAATCAATCATCATTTACTAATGTATCAGGAAAGAGATCATTTAATTCTACAGTAACATTGAATACAACTAATGAAAACCTTTCACCAATGATATTCTTGAATGATTCTACTGTAGAATTTATTTCAGATAATATTAATAGACCTGTAACAAATTATTCTACCGATTCTTCTGCAAATTCTATTAATAATGATCCGCATGAAGCAGTTTATGTTTCTAACGTGATAACTCTTGCACAGCCAGCATCATCTCTCAAAGTTATATTAACTGCATATAGACCTGATCCAGCAGATATTAGAGTTCTTTATAGTCTAGTTAGAGAAGATTCTACTGAAATTGAACAAGAATTTGAACTTTTCCCAGGATATAATAATTTAGAATCAACTTCCGAAGGTTCTTTAAAAGTTGTAAATTCTTCATTAAATGATGGAAGACCTGATGTTAGAGTTCCTGCAAGTGAAAAAAATCAATATTTAGAATATGAATTTACTGCGAATGATTTGGCAGATTTTAGTGGATATAGAATTAAAGTTGTTATGTCATCAACAGATCAAGCAAATTATCCAATTATTAGAAATCTTAGAACTCTTGCATTGAAATGAAGAAACTGACTAAAGTTAAAGATCATCCTCATCTCTATCGAGATGAAGAAAGTGGAGCAATTGTAAATTATGATACTGTTGGATATGGACAAAGACTGAAAAAAATTGAAACTCAAAGAACCCAAAAAGAGGAACTAGACAATATGAAAAAAGATATTGAAGAAATTAAATCTTTACTTAAAGATTTTTTGTCAAAATGATTGCTTCAATAATTCATATAAATATCTAAAGGATAATAATTCATAAAAATAATGGCAGTTTATGTATCCAATATCTTGATCGAGCAGGGATTTGATTTTTCAAGTTCTTTTGCTTTAGGAGATTCTAGAACAAATTCTAGTCTCAATATTACTGGATATGGTGTTACTGCACAGTTGAGAAAAAATCCTTCTAGTTCCACATCAGTTTCTTTTACATCTACAATTTTAGATGCGGAAGTTGGCATCATCCAACTTTCTCTGACAGATGAGCAAACATTAAGTTTAAAACCTGGAAGATATGTTTATGATGTTATGGTTGAGATTGGGGGATTGGATTCTGGAGGAGCAAAATATAAAGCATTTGAAGGTATGGCTTTAGTAAGACCGGGGGTAACAAGGTAATGCCAAGTATACCAGATAGAATTGGTGGTCAAGGGGTAATAAAAGTCCTTTCAAATATTAGTGGATCATCTGTATCTAGAGTTTTAGATTTAAGTGATGTTGACGCATCATCTTTGGCTGATGGATACTTTTTAGAGTATAATGCAAATACATCTAAATTTATTACAACAGATACATTTAGATTTGTAAGAAATATAAATGTAACCGACACAACAACGACTCAGAATCTTGATGTTACTGGAGTCACCACTTTTAGAGGTGACTTATATGTAGGATCCGATTTATATGTCCAGGAATATTTAATATATCAAAATAATTTTAATGGTCCAAATGGTATAGGATATTTTGATAATGATGGAAAATTAGTAAGTACTGGAAACACTTCAACTGCGATAGAAACGAGTAATTTTATATTAACAACTGATGAACCATCAGGAATTGTTACCTGGACTAGTGTTATTGATGGAGGTGTTTATTAATGTCAAAACCAAGTAGTAGGCAGCAATTAATTGATTATTGTTTAAGAAGATTAGGTGCTCCTGTATTAGAAATTAATGTAGATGATGATCAAATCGATGATTTGGTCGATGATACAATTCAATATTTCAATGAACGTCACTATGACGGTGTTGAGAGAATGTATTTAAAGTATAAAGTTTCTCAAGACGATTTAGACAGAGGAAGAGCAAATGGAACAGATGGGGTTGGTATTGTAACAACAACAGGAACTTCAACAAATATAAGTGGATTGGGAACTATAACTTCAAACTTTTATGAAACATCGAATTTTATTCAAGTTCCAGATTCAGTAATTGGAATTGAAAAAATATTTAAATTTGATACCAGTTCAATTTCTGGTGGAATGTTCAGCATAAAATATCAATTATTTTTGAACGATTTATATTATTTCAATTCCGTTGATCTTTTGCAATATGCAATGACTAAATCATATCTTGAAGATATTGATTTTTTACTTACAACGGAAAAACAAGTAAGATTTAATAAAAGGCAAGATAGATTATATTTGGATATAGATTGGAAAGCACAATCTAAAGATACATTTTTTGTGATTGATTGCTATAGGGCACTAGATCCAGAATCATTCAATCAAATATACAATGATTCTTTTGTAAAAAAATATCTTACTTCATTGATAAAAAGACAATGGGGACAAAATTTGATTAAGTTTAATGGAGTTAAACTTCCTGGGGGTATTGAGTTAAATGGAAGACAAATATATGAAGATGCAGAAAGAGAATTGGATGATATTAAACAAAGAATGGCATCTGAATATGAATTACCACCTTTAGATTTGATTGGTTAATTATGGCACTGAATCCCTTTTTCCTTCAAGGATCATCTGGAGAACAAGGTCTTGTACAAGACTTAATAAATGAGCAGTTAAAAATTTATGGAATAGAAGTTTATTATATTCCAAGAAAACTTTTAAAAACTGATAATATATTAAATGAAGTTCAATCATCAAAATTTGATTCAAGTTTTATAATTGAAGCATATTTAAACAACTATGATGGATATGCTCCAGGTAGTGATCTTATGACCAAATTTGGTTTAAGACTCAAAAATGAAATATCTTTAGTTATTTCAAAGGAAAGATTTGAAGAATCTATTTCTCCATATTTGGCAGAAATAATGTCAGTATCTCAAATATACTATCCAGGAGAAGATTTAGTATTTGTTGATAGACCCAAAGAAGGAGACTTAGTTTATTTTCCACTTGGAGAAAGATTATTTGAAATTAAGAGAGTTGAAGTTGAAAAACCCTTTTATCAGTTAGGAAAAAATTATGTTTATGAGATATCTTGCGAACTCTTTGAATATGAAGATGAAGAAATTGATACCGGCATTTCGGAAATTGATGAAGTTTTAGAAGACGTTGGATATATTACCGATCTAAAGTTGGTTGCTTTTGGAGGAACTGCAGAATGTCAAGCATCAATTAGTTCTCTTACTGGAGTCAGTAAAGTTGTTCTTTTAGATGATGGTTCAGGATATACTGGAATACCTACTGTTACAATTAGTGATCCTGGAGGAAATCCAGATACAAGTGGAATATTAGGTGCCCTCCCAACATCGCAATATTCAAAAACTGCCACGGCCGTAGCAATAACAACTTCTGTCGGAGGTGTTCAATCGATAAAAGAGATTTTAATTACAAATACTGGATATGGTTATACAGAACCACCTACAGTGACTATTACTGGAGGTAATGGTTCCGGTGCTATCGCAACATGTATTATATCAACAGGTTCTATTTTAAATATTGGAATCACCGATAAAGGAGACAGATATTATCAACCACCAACGATTACAATAGATCCTCCAGTTGGTGGAGGAACAACAGCAACAGCTATATCAAGAATTCAATCAGGAAGACTTTCCGAAGTTTTAATAACAAATGCTGGTTCTGGATACACAACAATACCAAATATTACTGTTTCTCCACCACCTCCTGTAGGATTTGGTACTTATATTGTCTCCGAAACTGTTACTGGATCTCTTTCTGGAGTTACTGCCGAAGTTAAGTCATGGACTAATCCCGGACAAGATATCGATAAAACTTTAAGAGTTTCTATAAATAGTGGAACATTTAGTGAAGGGGAAAATATTGTTGGATCATCTTCTTCCGCAATATATACTTTAAAGACCTATGATTTAGATACCTCATCAAGTGATCAATATTCAGACAATGATGATTTTGAATCGGAGGCAGATAAAATACTAGACTTTACAGAATCAAATCCATTTGGTACATATTAATGTTAGGAACATATTACTATCACGAGATCATTAGAAAAACCATCGTGTCATTTGGCACACTTTTTAATGATATTCATATTCATCATAAAAATGATTCAGACAATACTATTTCTGATATGAAAGTTGGTCTTTCTTATGGACCTTCTCAGAAATTTTTAGCAAAAATACAACAGCAGGCAGAATTATCAAAATCTGTTGCTATTACACTTCCAAGAATGTCATTTGAGATGATTGGAATACAATATGATCCAACAAGAAAAACTGGAATTACCCAAACATTTAAAGCTTGCGATGATGGAGGGAATGTAAAAAAGGTATATATGCCCGTTCCTTATAATATTACATTCGAATTAAATATTTTTAGTAAATTAAATGATGATGTACTACAAATAATAGAACAAATATTACCATTTTTTCAACCATCTTTCAATTTAACAATTGATTTAGTCGATTCTATCGGAGAAAAAAGAGATGTTCCTATAGTTCTCGATAGTATTGATTTTCAAGATGACTATGAGGGAGATTTTGCAACTAGAAGAGCACTCATTTATACTTTAAGATTTACTGCAAAAACACACCTATTTGGTCCTATTGCAGATTCTACAGATGGTCTTATTCGTAAGGTTCAAGTTGATATGTATTCGGGTACAAACACTCAAACTGCAAAACGTGAAATGAGATATACTGTAACACCCAAATCACTTGAAGATAAGAATAATGATGGAGTGATTAATTCAATTGACGATGCACTTCTTGAACCTGGAGATGATTTTGGATTTAATGAGGAATGGGATTTTTTCCAGGATTCCAAACAATACAGCCCAACCCAACAAACTGATATTTAATAGTTATGTCTAATAATTATGAATCGATAGATAATGCACTCAACACAACGAGTGATATTATTGAATCAGAAAATAAGTCTTCTAAGATTAAACCTATCGATGTGACGAGAGAAGGTCATATTGATAAAGATTATGAGTATAGTCGTGCAAACCTTTATTCCCTCATAGAAAAGGGTCAGGAGGCAATCAACGGCATTATGGAGGTAGCAGGTGAAGGAGGCAGTCCAAGAGCATACGAGGTCGCAGGGCAGTTGATTAAGAGTGTTGCTGATACTACCGACAAGTTGATAGATCTTCAGAAAAAACTTAAGGAAGTTGAGGAAGATTCTAAAAAGACTACTAATAATGTCACCAATAACGCAGTGTTTGTTGGATCGACATCTGAACTACAAAAAATGCTAAAGCAAGGTTTTCTAAATAATAAGGAATAATCTTGCTTTTAAATAATGGCAACAAAGTCGGGAGATCAAGGTCTTCGAGATTGGTTTGGTAAATCAAAATCTTCTGATGGAAAACCTGGATGGGTTCAGCTTGGGGGAAAATTTGCAGGTAAACCCTGTGCCCGTCAACCTGGACAAACTTCTACACCAAAATGCGGAAGTTCAAAAATGGCAGCAAATTTGAGCGATGAGGAAGAAGAAAGAGCAAGAAGAAGAAAAAATCGTCAAGATCCCAACCAACCAGAAAAATCTGGTGGAGCAAAACCAACTAATGTAAGGACTGAAGGAATGGACATTCAGGAAGTAAAAGATAAACCAGGAAAAGGTAGTGGCAAAAAAGATGCCTGCTATCATAAAGTGAAGTCACGTTATTCCGTTTGGCCTTCTGCTTATGCATCTGGAGCACTTGTAAAGTGCCGCAAAGTTGGTGCCGATAACTGGGGCAATAAATCAGAGTCTTATGAGTTCTCTAACTGGAGAGATGATTTTCAAGCAACTGAATATGAATTTGTAGATATTATCAAACCAGAACCAATCAAAGGTGGCCAGCAGATTAATGAAAATGTTTCATCTGGAAGATCACGTCTTGCAAAATCGGGAAGAGTTGCGGGCAAAATAGTTGGTGCGGTTACTAATACCGAAAAATCTAAAGAATTTGAAAAGCAAAAAGCAAAAGATATTTCAAACGACAAATCATCCGCAGATAAAGTAGATGTATCAGGGTTGAGTCCAGCAGAAGCATTGACTAGAAAAAGACAAGCAGAAAGAAAAGCAGCAAGAGAAAGAATAAAATCTAAGGAAAAAGCAGAAAAAGAAAGATTCAAAGGAGGAAGATTTGGAAGAATGAGAGAAGAAGCAGAGTTGGATGAAAAATGTTGGGATGGTTATACTCAACAAGGTATGAAAAAGAAAGGTAAGAAAGTTGTTCCCAATTGTGTTCCAGTTGGAGAAGAAAAGCATACTCCAACTAAATCTGATTTAGAAGCAAATATTGGTGGTGGAAATTTACAAAAACTTTCCAAGAAAGCATCAAAAAGAATTGATTATGATGTCGATGGTGACGTAGATTCTCAAGATAAAGTCGAAAAAAGTAAGGGTGAATATGGAGAGGAACTTCCAACTCCATTTGGCAAGTTTAGAACTGGAGATGCTAAAAAAGTAAAAGTCAGGAAGGAAGAATTTTCTGATTGGAGGGGAGAGTTATCAGAAGCATCTGTAAAAAAATATTGTCCCAAGTGTAAAAAAGTTGAAACAAAATCTCAATGTGCTTATGGCCCCAAGTATTGGGAAGATAATGCTGAAGAAGTGGAAAGTGGAGATATGTCTGAAGACTGGCAAAAGGTTAATAAATCAGATAAAACTGATGGAATGAGTCCTGCAGCAGTTAAGGCATATCGTCGTGAGAACCCAGGTTCCAAATTAAAGACTGCCGTAACTGGTGATCCAAAACCAGGAAGTAAAGATGCCAAACGCAGAAAGTCTTTCTGTGCTCGATCTAAGGGTCAGCAAGATATGCATAACATTGATTGCTCTAAGACCCCAGACAAACCCGTATGTAAAGCCCGTCGTCGTTGGAAGTGCTGATCAATGAAAAGTTTTCAACAATTTCTCTCAGAAAGTATCACCATCAATGGTGATTTCAATGGCACCTTAAATGTGGGTGCTTCTCAACCAGAACAGGCATCAGAGTCATTCTTTGCCGATGTTATGTGGGAAGGTAAACTTTATCGTTTAGAAGTAGAAGGCAAAATGCTTTCCAAAAACGAACTTGCAGAACAGATTCAAGGAGAATATCCTGGAGCGATTGTTCATAACGTTTATCCAGCTCAGTTAAATACATCAGGAGTTAAAACCATACAAAGGTATCAACCTGAAAGATTGTCGTGGAGTGATTAATGGCACAGTGGAATAAAATTACACAAGACTACCTCAATCAAGAGAGAAGTCTATTTGAAGTCTATATGTGTGCCGATAGATACGGCAACATTGATGGATGTCACGGAACAGCAAGTGGAAGTAGTGCATTTGGTGAAGTTGTATCTGTTCCGATTACACCAGTCTTTCAGTTGGATGGATTGTATGGATTAAACTCTGATAGGTTTGAAAGATATTCATCAGGCACTGGGATTACTACCTCCAATACTTTGATGGTAGCATCATCAGGAACTGGTGCATATGGATATGGTGTTATTCGATCTAAGAGATCAGTAAGATATCGTCCGGGGCAAGGTGCTCTCTCAAGATTT
>Ga0213867_1000147_pt1 | contig 32803 bp, 36 predicted proteins | sample PICome_12_FD_160120 | JGI IMG/M metagenome (GOLD analysis project Ga0213867, IMG submission 160120) | Coastal seawater microbial communities near Pivers Island, North Carolina, United States - PICO540 | ecosystem: Environmental > Aquatic > Marine > Coastal | place: USA: North Carolina... | reverse complement strand
AGAATATCGCCGTCTTTAGGATCTCTGTTAAATGATCTGTCAAGAGTTGGGTCATCACTATTTGAAACATTACTGTATATTCTTAATGCATCACCCTCAAGAGGATCAACATTGATTTCCACAGGATTGTTGAGGAATGCATCTCCTTCAACTGTAATTTTATCCTGGAATGTTACAGGAGTTTCAAATGTAGTGACAAGACTTCCAAGATCATCGCTATCATCTTCCGATGATTCAAGTGTTGCTGCCTCAAGGAAGGTCTCTTCGCCTGTAATAGCGTTGATCTTGCGGTTACCGATATAGAGGTCACCGTTGGAGTTTAGACCCGTGTAGAAGACAATACCGCCGTCTTCACGCTTTGCTTGAGCATAAAAGTCTTGCTTGTCCGAAAGAATGACTTCTTGACGGAGTGGAAAACCAGTTGAGTAGTTACCAGGACCGAAACCAAGGTATTCAAATGTGTGGTTACCAGATCTTGCAATCGAAGGACGGCGTAATTCAACGTAGAGTTTTGATGCAGATGGGGTAATTTGATCACCAAAGATAGGAATCTTTCTATCTTCTGATCCAGAAGTAGCATTTCCTTCTTGAGCACGAATTCTATTGTCAATAGTTTCGCCATCGCCATCAGTTAATGTATTAGTAAAGTTATCAGAAATTCCAAGATTTGCAATTAGATCTAAAGTTGATTCTTTAGTTTCACTATTTTTGTTATCGTTAACTGTGACAAGACCATGTACATAGTTGTCTGCAGCAGAAACTGTTGCAGGTGGATCAACAAGTGTACTGTCAATGTTCTTGAACCACAATGGATCATTCTTGTAATCAAGTGGGTATAATTGTGAAATTGGTTGAGAGAACTTAAAGTTTCTGAAGTTTGTACCAACACCAGGACCTTGTGGGAATGGAGAAATATTTCCTCTTACTGCTGTTAGATAGTAAATACCGTCTTGCTGACCAGCAATTCTCTCCTGCAATTCATCAATGTCAAAGATATAGAAAGTATCTTCAATTTCTAGAACATCTTGTACATAATCAATGTAGTACTGAGAAGTACCACCACCCTGTACAGAAACTTCAATCTCATCACCAGGAACAGCAGTATAAACACCAGCTCTTGGAATTGCATAGAGATAATCATCTCTTAATGACTTACTTCTTCCGTCTGGATCTCCAATGCTATCTGGTTTTGCAGCAAGAGTAGTTGTTACAGATCCAGACTGTTGTGAGAATGTTGTGGTTGTATATTGATCATACTCAAGAGTGCCATTGATATCCTTAAGAATCATGTACCAATCACTTGTACCAGCAGTAGTTTCATGCTCGATAACTGCCTGAATGTAACCATTACCAGAACAATTTCCAGTCCACTCAACGTAATTAGATGAAGTTGATGTAGTTTCACTTTGAATAAATGTTCCGCCTTGTGGTTCAGTAATCTTTAATGCATAGAATAACTTGCCCTTGAGACTTGCATTAATAGTTTGATGATCAAATACTGTAATTTCAAGATAATCTGTTCCATTTACTGGAACTTTTCGCGCAGATTGAACATTGATTGCAATCTTAGAAGCAGTTTCAATCGTTACTGGGTTGACGTATGGGTCATATGATGGAATAAGAGTTGATGTGTATTCATTTTCTCTGAGACCAAGAACTTCAGATGTGTTTGCTGGGTTGAGCAATTGACAGAAAGCAGGAGCACTTCCCTTTGGTTTCAAGAGAAGTCGTTGTGGTACTAATCTTCTCTTATCGTCCGTTCTGATCTTCATAACGAAACCGTTAAGAGGATCACGAACAGCTTCAAGATAACTTGGGATTACATATCTGAATCTGTATACTCTATCTTCTTTCTCTCTATTGTCAGAAAGACGCTCAAACCAACTATCAGTCGTTCTAATCTTACCAGAAGCATCATCATAGTCATTCTGATGCATTCTGTATAAAATTGAAGTGGTAGATGGACTTGTTCCACTTGACTCATCTTCAACATTCAAATACCAAATACCAGTATCTCCTTTTTCACAATCAAATCTTAGTGGAGATTCTCTCTTGTCACAGAAAACATAGAAGTCAGATCCACTGTTTGGTTGGAAAGTAATTTCTGCAGTATTGTTTACAGCATCACTGAAGGTTGGGTGAATACTAAATTGTTTCTGTGCTGCAATACCAGTTGTTGTGCTGTTAGTTTTTACATATCTTGCATAGAAGAATGTTTGATCATCAATAGTATCACCAGTTGATAGAATTGGAAGTGCAGAACCAGTAATATCAGAAGCAACTCTAAAGAATACCTTCTGAGGAACACCACCATTTACAGGTAAATCGAAGACATGTGAAACCTCTGTCTCAAGAACTCCCGATCCAACAACATTACATGCATACTTGTGAAGATCATACTGATTATCAAGAACAAACTGATAGATATCAATTTCAACGTCAGTATCAATTGTATCAGTTTCAGGTGAGAAGATGTAAATACCAGCTGCAGCATTCTCTGGGCTGGTAGCAAGCATCAATTTGGTTTGATCGCCACCATTAAAGTCATTTGTTGTTGAATAATCTTCTGGGTACGTCTTTCTACCAGGAGCAATAACATAATACTTCTGGTTTGTCTCAAATCCAAGAGGCAATCTAATCAATCTCTTATCAGGATTTGTACCACTCTTTGCTCTTGGAACAAGTCTTACTGGAGTACCAGTCTCGAAGTTATGAGGGTTTGAAGTTCCACCACCAGTGTTAACTGTAAATACAGTTGCTCTTACAGCAAGATCTGCTGTGTTGATCTGCGATTCTCTTCTAACAACTGTTCCACCATTAAGAATAGTGTCAATATCATCAAAGTAACTTTGAATTAGTAGAGAAACATTTCCACACTCTGGATATGCAGTATCTTGTACAATACTGTCATCAGATGTTGGAGTAACAGATGTATCAAAGTATCCAGAATTTAGATCAAAATACAAGAATGCATTACTATTGGTTCCAGTTGCATTCAAAGTTCCACTGTTGTTTGCAATTCTAATAGTTGTAGCATTGACAATTTCACTGATAAATGCAACAGCAGGAACATTGCTTGTAATTTGAGTTGCGCCACTATTCAACTTACCATTGGTAAAGTCTCCTTGAGCATATTCTGCAACTGACATGCCAATGATAAGACCTGTCGTATCTCCAACATTAATTTCGGAAGATCCATTTGTAATTACACAACCAGGATTACCACCAACAGGTCCTCTTAGATAATCCCAATTACGCATTGCTGCGATACAAAGATTCTTAACATAATCCCATGCTTCCAATGTTTCAGTTAATTCATTCTCGATATAATCTAACTGACCACCAACATAATAAGCTTCTGCTGCTTGAATTACGTTAATATTAGATGTATCGGTGTAAGAACTTGGGATAGTAGTTGTATCAAGTGTCAAACGAAGATCAGTTACGACAGCATCTACAACGTATCCGATATCTCTTCTGCACTTAGAAATGTCAATACCACCTTTGAAAGATGGATCATCTGGATCTAATGTTGGATACTTATCAATAATGTAAGCATATGCTTCATTTTGAATAAATTCTTTGTTATTATTAATCTGGTTAGCAGCATCCTGTGCCCAGTTGTCAAGATAATTTCCTATCGATGCTGGGTTTAAAATACTTAGAGATGCTGTATAATTTTTAAATCCACTTGGAGAAAATGTAGCATTGAACTCAGTATTTCCGCCAGATGTTTGTGCATCAAGTCTTACATAAATTTTTTCGTCAGTTCTTGCACCAATTCTATATCCACCAATTGTTGCTGCTGGACGATCTTCTGGATTTAAAGCACCATCAGATCCAAGATACAGTTTCGTATGGTTTGCTGTGTCATTAGATTCAACTACATCAAATGTATAGTATTGAACTTTTTCAGCAAGAGCTCTTGAGTCACTAACAACTCTTGGAGGAATAATATCAGTAATATATCCACCCTTATCCTGGTTGAACGCATATCCTTTATGTCCAACAGCATGTAGTGAAGTATTACCGAAGTTTGAGTTAGAGTTGGTGATCGACATGTCACCACCCGACTCCATCAGGAAGTGATCGAAGAATCCAACAGCAAAGACCGAAACGCACTGGATGAAGGAATCATCAGAAGCACGGATGTGGAAGTTTCTCCAATCATCCTTCCAATATGCATCACCTTTAGTGTGGTAAGGAACAGTTGCAAACGCATCGTTTAGTGATGCTTGGTTCCAAGTGTTGGTAAATCTATCATAACGGATGAACGCACGGTCGTCTTTCTGAAGTGAAACGCCCGTATATTGAGCCACAACCATTGAACGGAAACCAGTTGCCTTGGATCCGTTTGCCCACATACCACACTGACCCCAGGTGGAACGAATTGAGCAGTTAAAGACATATGGCGACGCAGACTCAACAGAGTCAATCTCAGCAAGAGAAATAGCATTTGCTCCAAGTGCATTAGGAGCAGTGGTAGAATCGTAAGTATTACCAGATGTTAGTCCTACTGCAGCTGCAACAACATCTATGGTGTAACTGAAAACTTTTGGATCGTTATTGTCAAGATAAATCTTGAATGTACCATTTAGTTCTTCATCAAGTTCAGTATTCAGAACAGCAACATACTGACCATCAAAATAACCATGCTCAATTTTTGTAGTTACAGTTACTTTTGCAGTTGAAGTACCTGGAATATCATCAATCTTCAGACTATCAATTGTTCTACTGTCCGAAAGAGGACCAACGATTCTGTTCTCCTGAACAAGAGGATCGAGTTCTCCAGCATCATCAATTGTTGGTTGAAACTTACTAAATGCCTTACCTACTTTTTCATAGTAAAGATCCAGTTCCTTGTTTTCTGCATACTCCATGATGCAGATTTTGTGGTGAGAGAATTCAGGAACTTTTAAACTTGATGTAGCTCCGTCTGGTTGAGTATATACCTTACCAATTTTTTCACTACTATTATAAAGAGGAGAATTTTCTAATAGATCGCCATCTTTAATAGTAAACTGCCAGAGGTAGCAACCACCAGTGAGGTTAAAGATTGATGTTCTTCCTACTTCTTTATCTACTGGATCTGGTACATACAGAGGACGAATAATTGTTCTACGTAGGTCATAACCAACCAGAGAACAACCCCTTGGAACAATAGCTCCACCAGTTGTAGCGTTAAACTTGTAGAGAACGTTATCAGAATTGCTTAGATCAAGGATTGAATTATCAGTCCATACATTATTTACTTCATCAAAAGAAAATTCAGGTGATAATGTAGTATCTACAAGACCTGGGCGGTTATCAATATAGTGATTACCAGGCATCAGCATAATGCTGAACTGGTCAAATCTATCATTTCCGCTGCCAGGAACATATGAGTACCTTGCAACCTCAATAAATGCTCTCTGAATAGTCTTGAATGGTCTTAGTGGGGAATTACCTCTGTTATCAAGTTCGTCTGTTGCATTATAGTCATCAGGCGAAACATAAAGGTATTTTCCTGTCTTACTTGAATACAGATTATCAAGTCTTGTAAGAGCCATAATTACTAAAACCCTGGGTATTTCTTATCTCAGAGTATTTATACATTAAAAACTGCCCCACTTGGACTCGAACCAAGAACCCCAGAGTTAACAGCTCCGTGCTCTGCCAATTGAGCTATAGGGCATGGAGAATAGCGGACTTGAACCGCTGACATTCGCCTTGCAAAGGCGCTACTCTACCAACTGAGTTAATTCCCCGAGTGACCCCTCTGTTTGAGCATCATCTGGCGTCCCAGGATAGGCTTGAGGGGTGTTAATTCTACTATTTAGAACTCACAAAGTCATTGATGATTTCTGCTTGCTGAAGCACATCTTCCAGTGATGGATATTTTTCAGCAAAATTTACCGAGATCAAACCATCTGGATTTTGTCGTTGTGCTACTTCAAACTCCATAGCGTAGTTATCTTGTAGCATGTTGTATGCTTGCTTGAAAATTTCAAAACGAAGCTCATAAGGTGTTTTGGACATAATTTGTCTCCTGTGTGTATGTGTGTTTCCTCTGTCTGGGAATCGAACCCAGTTTCCATGTGTGTTGTCCACCCGTCCTTACCAATAGACTAACAGAGAAGGTGGGGATAATCGGTTAATCATCCCCTTACGACGCTACGGAAGATACCCGTAGTAGAAGTTGGCATTACTGCCAAAGCCCACGGTCGGACTTGAACCGACGACCTACGGTTTACAAAACCGTTGCTCTATCCAGCTGAGCTACACAGGCAATTTAGCATATGGAAATAGAAAGTCACAAACATAATGCTCAGCAAACTCTTTCCAAAGTTGGATTCCATAAACCCGCTGACTGGATCTAATTTTAGCATGTACTGGTCAAAGACGCAATACTCACTTTCATCAGATCCAGTTGGTTTGGAATGATCAAGGAGATCAGCAAACACTTTAACATACTTTTCAAAGTCTGTCAAGTAATTCTCGACCTCATCCATATGACACTTCTTGACATAAACATAACGAGAGAAGTGATTCCCTGCCTCAAAGAAACGAATGTCCTTTGTAATGTCTAAGTATTCACTCATATTATCATCAACAATTGGATGATGATATTCATAATGATCTTTTGGATGTTGAAAGTCAAAAACAATAATGACTTTCTTTTCCATGAATGCCATAAGATCTATACCAAGGCAAGGAAGGTTGCATCCTGTTCTTGGGTAGATGATGTTATTATATATGAACGTTTTACCGTTGTCAATATAAGTTTCGCGGGATTTTAAAATAGTTTCTCCGCTGTATATTCTGGAATGAATATAAGTATCATTTTGTTTGTGATACTTATAAAAATCTTGAGTGAGGTCTAAGTGTTTGAATAATACTCTTTGGTATCCCTCCCAAAACATTCTATTGTTTATCAAACTGAAAGAATCCATGTTTGGATCCCCATAACTGGGTGTTTGTTTTGACACACATTCCTTTATCAAAGACATTGTAATAATTTAAACCTAATTCTACTTTATTTTGTAGATAAGTCTGACTACCTTGCCAGTCTACAAAACACTCACACCCATCAAGACTACCATGGTATACATTATCTTTAAAAGTAAAGATAGTATCACAACCTTCTCTAAGGATTAAATCATCTTCAGTTATAGTGTCTAAATCTGTTCCCTTTACAAAACGCAGAGGATCATTGATGTCATAATTAATCACTCGTATGGTGTTATCCTCTTGTATTGGTCTGAGAACAAATTGCCTATAAGGTCTTACATCCCTGAATGCATATGCTTGTTCACCGTAGATAAGATCATCGGATATTTTCCGATGAAGTATCCTAATATAAGCATATCTCGTAGGATGTGAAAATGCCTGTCTCCTGTTGTTAAAATCTCCAATCAAATACTCAAGAAACTGGTTCATCGGGTAAAATTTCAGGATTAACGAGATCTATTTCAAACAATACAGGGTGGCATTCTTCAGCAATCAAATAATCGGAATAACGGAAGATATCTTCCATAGTATATTCTTGATTAAGTGCTGCCTCTGCCAGTACCCACTTGTTATCTTTATCCTCGTCTTCAAGGACATCAAAAGCAAATGGCATACTTTCAACATAATACATCAGAACAGGTACATTGTCAATAAAGACATGTTTCTTGCTAATAGTATATTTAAATTTAGTCATTTACTTTTGTCAGGGTTTCCTGGTAATACTATTTACACAGGAATACCCGCAGTCGGATTCGAACCGACACTGGAGGAGTTTTAAGCTCCCTATCTCTGCCTGTTGGATTATGCGGGCAAGACATTACACTTATCCGTATGCTTGCTATGGGGCACTACACCCAACATACTGACAGTTTATAATGGAGTAAGACACAATTTCCGTTGTGAATATTCAAGGGGGTTTATCCTCACCAACAGGGTTTCGGTATATCCGAACCGATGAGCACCTTGATTGGAACGTCTCAAGTTCCTAATGCCCGTTGTCGGTTACGATCCGACCTTCTATCTGTTATGAGCAGATCGCCTTCACCAGAGGGCCAAACGGGCAAGGAAAGAGTTTATAAAACTTCCCTGACTACCAAGTCTCACTCGCGTAAATATGATACTAAAAGCATCATATTCGCTCTAATAGTTTTTTCTTTAAGGATTGGCGTCTTGCTTTTGCTTGGCGTATCGCCTGGGGTTTCAGACTACGCTTCTGCTGTTTTTTGCTGTGATGCTGCCAGTTGGGAAGCGTAGTCATTGGTCTGCCTCAGTACTCAGTAATTATAGCACACTCTATGTAGGACGTACAGGGGGTGCAGACAGATTCACAACTGTCTGTCGCTTAATGAATGCCTTGAGTTCAGGTGTTTCTTCCCACTCCCAGATCTCCTCATGACCTTTGCTATCAATACGCTTATGAGTTTTTTTCATTTGTCATTTCCTCGAATTTATCTAAAATAGTATCAAACGAACCAATCTGTTCAATCTCATTGATCATTTTAGCGATCTGAGTGCAAACAATCGGTCGTTCTTGTCTTGCAGCAAATGCTAAAGCATTTCTCAGAGAAGCAGATGCTTCTTTGAGACTCTCATCAACTTGTTTACCTAATGCCATAACTAATCAACGTAACCTTCTTCTTTTAACCATTGTAGCGTAAGAGGGGTGGGTTTGTAAACCTCCCACATGTTTCCATTAGCACATGCTTGCAGTGCTTCCATAGTCATGTTCTCAGTTTTACCTGCCCAGGTTGCTTCTTTCTCCCATGGCCACGCTGACTCAGGATAGGTACGTTCTACCATTTCCCGCCACAGCATTGGAACATTATCTTCAGGCATGATAAGAGCAATCATACTATTATCAATGGTGCCTGCCATACAATCTTGTGCAGCGTGCCATCCTTCATGTCTCATAACAGACATAAGAGTAGCAGGATCAAACATATATGAGTCATTCAAATAGAAAGTATTAGTTACCGTATGATATACACCACGGTGACCTGGTGGGAAATACTTTTCATCAGCAAGAAATACTTTCACACCCACATCACTAAGAGATGAGAGCATGTTGTTGAACTCTGCTGTTACTGGCGTAAATGATTCTATGTTCTTGTAGTTAGAACTAATGTCCAACATGCTGAATACTTCTTTTACATCATCAGTGCATTCTCTTAAGATCATGCAACCCATGGCATCATAAGTATTGTATCCTTTGATTTTACTTTCATTTGCCATGGCAACATCAGATGTGCCAATACTTAATGCTATTAAGATAGCAGGTAATATGTTTTTCATAGTTAATTAAAGAGCTTTAAATCTCTCTTTCCCCTCAACAGAGTTATTCTACTGAAGTTCTGAGGTTTTGTCAATCGTCGTCTCGGAATAAATTCACGAGTCCTGACCACATGTGAAAGAAGAACACGTAAAGGAAGAATTTTCCTTCAAGATCTCTTTCTTTTTTGCGTCTTGCTGTATTAGTCATTTTTTTCTCCTTATCAATCTCTTTGACGCCAGTCTTCGGGTTTGTCTTGGGAGAACCAATCAACAATATCATCAGCACTCTCGAATCTGGTTTTATGATTGCTAGGATCTGGGTCTCCAAGGTCCATAGCGTTCATAAAATCATCTAGACCACCATCAACCATATCAGGGTTGCTGGCACGTCTTCTTGCCTGCCGTAGCATCGTCGCAGCGGTTCTATTATGTCTCGCCAACTTCTCCGCCCAGATCATGTCTTCAAGTTTGACTTCCTCACACTTGGTAATTCTTTCACAAATGAATTCCATTCTCAGGCGATAGTTCGTTGATAACATAAAAGTCTCATCACACCTGAATTATTTAGATACAAAAAAAGAGGGTCTTGCGACCCCCTTCACATTATCTAATTGTCAGATCAGAACGCCCACTTCAGACCAGCCTTGGTGCCGTAGTCACGGTCAACACCAGAGGTGCCCGAACCAACGAACGAAACTTCGCCGTAAGCAGAGAGGCTATCGGTCAGACCAACGCCAAGACCTGCCTTACCAGAAGGAACCCAGTCAGCGTCACCACCATCAGGAAGCTTGACGGTAGCGCCACCTTGGACATAGTACGAAGCATCTTCGCCAAGAGCACCTTCGTAACCAATATGGTTATCGATAGCGGTGCCACCATAGTTAGAACCAGTCCAACCAGAGTTAGCTTCGACATTCACATAGGGACCTGCCATAGCAGCGGTCGCCATGAAAGGTGCAGCAGCGGCAGCTGCGAGAACAGATTTGAACATAATTGTTTCCTCGAATTTACTTGCGGAATGGTTACCCGCAGATGAAGGATCGACTTGTGCCGATCGCTGAATTGATTATAGCACATGAAGCAGAAGCGCGTCAAGTGGTTTGGTGCGAGTAATTGAGGCACCTCTCCATTGCTATAGGAGTAATTTATCATGGCAAGTTGCAAAAAACAAGCCCCCTTGTGCCAGTTTTTGATACGGATATCCGATGGGTGTGATAAGATCTGGTTATCAGTTGAGGTTGATGATAAGACCTTTAATGTTTGTATTACCACCAACACTGGTAATTGAAGTCACCAATCCAGATGTTACTGTGGTATTAAGTGCATTCATCTTAATGTCTTGTGCTGTCTGAATGTTTAGTGCTTCTGTTCCAACTGAAGCAACATTTAATTGGAGACCAGGAACTTGTGACTTCAAATCATCAAATCCAACCAATGAAGGGATACCAAGGAAATCAAACTTAGTTTTTCCAAGAACTTCAAGTTTGAGATCACCAAGAATCTTATGCTGTATACTTCCAGTAGAAACAATATTTACAGAACTTCTTGGGTCAAGAGACGTTGTTGTTTCTTCACCAGATGGTACTGATTTGTATATACCTCCAGATACATTATCTCTAATAAATGCACAGTTAGTCTCAACTGTTCCCGCATTCATAGTTATTTTTCCACCATTTTCTCCAGCTTGTAATAAAATATCCTTATCTGATTTAAGAGAAAGTACACTAACCGCATTTACAGTAACATTAGTTCCTCTCAAGGATAAATGTCCTCCCTGAGACTCAATGTAAGCATTACCGTAAACTTTTAATGAATATGCTGGCGAATCTTCACTATTTTTGTCGTCTTTTGTAGTATTATCACCAGAAGTTTTTGCTCCCCCAATCTCAGTGTGAGATTTACCATCAATTTTTTTAATCTCATCGCCAGGAGTTTTCTGGATGAACTTTCCACCACATGCTGCGGCATTTGGTTTAGCACCAATCATTACAATATCACCAGACTCAGTAATCCTGAAATTGGCTCCACTGTCCATAACAACCATCCAATTGGCTGCTCCAGTTTTAGGATCAAATGTTGTTATGTACTGAACACCAGGAGAAGGTCTTGTTACAGTTACCTTATATCCATTCGATACGAAAGATGATGTTGCATTCTCATTTTCTGCCTGTGGAAAAAATCCACGACCAGAAGGATCTACAGTAGGCGCTTTGCTTTTTGCCATTATGGACAATCAATATATTTACCAGTTCCAATCTTGGCATATTGCTTACGCTCAAGATCTTGTATATCTAGGCATCTAAACGATGGCAAGAATAGTGCTCCAAAACCATTTCCACCAACAATTGTAACTCTTGGATAAGCATTAAATGTGACTGTTCTATCGAGAACTCGTAGAGAGATTATTCTTCCATTCTCAATTACAGCCTCGGCAATGCCAGTAGAACCATTTACAAAGACTTGTGGTTGTTCCGTATATCCTTGTCCTGGTCTAATCATAGTATATCCATCAATAACACATTGCAAACCAGAGTTATCTGGTAGATTTACTCTATATCCTCTTCCAGGATTAGTTATTCTTATTTCACTGACCCTTCCATTATCATCAAGTAAAGCAATTGCAGAAGCACCATATCCCTTTCCACTGATCAAGACTTTTGGTGGTTCTACAAAAGGTCCTCCACTATCTAAAATTGGAATCTCTATCAACTCGCCATTTTCATCTGTAATTGGATTATCAGCAATAGGATAAGATGATTGATCTTGTGGTAAAGTTATCGTAACTATGTTGCTACTTTGATCATTTGGATCGGACAAAATAGTGACTGGTACAGATTTCCCTGTTCCATTAATGCTGAATGTTAATCCTTCAGAACCTTCATCTACAGCATCATCATTAATTCCAATAGTTACAGTTGCTTTTAATTTTGTCTCATCATCTGGATCTGGATTACTCATTGTAAAAGTTCCAAGAAGCTTTCCGCCAAGAATATCATCACTTGTTATATTCAGACCAAATAAACTGTATCCATATACAGTTCCTGCAGCGACATTCTTGGTCTTTATTGTATATGTGACAAAATCTCCCTCAACAACAGAAGTCTTATCAGCAGTCAACTCAATGACAACTTCCCCATTTGATCCAGGGGTAACTGGACTTGTTGTAGAAGCATTTGGATCGGTAGGAACATCTGTATCGTCGAATTGACTATCTGTTGGTAAAGCAAGATTATCATATTGAATTGGATATAGTCCATTACCATTATTTGGTGAAATTACAACAGCACTGTCAATGATTGGGGAAGAGTCATCTCCATCACCAGAATTTTGATTCTGCAGAATGAATACTTCAGATTCCTGTGACTTATCACCAGAAATCTCAAAATATGAATTATAAACACCAGTTGATACTGAGAAATTTAACAAGAATTTTTCAATTGACTCATTCTCGCTGTCATTTAAGATTTGTATTGTAAAAGACTTTTGTGTCTCTTGTGGCGCAAATCCTAATATACCATTGACTGGGATATAGTCTTCATTTTCTGTTGCTGCATCATCCGAAGATGCTTCTGTAGATGAGTAATCAATTGACGAAGATACATCAACACTTCCCGATCTAATAACAGTGAAGGTTGCAATTTGACCCTCTGTTACATAGAAAGCACTTGGTATTGAATATACTATTAGGTTTTCTGTTTCTCCATTATCTTCATCGAAAGAACCACCAATAAAATCTACGTTGGTGCTTGGTTCTTCGATTGAACTATTGGCATCATCACAAACATAATCACCTTCTAAAGGACCATTTGATAGATCTTTTAGTAAATCATCTAAGAAATCGCTTTTCTTACCAGAACCACAATCAGTGCATACCTTTCTTGTTTTTACACAGCTCTTTGATGGTCCATCACAAGAAATTCCAAGAAGATTGAATATTGAATTAATTGCGTTTCCAACAAGATTTAACGGTTCTGCAATAACTCCCAGTATTTCTGTTAATGGTCCAAGAATACTATTGATAATATCATTGAGGAATGAAGTTACTTGAGTGATAAGTCCATTTACAAAAGTATCAACCTGACATGCAGCAGCTTGAAACACACTGTAAAGATAATCAAATAAAGTATCAGTAATCCACTGTGCTAATCTATCAGAAAGGTCGGCAATTGAACATCCAAGATTTTCTAATAATTTGTCTAAGAAATCTTGAACTGTTTTAAGACTATTTCCAAGAACGTCTGGTTTTAATAAGAACTTGACTAACTCGTCGATACCATCTTTAATAAGTTTTACGATCTCTCCTTTGACTCTTGCAACAAAAGTATCAGCAATCAATATAACTTTGTCGATATACTTTCTTGCTCCATCGACGTAGTTATAAATCTCTCCCGTTGCTTTACTTACAAGATAATCACCAAGTTGTCCGCCAGAATCTTGATTTGCTTTTAACAAATCTGCCATCACATCGCCAATTTGTCCCGCCAAATCCTTTTCTCCACCACAGTTAGGATCAGCTACCTCTACACAAAACTTGATTCCTCCTGGGTTTGTCTCTGAGTTTTCTGCATTTAATCTTGCTATGAGATCAGAAACAGTCTTTTCATCTTGTCCAGGAGGAGCACCAGCATCATTCTTATTTAATTCTTTATTTGCGGGAGAATGTACTGCTGGGTTACTTGCTGGATCTTTTACTACTTTAAATTCTGGGGATTGTTCTGGATCAGCTGCTGCTTCTGGAGCTTCATCTGTAGAATTAGCAACGTGTCCAATAGATCCCATAATAATAGGTCTTTGAGCATCATCATCTAAGAAGAATCCAATGACCCAATTACCAACTTCTAAGTTTGCAGTCGCACCAGTAGTACCACCATCAGAATAAGGTGTGGTAACAGGCAACATACTGTGTGCCCATGGGAGATCATCAGTCTTCACGATAGATGAAGTCTTCAGGTGTCTACCAACAATTCTAACTTTAAATCTGTTTGAATATTTGGTATCTTTCTTTTCTACTTGTCCTACCCACCATTTAAATTGAGATCCAATGGTGTTGAGAGGAATAATTGACTGCAAACTTTGATCCATATCAATTAGTCTTCATATACTCTACACTCAAGAGCATTTGGATTGGCATCACAGTACAACTCAAGTGGAGTTGGATCATGGTGATCATTTGGATGATTTTCTGCATATGCTTCCAATTCTTCCAATTCGCCTTCAATATGACGACGACGTTGAGGTGAGAGTTGGGGGTTTTGTAATTCTTCTTTGTCTGCTTCTATATGCTTTTCAATACTTTTCATTTTTACCTCCGTATAAGTTTATTTATTGCACCGAGCTGGCACCATTTGGCAATCCAAGTGAATCTCTAATGAGTTCAAGTTTAGAAAGGACTTGACCGTTACCAGCATTAAACTGATGTTCTACACCAGAAATTAAATATGTTCCACTATTCTCTTCATCCCATGGTTTTACTTTTCTATCCTCACCTGGAACAGTGTTTGGTAAATAAACATTGATTTTTTCACCAACGGTCAGTTCTGGATTTCCTGGTAAAGATATATTCATTTTGTAAGAACCAATGATAGTCTCTCTACCAATTGATTGTGCAATATAATGTTTTGCATAATCTGGATATTGTGTTTTTTCACCATCGTTGGTTGCTTCCAATCCATTATACCATGTTTCGTGGTCAATAACAGCAGACATCACTCTGGTTGGATTTTTGCTTGCTTCTTCTTGATACTTGCCAAGTTTTTCTTGTGTACCAAGTTTTGCCATATTTTTATAAGTGTCAGTAAGTGACCATACTACTTCCTCATATTTTCCAGTGGAGAAATTATAGCAGCAAATAATTGAGGAGAAACCACCTAACCTCAATTTCTTCATAATGTTTATCTCGTTATCATAATTAAAGGAATAAATTTTCTTTTCATTTTCATCAGTGTTTGGATCATAGTAATAGTCACCAATTACTTCTCTTCCTCCAAATGAACTATTTGAAGAAGAACATGTTTTATCTATTGATTCAAAGAAATATCCATTTTTATTCTCATAGAAGAAGTATCCTGCCGTTCCCTGTATTGCATTAGTATCAGATTCTTTAGTGCTTCTACTTCCACTTGAACCAGAAGTGCTGGACTTTTCTGAAACTGCTTTTGATGATATTCTCTGTAGAATGTTGAAAGGAGACATTCTCCCTGGAATCAAATTAACATCAAAGAGTGATTTCTCTACAGTTATATCTTTTTGGGTTTTTAATTCATTTTGTAAAACTTTTTTAACAACATCAGAAACATTTCCTTTTAATGGAGTAACTATCTTAACAGATTCATTTTTTATTGCTTCTTCACTAATAACTTTTAAATTATAATACTGAATTTTATCTTTAGTCGATCTATCTGTAATAGACCAAACAACCATATTATATTCATACTGCTCTTCATTTGGTGCTTTTACTTTTATAGTAACTTTTTCCCCTCCCTGCAATGGCAAAGTTCCAATATAATTCTCCGTTGAATCCTGGAAAACAATGTTTCCACAAACAAATGGAGCATAAATGTTTTCATTGTAAACAAATTCTAATACATTTGATCCAATGGGAATGACTTGTCCAGAAATACTGGTTAAAGTGGAGTCTGTAAATTCAAACTTTCTTGATAAAACTGCCATGATTTATTCTCCTTAAACAGACATTGTTAATTTATTGATGTCAATGTAAGCACCAAGACCATCAAATGCTTGATTTGTTGCTCCTCCACCTGTTTCACTATAAGATTCTCGTGATGGTGGAGTTTGTTGAGTTGGTTGTGATCCTTGATTTGACAATGCCATAGCAACTAAAGAACTGCGTTTTGCAGTTTCTGCTGCGGCTGAAGCAGTTTTGACGTTCTGAGCAGTTTGAGATTGATTTTGTGCTGGAGGAGAAAGACTTGCTTGATCACCTTGACTTGTTTCTACCCATCCAAATTTGCTTTCTGATCCACGTAGATTTCCAAGTTTTTTATAAGTTTTGACAACTCCATTGAAATCAGCTTTATCACCAACAGAATATGTCTTGTTTGGATCATATGCATCAACCATTTCAGGAGTAGCAGGAGTGCCAAGGTTATCTTCTACTTCTTTAACTTGTCTCCAAAGATCTTTATTTGACTCTGGTATTTCTACATGAACATGATTATTATGTTTGCCTTGTGGATCATCCGCACCATATACTGTCCTATATCCTCTTGCTTTAAAGAAATCAACTACAAATTTAGCTTGATTTGCGTCTCCAACTGGAACATCAAAACCATATCCATGTTTATGTGCATCTGAAACATGGATATCCTCATATGCATCATCATCTGCCAAATCACTAATTGAAGTTCCTCCTGCAGATCCTCTCAATTCTCTAATAGCAAGATTAAAAGATCCTTGATTTTTTGTTATGGCATCAGTAACTCCAAATTCTTCCTTCCTTTGGGTTCTAAAATCACCAAGATCTTGAGATAATTTAGAATTACCAGATGTTACATTTGTTGTAACTGTTGGTGGTGGTGAATTATCATCATCATTATTATTTCCCAAACTATTCAACCATTCGGAAATACTATCCCCAATTTGCCCAAAGATTCCTTTCTTTGCTTTTTTCTCATATAGACTTAAACCAAGTGAAAATGCATCAGCAAGTTCTTTTCTTGTTTCTGTCTTTTCTTTCAGTGACCTTGGTTTATCATCTCTTGAAATTGTAAGATTTCCTCTCTCATATTCTCCACCAGATGTTACTGTTTTTTCACCACGAGTAAACTTATTGTCAAGAGGAATAACTGCCTCTGTTCCGTGTAATTTTACTGGATAACCAGTATCTGGACCATCAACAATACCACCCATTTCATAACCTTCATTTGATTTCTGCATATCTCTTGCAGCAAGGGCAGCATCAATACCAAATGATGCTGCCGTACCACCCCCAGGGATAGTAGAAGCAGCACCTGATGCCAATTCCAATCCAGCACCAACTAAATCACCTGCCATTGCTCTTTGAGCAGCAAATAAAGCACCAAGACCCAATCCTAAAATTGGAACTTTCTTAAGAAGTGATTTTCCTACTGCCTTTCCAGCAATTGATGCTCCTGCTTTAACACCACCACGACGAAGAAGTTGTTGACCTACTTTTGATGCTCCGATTCTTCCTCTTTGAAGAGACTTCTGTAAAATGTTTTTATTTCTTTTTCCAAACTGTGGTACATTTGTCTTGTAAAGTCTACCATTAACAAAATTTCCAGTTTGTCTTGATCCAATGGGAGATCTTACTGGACCACCTCTGCCAGCAATGCTCTTTCTTAAATTTCTAAATCTTCTTCCAGCAAGTCTTCTCCTTGCTCCTCTTTGTCTCTTTCCGCCCCTTAGATAATCTCTACCAGAAAGAAGATCTAAAGCATTACCAGCAAAGTCAGCAATTCCACCTAAAACACTTCCTTTACCAAATAACTGATCTTGTAACTTCTCATAACCAGATGTAGAAGCAGTATCTCGCATTCCTGCGATTTCCATCCTTTCTCTATCTGCTTTCGCATCTTCAATAGCATCCTTTTGAAGATCAAATAACTTTTGGATAAATGAAGTGTTATCTACAGCATCTTCAAGTAATTCCCTATTTGCTTTTACCTCTGATGCTAATTTAACAATTGCTTGCTCAACTGTTTGCTTTTTGCCAAATAGTGCTCTTTCTGTTAAATCACCTTCAGAAGATCTTGAGACTTTAGTTGCTTTGAAATTAGCAATTCTCTCTTCTTTTGACATGTATTCGCCATCTGGGCGAACACCTCTTAAAACGTCATCAAGATTTGTTCTTGCTGGTGGCAATAATCCAGATACAGGACTAACTGAGTCTGCAGAAGCTCCGCCAGGAGACCCAGATGAACCTCTTGGAGATCCACCGCCACCGCCCGAATAATCTCCAGAAGAATCTTCTCCGCCACCACCAGAGCGTCTTCTACCTCTGGTGTAGATTCCCATTCCCCTTAGGACTCTTTCTCTTTCACTTACAGTTGTATCGTCCTGTGGTCTTCTACTTCTAAAAAATCCTCGTGTTCTTCTATATCTGTCGCCGCCAAATCTTGATTTAAATGCAGCTCCACCAAAATTGTACGAATTTACAGCATCTGCTGCTTGTTTGTCGGTTAATCCAACAGACTTGAATCTTTTAAATGCTTCCTTTCTTGAACTTGCAGCAAGACTCGAAGCATCTCTAACTCTGTTGTAGATGCTTGATATTACTGAAGTGGTTAGGTCTCCCTGAGAGACTGATGGATATGGCATTAAATTTGATATTATCTATCGTTTGTATTTATTGAGGTCACGCAGAAGCCCCAACAGCATATAATGATAATGCGGAATTTAATTTGCCACCATCTTGCTTCGTCGTAGACATTGCAATTTCACTTTGACTTGATTGGGGCATTGGAGAATTTCGATTTTGCATATTCATTAATAATACCGCATCATCAGATGACTGTTCGTATGACATAGCAACTGCCAATGCTGCTCTGGTTTGAGATTCTGTGGAAGATATCTCTTGATTTTTTATAGGAGCACCAGTTTTTACGTCATATGTGACACCACCAACCGTATAAGTTCCAGTATCTTTTATTTGCCTTGCTTCTGAAGATAATTGTGGTCGAGAAGGTTTCCTCTTTGGAGTTCCTTCTTCAATAGCATCAGCAATGCCCTGTATTAATTCATCAAATTTAGACGTGTTTGTGAAATCTTTTCCATGCTCTCTCTCCCATTGAACCATTGCACCAAGTTCAACCAAAGCAGTTGCTGATGCTGCACCTGCATTTACAGTAGCATTTCCTACAGTATCTTTACTTATACCACCAAGTTTTTTGTTGTTCCTTTGGAAATCTTCCAACACTCTTTGAATAGGAGCAGCAAATGCAGCATCTTCAGCATCACCTTTCCTTGTTCTTGTTAAAAATCCAGTTCCACCCTTACCAACTTCAGCATCAAAGTGCAGTGGTAATATACGAACCCCTTTTGCAGATTGCTGCTTAATGTATTTGTCATATGCTTCATACGACGAAAATGATTCTGGTTTTAGAATCAATACTTTAAATCCTTTCTTGTCAAGTTTTGCTTTTAGTTTTGCTGCAGCATTATCTTGATGATCTCTTTCTCTACCTGCTGCACCAGTTGCTCTCGATTGTTCAAAACTCTTCCTTGCATCAGTATCTGGAAATTTACCAGACATATTTGGTGGAACATGATCTAAAGGTATGATAATGTCATATTCCCCTGTTGAAGAGGTTGTTGTTATTCTTCCAGGATCTATTCCACGAATTTCGGCAAGTTTTGCCATGAAATCTGATCTGGTAATATGTGCTTTATTTCTTCCAGCATGTTCATCTGGATATGTCCCTCCAGTATTATGAGGAAGTCCTCTCCATGTTGCAGATAACACATCACCAAAAGTAGAATCACTTACTTTTCCAGATCTCCAACCAGCATAACTATGTGCATCATATAAAAATTTGATTGTTATCTTATCTTGTACCTCTGGAGTAAAAACAGTATCTCTATCATATCCAGATCTCTCTGCTCGTGAAAGTAAAAATCTTGGCATATGTTGGTATCTGCCAATTGCTCCCTGGGCATTATCAACTAACCACCCAATAGTTTTTTCGCTTGCTTTTCCCGAAGTCTTCCCAGCAGATTGGTTGAAAACATCATAATTTTTTGCTTCAACAGAAGCAATCAAACTGAGAACTGCTTTATCAATATTATCACCATATGCGGTTATTCCTGGGTCTCCAGCACCGCGTCTACTCCTTCTTCTTCGTTTCCGTGCCGCGTCCTTTAATTTTTCTTTAAAAGAATCATCTAAACCAAACAAAGAATCAAAGAAATTTCTGCCATTCTTTTTTTTGTATTGCTCAAATGCTTTTAGTGTAGAATTTGCAATAACTTTCTTATCTTCTCTCTTTTCTTGCTGAGATCTCTCTCCTATACCTGTCAAGAAATATCTTGGATTTTTAACATCAAAAGAGTCCCCACCTATCTTATTCTGAGATAGGTACTCGCTAATTCTATCGGATATTTCTTTCTGTTCCACTTATCAAGCAGCTGCGGCTTTTTTCTGTTCTTCCAAATATTGCATGAGGAAAGCAATATAAACTTGCCTTTCCCATGGTATCATATTTTCGATTTCTGTCAATGAATATTTATGGTATTGCATCAAATTGAAATTAGTCCGAAAATACCCTTCCAAACTATTCTGGAAGAGTGCTATCCGAAAAAATTAGAAAGACCCTCAATGGTATATTCAGATTCAACGCCAGTAGTTGGATTTACTGCTTTAAATACTGCTTTTAGTTTTGGAATACCAGTGAAGAATTCTTCAACTTTTTCAAATTGCTTTCTGGTGAGATTTTCGAGAAATTGAACAAATTCCTTCTTGCTTGTAGTGGAAGAATCGTAAATATTTTCGCCATCAAAGATTTGATCAATTGAATCAGCAACGATTTCAAATACTTTATCATCATTGATATCAAAATCAAGGAAATTGACATCAATAAAAGTATCAACACTTGGATACTTCATGACAATACCGCTGGTGTCAGAAAGCATTATCTTATTATTGTGGTTTTCTGGCATTTCGACAGTAATGTCGTCAACATTGATCCTGACAGTTACTCTTGTAGTTTGATCATCTTTACAAACCACAGACATTTCAATATCTTCCCCGATAGAAGCTCCTCTGATCTTGAGGAAGAGATATTCCAGATCAAAAATTGGAAGATCGTTTACCTTAATTCTTGAAAGAACACAATTTTTTAAAAGTTCTTTTACGGCAGACTTAATCTGTTCGTCATCCTTAGATTCCAGTGCAAGTAAAAGTACCTTTTCCTCTTTTACTAAAAATGGTCTATATTTAACTGTTTTTCCGTTAGAAGGCAAATTTGCCTCATAAGATGGTATACCAAGTTTTGGCAAAGCCATGATAATTACTCCAGGTCGTGATATTATTTAGTGCGACTTTTTGACCCAAAAATTGACGGGAAAAATTTTCCCAGTTTTATAGAATCAAAAAATCAATTTTGAATTAGGCAGTGAAAATAGACTGATTAGTAAACGTTGCTTCGGGTGTCTTTTTCTTTGCAGAGTTAGTTCCCTGAGTAGAGTTAAACGACTTCAAATCGTTGTACTCAACAAAATGTCTTGTGTACTTGAATGTTGCACTGACCTTAACAGTTTGAGAAGGTCCATATCCAAGAGGAACAGCATCAATAGAATATGGAAATGCATCTTGTATAACGTACACTTCAGATACTCTATCTGTTGCCGAATTGACTCCTGGTTCAGTCTTAGCAATTAATACCTCACATTGATATTGACTTGGATATCTTAATTTTGTAGATCTTGCTATAGTTCTTGTTTTTGCTGTTATTACATCAGAGTAAGTTTTACCAGTATGTTTTGTGGTGTCTATGTCATTTCCATCAAGATATTCTTCTAAAAACATAGCATCAAACCAAGCAGCAACAAATTTATGTGGAGTCATATTGGCATCACACATCCATGACAACTGAAAATCTGTATATACCTTACCAAGAGCATATTCTACTTGCTGCTCTCCAAGATATCTTCCAATTCCACTCCCAGTAAATGCATTAATGTTAGGCAACTGTGCTTCATCACAAAATAATTCCACGACATCATTGGAGTTATTAGCAAAACTAACTCCAGCTTTACTCAGAGCATCAGGAACTTCCGAAAAACTTGGGAAGTTAAACTTCACCAAGAAAGAATTGCTCATTGCCATCCCGCCGTTAGCACCAACTAACGACAAGAAACTATTAATGTCTCCTCTATTTGCCACTCTAAATATAATCGTGGGATACCGTTTTATTTATGGCATACTCAGGGATCTATAAACCAAAAAATCCTAAGAAGTATCGTGGCAACCCCAATAGAGTGATTTACAGATCTATGTGGGAACGGAAGTTCATGGTATTTTGTGACAATAATCCTGCAATTTTAGAGTGGGGCAGTGAAGAAATAATTATACCATATCGTGCTCCAGATGGTAAGATAAGAAGATACTATCCAGACTTCTACATTAAGGTGCTTGAAAAGTCTGGGAAAGTAACGAAGTATATCATTGAAATTAAACCCAAGAAGCAAACACAACCACCTAATGACAAAAACAAAAAGACTGCTGCCTATCGTAATGCAGTCCTAACTTTTGCAAAGAACCACGCAAAGTGGGAAGCGGCTAAGGACTTTTGTGAGGACAGGCAGATGAATTTTTTAATCCTCACCGAAGACCACTTAGGAGTATAGAACAATGGCACAAGGTTTCACATCCGTCCAGCGCAACACGGTCAATAAAGATCCTGGATATAAAACACTCTTTGAGAGAATAACAGAAAAAACAAAAGGAGAAAAGAAATCTTTGTCATGGTATAGATCTGCAGTTGCAGCAGAAGCATCACAATACAAGAAGAATTTTAATAAGTATGTGATGGATGAAAAGAAAGATCGTAGTGGTATTGCAGAACAGCAAGATACAAATGAATTGAGAAGATATGTTGTGGAGGGTCATCTCTACATGTTTGAGTACAAAGCAAAGATGAGATGGTTACCTTATTACGACAAATATCCATTGGTTTATGTTATAAAATCAACCAGAGAAGAATTTTGGGGTGCTAACTTACATTACCTACCACCAAAGAGAAGAATAATTGCTGTCAAGAAATTGATGGATAATAGAATAGACATACCCAAAGCATGTTTCCATAAATATATACACAATCATGTGAGTGGATTGTACATAGATCTTGCCTCTTCTGAATGGGATACTGCTATCCTCATACCAACAGAAGAGTTTGTGAAAAATGTAAATGGAAGAGATTTCCCCATCGATAAAGAGATGGTTTGGGAAGATGTCAATGAAACATACTATGACAAGATAAAATCAAGAAGAACCATAAAAGGATATGGTACTAAACAGTCTAAGGAAATGGTAAAGTAGTATGGCATACAGCCCACAAGTTGGTGATTATTACAAGGGATCGCGTGTTTATTATCGCTATGATGGAACAGATTGGAGATGGAACGGCAAATCTAAACCATCTGGTGGACGCGCAGTAACAAAAGAGCAAGCAAGAGGAGCACAACAATCCGAGAAAGCTGAAGCAGAAAATAAAGGACAACAAGGAGACCCATCACCTTCCTTAAGGTATCCCGAAGGACTGGAGTTTGGTAGAGAAACTGACTATGTTATGTTTACCTTCCACAGGTATAAATCTGGAGGAAATCTAACTAACAGTGTTGGTGACGGCGGTAAGGGCGGAATTTACAGTGGAAAAGATGCAGAAACTCAGCAGTATGTTGCTGCAAAAGATCTACCAGAGCAAATCATTTTAAATATGCCTTCCGAAGTACAAAGCGAAATTGGCGCAGAGTGGGGAGGAAAATCATTCAGTTTTATTGGATCACGGGTAACAGCTGCAGGGGCACAACTTGCAGCAAATGATTTCACAGGAGCAGCAAGCACTTTAGGAAATTTTATTGGAAAATCAGTTAAATCTGGAGACGCATACCAAGCAATGGCAGCTGCAGCTATTGTAGCAGGAATTAATAAAATTCCAGGTGTTGGTGGAAACTTAACGATGAATGATTTAATTCAAGGTTCAGCATCAAAAATTCTAAATCCAAATGTTGAGTTGATGTACGAAGGACCTCAACTCAGAGCATTAAGTATGAATTTAAAATTGTTTGCAAGGACAAGCAAAGAAGCACAAACTTTGAGAAAAATTGGAAGGGCATTTAGGAAAGCAGCACTCCCTTCTTCTCCACTCAAAAACGACAATAATCAAGGAAGATTCATTGCCACACCTGCATATGTAAAAATTAGATTCATGAGAGGTGGAGATGATAATCCAGATGTTCCAAAGTATATGATGTGTGCATTAACTAGAGCAAGTGTAAACTACGCACCAGATGGTCAATATGTTAGCTTTGCTGGAGGATATCTACCAGCACTACAACTTGGACTAACTCTACAAGAAACTAAGATCATATTCAGTAATGACATAGATATCGAAGCAGACGGAGCAGTATACTAATGTTTTTCAAGAGCGTACCAGACGTATTATACGATCAGAAACCAATCAGATATCCATTTTCAGAATCTGATTTCGTAACTGCGAAGAACTTCTTTAGAAGATTCAAGGTGAATGAAGATGTATTTGACTATGCTTTCTACTTCAATCAATATGCAGTTAAAGATGAAGAGAGATTAGATATTCTATCCGAGAAGTTCTACGGATCTCCAGAATATGATTGGGTTATTGCTATATCAAACAATATTATCAACCCTTTGTTTGATATGCCAATGAGCGAATATACATTCAGAAAGTTTGGCGAAGATCAATACGGAGAAGAAGAATTCTACTCTGGTATACACCATTATGAAACTTATGAAGTCATTAATGATGATGACGTTGTTGTACTAAAAGAAGGTATTAAAGTAGACGAAACTTTTTACAACAGTGATTTTAAATACTATGAATCTGGAGAAGTTAAAACTATTAGTGGCAACGAAGTTTGCAGACCAGTCACCAACTTCGAATACGAAAGCTCTAAGAACGAAGAGAAAAGAAAAATCTACATTTTAAAACCAAGGTTCTTATCTGCATTTGTTGATGACTTCGAGACAAGAAACTTCTACAAGAAATCAAACGGATATATCTCCAAGAGATTAAAGCAGTCTGGAATCTGACGCGACTTTTTAGACAAAAAAATTGGGGAAAAATTTTTCCCCAATTCGTGAAATCAGTTTTGTAAATCTGAAATTAGTCGTTCACACTCTTTCAAATTTTTCTTACAGAAGGCACGAACATAACTGTTCGTGTCTGTACTCATGGTGTAGTGAGCGTGAGTATGTATTACTTCGATCATCGCCAAGAGCCCAACACACAGGGCTACGAAGTGGCATATAGGACTTGTGGCACAGCATGTTAGGTTCTTTTTGAAGTCCATCAGAAGCGATACTTAGTGCCGACTTCAACCTTCCAGTCAGTCTTGTCATCAAACGCGAGTGCTTCAAACTTTGCCTTGGCAGAGAGTTTGTCAGTCAGTTTGATACCAGCACCAACTTCAGCAGCAGCAAAACCATCAAGGTCTCCACCGTTAGGTGCTTTACCACCACCACCTAGTTCAACATAAGGAGTGACTTTACCAACCTTCCAGTCATAACCAAGACGTGCTTGATTGACTGTTTCTTTGTAGGTGCTATCAGATCCCTTGAATTCCGATTTGGTGGAAACGTAAGGACCAGCAAGGGCAGGTGCTGCCATGAAAGGAAGAGCAGCAAGAGCGATTGCGATTTTCATGAGAATATCTCGTAGGGTTTACAGTGTCTAAAAAAAGACCTCTACATTATAGCAGAGGTCTTTTGTTTTGTCGTTAAGAGTTAGTTAACGATCAGTCTTCTTCAGCAAGACGAGCAAAGTAAGACAACGCATCGTCATCATCAACGACTGCCTCTTCCTTCACAGGAGAGGGAGCAGCAGAGACACGACTGCGGAACGACGAGGGTTCAGGAGCAACGACAGGCTCATACTCTTCGTCATCCACAGAGGGGACAGGAGCAGGACGTGAACCAATGCCAAGCACAAGGTTCAGACGTGCTTCCAGTTCTTCATAGGTCTTGAACTGGTCCTTGTTAGTGAACGCTTCCAGAGAGTGCTCGGACTTCCAGATCTTTTCCAGTTCATCATCGTCTGCACTCAGAGCAGACACACTATCGAACTCAGAACTATCGTAGTTCCAGTAACCAGCAACCTTCTTGATCTTCAGTTTGAAGTTAGCACCTTCCCAAAGATCAAACACATTCACGGGGTCTTCATCTTGAAACTCAGGTTGCATAGCAGAGAGGATCTTGTCATGGATCTTCTTGCCAAACTTGTAAAGGAATACTTTACCTTCGTTCTCAGGGTGCTTAGGATCTTTCACAACATAGATGTTGCTGTAATACTGAAGCTTACGCTTCTGCTTTTTGGCAGTCTCTTTGTCCTCATCATTACCGCTGTTCCAGAGACGGCGGTTGACTTCACCAACAGGATCTTTCTCGTTGAGTGTAGTCAGGGAATTTTCAATATACCAACCACCAATACCTTGGAAGGCATGGGAGTATAGTTTTGCCCAAGGAACGGTCTCGCCGTCAGGGGCAGGGAGGAAACGGATAACAGCGTATCCATTTCCAGAAGCGTCAACCTCTGGTTTCCAGAAACGTTCATCAACGTTCTTACCGCTGGATGATTTCTCTAATTCCTTTTGAAGGAAGTCAAAGTTTGTCTGGGATTTACGCTTTAGATCAGCAAAAGACATAGGATTTTCTTGGATTAGGTTTAGATTTGGTTTGTGTGATGCCCTATCACTCAGTCATTATAACAGGCACAGAGTCGGGCGTCAATCCTCTGTGCCACTTTCCAATTTGGTTCGCATGAACTGGGCTTTCTCGATCAGTTCGTCGAACATCTCTTCGACAGTAGTGCCTGGTGTTGCACCAAGCATAACAATACCCTGCTTCATTGTCTCCAAGACAGAGACTGCTTCAGGATCGTCACTCAACTTGATACGGAAGTAAAAAGTTTTTTGTTTTTCAATAAGTTCTTCAAGTTTATCAAAGTATTCTAATTTTCTCTCGTCATCAAGAAGAACAAAATTCATAGCAGATCTAAAACAGAACTGCTGTAGTTCCATCATCTCTTGGATGTCACCTCTTACAATATCGGAATGGAAAAATCTCATACTAACATCAACTTTGCTCTACTGGTTTTCTTCATGAAGTTGAGTTGCTGTGCCTCATGACGGAGTTTTTCCTTTAGAGGTTTGCTAATCAACTTACTTACACTATCTATTTCAATTTCATTGATCTCACAATAGTGGATAACCGAATCAATATAATTCATGTCGGGATTGTGTAGTGCAATCTTCTCCACTTCCTGCGAGAATCTCGCAGCAGTCATAAATCTATCCTCTAATAATTGTTTTTTCTCCATATCGTTCCTGGTATTCTTCGATGTAACTCATTAGTTTGATAAAGAATTCTTTCTTAGGTGGAAGCACCTTGACTTGAGTCTCTCCGTTTTCACAAGCAACGATTGTCACGAGTTGTTTCACTGACAACCCGTAGAGTTCTTGAAGCATACAAGCGTATGCGGTTTCTTGAACGAAGTAATCGTAAAGATATTTTTCACGCTTGGGTTCTGCTGCTGTCTTGAAATCAATGATAGACAACACACCATCGAACTCAGCGATACAATCGACACGCCCTGCCATCTCCAAATGATTAGAGTAGAGCGCCGCTTCCTGTAAATATATGTTATTTATGCGGTCCAAAATATCCCGAGAATGCTGGAACATTAGGACTGGAAGAGGGAACTTACTGAACTTTTTGAGATCCAGTTCGTTGTTGAGATAGTCTTCTGCGATAGAGTGATACTTAGTTCCTCTACTGGTAGAGCGAGAAGAAATGTTGTTTGCTTTCTCCTCGCCCACACGGGCTCGCCACCTTGCGATGCCCGCCATCTTTTCTTTGTTGTTACTAATCACGGTGGTGACAGATGGAAACTTACTGCCTTCTGGAGTGAGGTAAACACGTTTGCCATCCACCATTTCAGCAGACATTTCAATAGGATCTAATCCCACATGATTAAACAACTTCATAGACCCAAATTAATTTTGTTAATAAGATAAGACTTGACAAGACCAGAACGAACGATATCATCGATACCAAATTCAATCAAGGAAAACTCTGGCATTTTATCAAGAATGCGTTGGAAATCCAGGATACCAGAACGTTCATTCACTTTGATAAGATCAGTCTGAGCTGCATCGCCACAGAATACAATCTTACTATCTTGTCCAACACGAGTGATGATACTATCAAGTTCGTGGAAGTTCAGGTTCTGACACTCGTCAATGATAACGATAGAATTATCAAGTGTAGTACCACGAATGAAACTGGTACTCCAAAATGATACAGTCTCCTGTGCCTTGAGATTATCATAGAGCATCTCAAAACTATTGTCATCAGGCATCTCAAACATAGACTGAACCATATTCTTGTATGGTATCTGATAGAGAGAAGACTTATCCTCATGGTCTCCAGGAAGAAAACCAATCTCCCTCGTAGCAACCAGTGAACGAACAATGTATACCTTCTCATAAGGAGTGTATTCATTCAACACATCCTTTAGTGCCTTGTAGAGAGCAATGAATGTCTTACCAGTTCCTGCTACTCCATAAGCATAGATCATTTGTCCTTTGTCCCACTCATCAAAGAACACTTGTTGGTTGTGAGTAAGAGGTTCAGCAGGAATCATGTATGCCTCATCAATAGGCTTACGGCGTTTCTTCTGCTTAGAAGTCATGCCTTGTCCTGGTCCTTTCTGTGTCTTCTTTCTTACTGGCATAGGATTAACGATACTTGTCGGTAATAGTTTTATTGTTTTTGACTGCTGCCTGAGGAGCAATCTTGTTTTTCATGATGTCTGTCCAACCAGGGTGAGTTTTACTCATCTTGTCTCGCCAGTCACCAACCTCACCAGAGGAAGGACAAGTAGATGGATCACTCCAGTCTCTTGTCCAATCTGGATTGTCAGTCTTCCACTGCTCCCAATCATGGACGCTGAGAACAACGTCCTTTTGTTCACCAGTTTTAGTATTGATTACAGGGTATGTTGCCATCAGTTCCACTCCAATGCTTCGGCACAAATAGGAAATTGTTCCACAAAGATTTGCTTACACTGAGCAGCAATGTCCATGTGTTCCTTCTGAGTACCATGGGCACTGCGTAGATCTATATAGTGCATCCATGACCGAACAGCGCCTGACATGTAAATGCGGGTTGGAGTTGCCAATGGCAATACAAACCTTGAACACTCCTTGGCAATACCTTTATCAAGCATAGTCTTGTAGAGATCCATGGCAGAGGCAAAGTGTCTCTGGATTTCAATCTCCAGTTGTTGCTTGGTAAACTCATCAACATCATCAATACTATTCTGGCGGTTCTTAGTATCCTGACGGCGAAGATCAAACAGAGGGATCTCATCTGCCAGCATAGAACTGTCAGCATACCGTTGAGAAAACTCCTGGAATGTGAACGATCTATGCCTCAAGATTTGAGCTGCGATTCCACGATTCGTTTCAATCTCCAGTGTCATGAACGCTTGTTCAAATACAGACCAGTGATTATGTTTGATACAATAACTAAGGAGTCCAGAGACTTTAGGATTGTCCTGATTGTTCGGGTTCGATACTCTCGCTACGTACCCCATCATCTTCTCCGCTTCTGGAGTTATAGAGACTAAACGGACTGACCCATGTTGTTGCTTCATTCTTGAATCCTTTACTCATCATTTCACGTTTTTTCTTGAGACCTAACTTAGCAGCACGTAACTGCAGTCGCATGTAATGGATCTCTTCATCAGTATACATCATCGGATTCTTATCCGCAAGCTTAATCGCTTTCTTTGCTACTTTAATTGTGTCTTTAAACCTCAATTGATTACCTCTTCTAAGTATTGAAGGAATGCTTCTTCAGCACCCTCGGTTGATTTATTGCCCTGGGATACCCAATGATGACAGAATTCATACAGATGTTTTCCTGTTTTTAACTTCAAATGATGCTTTAGTTTAATAAACACATCAGCACGAAGAAGCATACGTTCATCGCTGTATCTCCAATCAGTCTGGATATCCGTCATCATCATCCTCTGAAGTTAATACTCTTGGTTTTGTTTTGTTTACATGTTCGTCCCAAGGATGAACATAAAGTTCTACGTTAGAATAAACTTCACTCTCTAACGCATCGGTTAAAGACTTAAGATTCCTGACGATGAGTTTTAGTCGTTCTCTATCCATATATTTATGGTAAGGTTTAATTATTATAACATAAAAAAAGAGGGATCGCAACCCCCCGTGATGATATTATGCTAAGATTCTCCTACAAATACGTTTACATAATGACTGACCTTCTCGACATTCAATTAAGCATTCATAGTATTCATTAATTGTTTCTAGTTCCTCTTGTGATTGTTTTACAGATGATTCAAAATTTCTCCACTCATGTAATTGATTGAATGGTATTAGATTATGCATGATACACCTCCTTAGTATAGAATAAAACTACATCATAACGAAGAGTTATTTCTTACATCACTAGTCCTCATTTCTATATCTAATTATAAGGGTTTCCTAACATTTTAGCATCCGTAAAAATGCTCAAAAATAAATAGGCACAAAAAAAGAGGGTCTAAACCCTCTTGGTAAGTAAGTTAATCACTTGATGTAGGTCTTCCCACGATAGCAGAATGTGCCATGGGTTTCCTTGGATTCTACACAACGTGTAGTATATTCAACACCACGATATGAGGTGTGAGTAATCTGTGCGTTGTGAAGGGCAGATGCTTTGTTGATCTGCTTGCGAATCATGTTTAGTGTGTTCATTGTAGTTACTCCTAAAGAAATGGGTTTGTTAAAACGCCGTTCCTTCAGTCGTGTGCGTCCCAATACCACTCACATTCTGGTGCAGAGTCCTTAAGGGTCTCAACCAACTCAACCTTAAGCTGATTGCTAAGATTTGGATTTGCCTCAATCTTCAGCATGATAGCATCAGTTTGAGTGCAGGTGAGTGTTGTATAGAATAATAGTTCTAACATGGGATCAACGGAACCGTTGCGCGACTTACTTGCGTCCCCGAGGGGATGAACGATGGTAGTATCCTACCATCTTTATATAGGGTTGTCAAGTGGTATCATTTGATACTATTTTTTCTTTTTAGATTGTTGCTGCTGACTACCCCAAAGTTTAGGATTTGCTCTTCCTTCTGTCTGAGTAAATCTGATAAGTCCCTCACGATACTTATCCCAGTAATGATCAAAAATATCTACTTTTTTATTGCAGATAACAATGTCATAGCATACTCCATTACCATCATCATACTCAACAAGATATGCTGTGTAAGGTAGAGTTCTATCTTCTACCAGAGAAGGATCGCAATTTTGATGGACTATCTTTACACTCAACTGCGACCTCCCCACTTGATCTGGGGGAATGCCTCTTCCACACACTGCTTGGTGATCTTCCAACGCTTACCAATTGCCTTGTCCTTCATCAGACACAGCACCTCTGCTTCGCCCTTGTGGAGACCCTCTAACAGTTGAATAAAGAGGGTCTCACGACGAGTCTGAGAGATGTTAGCACCACCTTTGAAGAAGAGATAGAGCTTGCGATACTCATGCACGAGTTTGGTGTGCTCCGTATCTTCTGGTGCTTCGTTCTTAGTGTAAGGAACGTCACCTTCTGGAAGCATTGATACAATACTCTCATCAAAGTTTGCAATCAGGATCTGCCTGAGTGCTGGAGTATTATACTGCTGTAGAAGTTTAATCTTTTCTGCTTTTGTTTTAGCGTTGCTAATTTTTTGTAGCACTTCATTCAGTAATAATTGCATGACCTAACTGATATCATATGTGTATTTAGTCGTCGTGATCTTCGTCGTCTTCGTCAATAAAACGAACTGATAATAGTTCTTCGTTGATTAAGTAACCATCTCCATCAAGCATTTCTGGGTGAACATTTTCAGCTTCCATCTTACCATACATAAACTCATGTAATTTCTCGTTTGCGGTCCAACCAGCGATCACACCAACACAAAGAAAAATAAACGAAACTGTTGCTGAGAAATACACGACTGTTGCTTGTGTCATTGTTCAACTCCGAACTAACTTTTTACCTTTCCCCACCTAAATTCAAAGTTGAAGTAGACTCTTCTCTTTAAGAGGGTAAAAACCTTATTGATTAGAATACCATGTTCTGGTTTAGATTCTTCCTTCGGTCTATCCCCCCTGAGCATGAGCTCGACACCTTTATTTATTTTAAGTTCTTTCACTTTTCTTAGAAGATACTAAACCAAGTTGCAAAAAGTATCTTGCTGTTTCAACAAGACCTCCAATTTCTTTATCATCAATGATCACCCACGGATAAGAAGAAGCATTTGGATAATCTTTTTTTAAATCCTCACTTTTTTTACAAGTAACTTCTTCCCAATCTGTTAAACCTGCTCTTTCAAAAAGTCTTTTAACTTGGGTACAATAATAACATCCTGGTGAGGTATAAACTTTAACTTCCATAAAAAAGAGGGTCGTTTGACCCTCAGTTTATCAGATTGTATCTAACTTGTCAACCGATGGTTGGTGCGGTAAGTGCCACAGGAGTGGACTCATCTGCTGCCAGGTCAAGAGGGAAGTTGTGTGCATTCTTAAACTTTCCCTAACTATCTGATATTGCTATCAGGATTGGACTATATCATCACCATTTCTGGTGTCGGACGCTTGAACCTGTTATTAAGGAAACTGAATTCCTCAGGTAGTCTCTGAACCTTTCCTGGATGTATCCAGGACTTGGCTGCTGATTGCCCACTTGGGGTTTCCAGCAATTCATCCGATTTAAAGAGCGCAAAGCACAACTTGACGCTCGTGAATCA
>Ga0213867_1000145_pt1 | contig 32881 bp, 29 predicted proteins | sample PICome_12_FD_160120 | JGI IMG/M metagenome (GOLD analysis project Ga0213867, IMG submission 160120) | Coastal seawater microbial communities near Pivers Island, North Carolina, United States - PICO540 | ecosystem: Environmental > Aquatic > Marine > Coastal | place: USA: North Carolina... | reverse complement strand
GGACTATTATGTTTGATATTGGTAAATTTTTCGGTAAAGGCTTAAAGAACACAGTACTAATGAAAAACGGTACTAATTTAAGTTATCACGGACCATGGAAGAAAATCACAGAAGATACACTGCTTGACAGATGGCTTGTAGGTGATTTTTGTGCGGCAGAATACACTATTGTTGCTGATCTAAGCACATTTCAAAAAGAGATTGTTAAGTGTTTAGTAGTTGCTGGTCCAAGCACAGCAGAATTAGTTGTATATGGACGTAGCAACTTAGGAAATCAAATTCTTGATGTAACTGCTACAGTTAATGACAGTTACGTAAACATCATTGTTAATGCAAAACCATTAGATGATTCAGCACCAGGACGTGGTGCAAAATGTGTATTCAGTGCAAACTATTATCAAACACAAAACGTATTGGTACCTGCATAATGAGGAGAATATAGTATGGCTGTAAACTACATACCGTTAGAAGCAGAACACGGATTTAAGAGTCCTGGATTTAGTGTTGATGCTGAAGGTAACGTTACACTTAAAAGTCTAACATATTCTGTTGTAGAAGAAGAAATTGTTGAAAATAGATTCTATATGAGACAGTCAGGTGAAGGTAATTCATCTGCATTTATTGAGAATACAACATACAGCACAGGTACACAAATTCCAGCGGAAAACCCTTCATTTAGTTTAGTAAGAGGTACAACATATTCATTTGATTTAGCAAACTTTCCTTTCTTAACTTTTAATATTTTTTATGTTGATCCAAATGCACAATCAGCAACATTAATTAATCTTGTTCCTGTTATATTTTATAGCGATGGTTTAAGTTATGTAGATCCAACCACCAATGAAACACTAACAGAATTACAAGCACAAGGTAAATCCAATGGAGTTGTAACATTTAAAGTTCCAGCACTTGCACCAGAGACATTATATTACGCTACTGGTGACGGTACTATTTACGGAACTATAACTACATCAGATCCAACCATTACAGGTGTGGGTGCATTTAGTAGTTTAAATGTTATCGGTGATGTTACATTTACAGGTCAAGATGCAGAAATTCAGATTGCTCCACAAGGTGCATATGGTAGTGTAATAATTAACCCTGTAGGACAGGGTACAATGAGCAATATGTATGTAAATGCATTGACGTTGACTGCTACAGATACAGTAACATTAAGTCCAGTTGATGATAATGTTACAATTACACCAAGCGGAACAGGAGTATTAACATTAGATACAGGTGGTATAGGATCAATAAATAACATGTCGATAGGACAAACTACTGCAAGAGATGGTTCGTTCTTAGCGTTGAATGCCTCAAATGGGTTAAATAGTACTGTAATAGGAAATGTAACTCCTGCGGACGCAACGTTCACAAAAGCAATAGGACAACAAAGACCGGTGACTGAAAAAGAATTGACAAACAAAGCATACGTAGATAGTACAGCAACAGCGTTGGCTATTGCATTAGGAGTTTAACGTAAATGGCAAAGACTAAAATTAATGATTATATTTTCCATACAGGAATTCCTATTAGTGGAAACTATCACCCGAATGCTTACTACCTAATCCAACAAAACGTTGAGTTTCTAAAAGACGAAACTCGTGCTTGGATTAACGATGCAATTACAAGACAAGTAACAGCAGGTGTTCATACACCAACAGGTGCAACTTACGAACCTACAACAGGTGTAATGACACTTACTATTACAGGTCACCCTTATCAAGTAGGTGACTATATTAAATTTGAAGCAGGTGCAATTACTTTTGATCAACAAGCAATTCCTCATTCAACTACTCCTGATATCATTAAAGTTGATGCTGTTCCAGATGCAAACACAATTACAATTAACGCAGGTACAAGTACAAATCAATTAGCACACGCATTCCAAAGTGCGTTAGCAGATGGTACAAAGAGTGTGATGTATGGTTACACCAACGACAGTGATGACAAGTGTGAAAGAGATATGGGTTACAACCTTATTGGTGGTGACACTTATAATCCTGTACAAGATCAACCAGGCGGATTATTACACGATTTAAGATACAACGGTAACGAACAAGCACGTTATCTTGCTTCAACATATTGGGATGGAGCATTACCACAAATTGACGGCGATAGGTTGCCAGAGAAAGCGGCAAAGGCAAAGTGTGTTGATATTATTAACAACTACATTTTAACAAATACTGATTACACAACTAAACAATCACCAGCAGTAACTTATCAATATAAAAATGATGAATACGTTTCTGAATCAACAGCGGCGGCACAGGTAAAAAAAGTACTTGTTGATACTATTGGTACTGTTATTGTTTCAGGTCTTGATGCAATGCCAGACTTTCATAGAGCGGAAATTAGTAGAGCAATTTTTCCAACAAAAGTTACACAAGATAATTTACTACTAATTACTAATACAACTGTTAACCAGGTTCTATTTAATTTTAGTGATCCAGGTAAAGGCGCAGGAGTAAGATATGCATATGAGTCAGTAGAATTTACACCAACATACTTTTACTTTCAAAAGTTTCTTGAAAATACTGATACAATTACACAAGTATTATTTGATACTGATACAACAAACACAGAATTCCTTACAGGTTCAAGAGCATTAATTTTAAACAACAAAGAATTTATTAAAGACGAAGTACGTGCTTGGATTGTAGATAACGTTACTAACGCAACAGCAGGAAGTATATGGGACGGTTATACTTACAATTCACCTAAGTGTGAAAGAGATACAGGATATAACATTGATGCAATGTTAAAAGATTTACGTTACGGTGGTAATGAATATGTAAGAGATACAGCATCAAAATATTGGGTAGGTCCTACACCACAGATTGACGGTACACGTGAGCAAGAAATTGCCGCGAAAAACTTTATGCGAGATTTAATTAACAATTACATCTTACCTAAAACAGTATATCCAACTAAACAAACAGGTACTCCGGAAACTACACAATATTTCTTAGGTGCGGCAAGCGAATTAGGTGCTCAGGATCGTGTTACAGAATTAGCAAAAATACTTACAGATGTAATTACAGGTGGACTTTCAGTTTTACCATCAGAAGAAAAAGTTACTGTTTGGTCAGACACAGATACATTACAAATTTTTGTTGATCAAGGTGACTTAAAAGTTAGACCATATGACTTTGGTACTGACGCAATTGAAAGACACAGAGTTGCAAACGCTCTATCAATGCTTGACGCTGACTTTGAGTACGGACTACAGCCTACCAAGTGGCAAGCGATTGGTACAATGCGTGGTTATCCATCAACATACGAAGTACCAGGCACTGATACAGGGGTTGCAGGTGTTACTACTGATGCATCATCAGGCAGTAGCGGAGTTGGTCAATCCTTAATTACTGTAACAACAACTGCACCACATGGATTTGAAGAAGGTAATCCAATTACTATTAGAGGTTTAGCAGGAGAGGTTGCAGGTAACGGTCGTGCTGAAGGTACATTTATTATTAACAGTGTTGTTGATAATACAACTTTTACATATTACGCAAAGGCTAAAGTTGGAATATCAGCAGGTACATCACTTGTAACGTTCTATACAATTTTAAGACAAGCGGCATTTTACACAGGTGCAAGTATTCAGGGTGACACTCCAACATTCGAAGTTACTACACAAGGTTCATCAGGATCATTTACTATGCCATTGGCGGCGGCAACCGGCGCAGACAGAATTACATTTACTGGTGCAGTACCGGCACTTGGTGCTCCACTTGTAGCAGTACCAGGCGGTATACCATTAGGTTCTCAGGTTACTGGTGTAACAGGTGCAGGAGCAATTATTGATACACCTGTATTAACATCAGATATAGCACAAGGTTCAACACAAATTACAGTTGAAGATGCTACAGCAGTTGAAGTTGGTGCTGGTCTTGATAGAGGTGATGGTACAGCAACTTTCGTAACAAATGTTGCAGGTAATGATTTAACATTATCAGAAGCAACAACAAGAATTCTTGTTGGTAACACAGTAAACTATGTAGGAGTTACTGGTAATAATGATACTTCAATTGGTAACGGTGCAAGTTTTGATGTTACAAGAACAACTGGTGTATATACAACAGCACTAAACGCCGCTGGTACAGATTATAAAGTTGGTGATAGAATACAAATTGGTGGACAACAACTTGGAGGTGCTGACGGTGTAAACGATTTAACAATTCTTATTGATACTGTTGACACTCTTGGAGAAGTATTAACATTTACAGAATCAGGTGTAGGCTTTGATGGTAATGGTACATTCTTTAATCAAGAAGGTAACTTATCAGGCGGACTTGGTAGTGATGGTAATTTTGATGTTGTATATACTAATAATGCTTATACAGTTTCAATGGCATCACCAGATACATCAACAGGTTATACTGTTGGTGATGTAATTAAAATTAGTGGTTTCGATTTAGGTGGCGCTGATAGTACAAACGATTGTGTTATGACAGTTACTGGTATTGGTGCTGGCGGATCAATTACAAGTGTAAGTGCAACAGGTACAGCAGTTGACGCAGATGTAACTTACAGTAATCCTGCAAACACTTCTACAACAGTTAACGGTGTTGATGCTTCGTTTAACGTACAAAGAATTGGTACAGTTTATTCAATTACTGTTACTAACGCAGGTTCAGGTTACTTGGCGGCAGAGAACTTTACAATACTTGGTTCAGAGTTAGGTGGTACTGACGGTGTAAACAATTTAACAATTACAATTTCATCAGTTGATGTTAACGGTGCTATTACAGGAACAAGTATTTCAGGTACAGCAGTTAATACTAAATCTTATCCAAACGTAATTAACATTCAAAGAGTAGTTGGTAACGGTGTACAATTCCAAATTGGATTAGCAGGTGGTACTTACACAGTTAGTATTGACAGTGCAGGATTTAATTACGGTGTTGATCAAGAGATTGTAATCAACGGAACTAATTTAAGTGGTGCAAGTCCAACAAACGATTTAACAATTACTATTACAAGTGTTGACTCAGGTGGAGGAATTACAGGAGTTTCATTTACTGGTACAGGTGCTACAGGAAGTGGCAGTGTAACAGCAATCCAAGGTAATAATCAAAACAATTCAGGTTCGGGTGCAATCTTTACAGTTACAAGAAGTGGCGGAACATACAGTCTTGTTGTTGCAACTGATGACGGATCAAGTTATGAAGTAGGTAACAGAATTATTATTCCAGGTGATCAACTTGGTGGCGCTACTCCTACAAACGATTTAACATTACGTTGTACACAAGAATCAACAGAAGGTAACTTTGTTGGTATTAATGTTAGTGGTACAGCAGTTTCAGGTGAAACATTAAACACTTACAGTTCTGTTACAATGTCAGAAGAAACAACAGCACCTATTGCAGGCTCAAGTGTTGTTACTTACAGTGCATTAGCAAGTATTAGAATTACATTCCAAACACCACATGGACTTGTTCCAGGTAACTCTTTTGCAGTTACAACAACATCAGGCGATGGTGTAAACAATCATGAACTTGCATCAGGACCATTTAGTGCTACAGCAGTTCCAAGTTTAACACAACTTGAATACCAATGTAGATCACCAGGAAACATTGATACAGGTACTAACAATGATGAACCTATTATTGGTAACGTTTATCCAAGACCAGATTCGTTCTTTATACACAGACCATATGATGGTGGTGTGCAGTTAGGAACAGGTGGACCGCAACACGGATCACAAGCAATTAGACAGAGTAAAAAGTATATTAGATACCAGTCAGGTAAAGGTATTATGTATACAACGGGTGCTTTGTTTGCTCCAAGTTATAACATTCTTAATATTACATCGGCAAGTACTGCTCAAGGTGCAATTATTACAGTAACAACTGACGAAACAGAACACGGATTACAAATTGGTGGTGTGGTTAAAATCATTGGTGTTAAGACTGTAGGCTATAATGGCACATATACAGTTACAGATATCAACGATGAAAATACATTTGAGATTGTTGCTAACGGGGCATTAGGAAGTACAACACCAGAACTTACATCAGAATGTCAAGTTTCGGTTAACAAGTTCCACGGTGCAACTGTACGTTCAGGAGCATTTGATGATCAGAACGGTATTTTCTTTGAATATGATGGAACACAATTTAGTGCTGTACAAAGAACTGCAACATTACAGTTAGCAGGTACAGTTAATATCAATGTTGACTCAAACACATGTACAGGTACTAATACAAGATTTAGAGAACAACTAAAAGCAGGTGATAGAATTGTGCTAAAAGGTATGACACACGTTGTATCACAAGTTGTTAACAATACAACAATGTATCTAACACCAGACTTTAGAGGTGTTACTGATGTACAAGCAAGTAAGATTTGTTTAGTTAAAGATAAGAAAACAGAACAGAAAGATTTTAACAGAGATAGAATGGACGGTACTGGTCCAAGTGGATACAACTTAGATATATCGAAAATGCAGATGGTAGGTATACAATATTCATGGTATGGTGCTGGTTTTATTGACTACATGCTACGTGGTGCTGATGGTAACTTTGTATTCTGTCACAGAATGCGTAACAGTAACATTAACACAGAAGCATTTATGAGAACAGGTAACATGCCTGTACGTTATGAAATTACAAACGAAGGTCCAAGTGGTAAATTAGCAAGTGATATTACAGATTCACAAACTACTGTACCATTACAAGACGCTTCGTTCTTCCCACCCGAAGGTGGTATTGTTTACATTGATGCTGAGATGATACGTTTCACAGGTGTTGATGGTAAAAATTTAACAGGTTGTACAAGAAGTTCACCGATGACAAACTTTGCATCAGGTGCAACAAGAACATACACTGGCGGCACGGCGGCAACACACGCAAGAAATACAGGTGTTGTGTTAGTTAGTAACACAATTAGTCCAAACATATCACACTGGGGATCAGCGTTTATTACAGACGGTGGATTTGACAGTGATAGAGGATACTTATTCAGTTACAAAGCGACAGGTGTTAGTATTAGTACTACAAGATATACATCTTTCTTGATTAGATTGGCACCAAGTGTTAGTAACGCACTTGTTGGTGACTTAGGAGAAAGAGAACTTCTAAACAGAGCACAGTTGCTACTTGAAGGACTTGAGGTTACAACGGATCAACCAGCAGGTTCAGACACAGGTGGTATTGTTATTGAAGGTGTGCTTAACCCACAAAACTATCCATTGAATCCAAATGATATTGGTTGGGCAGGAATTTCAGGTGTTGCACAGGGTGGACAACCAAGTTTCGCACAGATTGCACCAGGTGGTTCTGTTAACTGGTCTTCAGATACACAAGAAGTTACAACAGCAGTTACAGTAGAAGACGAACAAACAGCAACATTCTTATCAAGTACAATTTATAACAATAGAAGCAATAGAAATTACATCTTTATTGCACGTAGTAATAATGGACCTTCACCAAACATTGACGATGCATTTGATAATCCAAGTGATATTCTTGGTGCACCTATTTCAGGTACAAGTATTCCTGCTAACTCTACAGTAACACAGGTATATGCTCCAAGTGGATCACAGTACGGTTATATTAGAATTAGTAATAATACTAACTCAAACATTAACAGAAATGCAACTACATTTACAGTATCCAACCAAGGTGATGCGTTTGTTAACTCTAACTTCTTATACTTAGATAAAGCAAGTTTAGATACTGCAGGAGTTACACCAGGTACAGAGGTTGCGGCTTCAGATAGTAACTGGCCATCAGGTACACAGGTAACAAGTATTACAGAAGAACGTTTTGGAGCGTCAGGAACTTATTATTATAAGGTTAACTTCTCACAGTCCGCTAATACAACCATTAATGCCGCTGGCACTGTAACGTTTATATTTAGAAATCCACCATATGCACAACCAGGAGAAACAATCTTCTCATTCATTGCACAACCTGGAGAAAGATCAACGCTGGATCTTGCATTTATTAAAGAACTTACAAATACTACATTGGGTGGTAGGGGTACATTCCCGAATGGACCAGACGTGTTAGCCATTAACGTTTATAAAACGTCGGGTGCGGCAATTACTGGTAACGTTATTCTTAGATGGTCTGAAGCACAAGCCTAAGGCATTGTGGGTGGCGGAGAATTTTTCTTAATTACTTCTTTTTGGCTATCACCAGGTATAATTCTGTAATTATCTTCCACTGAATCAGCAGTACTAACTTCACTAATACTACTATTGTCTTCAAGAGCAATTAACTGGTGTGGTTGTAGTGGTGGATTGTGCCATGTATCCCCAGGATTTAATTCTTTGCTGTATAACACAGCGTCTTTTGTATCAATCCATTTAACTTCGAAGCGTCCTGAGTTGACAAACCATGATTCGTCCTTCTCTTTATGAAAATGCATTGAGAATTTCTTGCCTGCTTTTTCAAATACCATAAGTTTGCCACAATACTTGTCAGTTGTTGCCCATATTAGTTCGTAGCCCCAACCCTTTTCTACTTTACCTTCAAGTCTACTCATTTTTTACTCCATACTTCTTTAAATTTCTTGTAAGCACCTTTAAACTTACTCTGAAATATTAGATTACTTACAAAACTTGCACGATATTTTTCTTCATCTTCATCTTGTACCGTAGTTTCAAGGTTTGCAATCTTTATTGGTACGTACATTGCTAATGGAGTGCCTTTTTCAAGCAAAAATTCGCCTTCTTTTTTGATTAACAGTTGTTGGTTAATCTGATGGCTCCATTCCGTGTGTGTTATACCAGGCATACACGTAAAATATTCGTTAAAATCATAAAACATTGGTAATTGCATCATTGCCCAGCCAGGACTTGTACGCACACGCCAAGGACAATCAGTTTTTGCAACACATACAAAGTCATCTTTGGCATTTTGTGGTGCATGTTCTAAAAATTGCTTGTCAGTGTGCAGGCTCATAGTAAAGTTTTCATTACTTGAGTGCCATGCAAAGTTTTTATTGTCTGCTTTGATGTGAAAGTCGCACCACATAGGTACAACATACGCATTTTTATATAAATCTATGAAACCAGGACAGTTCTTGATAGTGCCTTTGTCTGCAAAGTCCTCAGTCAAGTACTTAGGTGCATGTTTGAACCATTCAGGCATGAATTTTGTTGCATCTTTGATTGGTTCGACTTTAGTAAGTCCAGGAACAACGCTCCACCATTCAACTTTACAATCAGTTTGGTTGGCCATTTACCCATTCTCCTACACTAAAGCACTTATGCTCAATAGTTTCTTTTAATTTGTCATTGTCAGCACACGTATATTTTTGATATTGTGCCTTAATGTTTTCCGGCATTGGTATTTCTTCAATCTTTGCACCATACTTGTTTGCAATAACCTGAGCAACTTGTAAAAATGAAGTAGCAACACCACTACCAATGTTCCAAATACCACTTTTATCAACATCAAGCATTTTTTCATGCATCACTGCAACATCTTCAACACAAATAAAATCACGTTTAAACTTACCACTACCTTCGAACACTTTTATAACACCAGTTTCTTTGGCTTGTTTAGTAAACTTACTAATTGGGCTCATCATATCGCCTTTGTGTTCTTCTCCGTGACCATAAACATTGAAATATCTAAAGCCTTGTATGTTAACTCTAAACTCATTTAGGTGTTGTGTTACAAATCTATCAACAAGGTACTTTGTCCAAGCATAAGGACTGCGAGGATCTAACTCTAAGTCCTCTCTAAAGTGTGTTAGTTCTCCATACACACTTGCCGAACTTGCATATTGTAAAGAAGTACCCATCATATCACAAATTTCAATCAACTTCATTGTGTACTCATAGTTGTGTTGCATAATCTTTTCAACATCACGTTCAGTTGTACTTGAAATTGCACCCAAATGTATAATTCTATCGTATTGTTGAGCATCTGGAAACTTATTAATTTCCCAAGGGAAGCCTTCCACATCATGTCCTTTTGCTTTTAGGTATGATGCTACATTTGAACCAATAAATCCTTGGTAACCTGTAACTAAAATTCTCATATTTTCATCTTCTCTATAATACTTGTTGTTGATTGATTTTTTACTGTTGGAAAAATTTCTACTTCTGCAAGTTCATGACCTACAACTGTTTCAACAGTGTAATCTCCACCCTTAATAATTAAGTCTGGTTGAAATCTTTCAATACAATTAATGGGAGTATCTTCATCAAATATTACAACTTCGTCAATCCATGGTAAAAGTTCAAGATTCATTTTACGTTGTAATTGATTGTTAATAGGTCTGCCTTCTCCCTTGAGTCTTTTTGTACTTGCATCGCTGTTAATACCTACAATAAGTTTTCTACCTTTTGATCTTGCATGTCTTAACAGTCTAAAATGTCCTTCATGTAGTATATCAAACACGCCATTGGTCCAAACTACTTGTCTTTTTAAATCTTCTGTTTGTATTGCATACACACCTCTGTGTTCTACTGATCTTGCACCAGCATAACAGGCCAACTTACATGCGGCAAACACATCCATACCTCTTTTAATACCATAAGCAATAACGGCAAGTACAGTATCACCAGCACCAGTTACATCTGCAACTTCTCTTACAGGTTCTTTGTAGTGTTGATATTGTAATTCATCACTTAAAACGTGTATACCATTAGCACCGTCTGTTACTACAAGATATTTCCAACCATGTTCTTTGATTGCAAAGAAAGCAACTTCTCTATTAAATTTTCCAAACCATGTTTTGTATTCTTTCATGTTTGGTTTCACAAGAAATGCACCTTTGTATACTTCTGGTCCTTGTTTAGGATCAACTAAAACTTTGCATTTTTTATTATTAAGTTTTTCTACTAAATGTGTACCAATGGTACCTTTGTTATAATCACTTAAACATACAATATCTTCTTCGTTAACACTTTCAAGGAATCTTGCTTGTGCTTTACCTTTGTATTTTTTCTCTTTGTCCCAACGCATGATGTGTTGTCCACGTTGGCCTACTAATCTTGTTTTAGTAGTTGTAATTTCTGCATCTGATTGTATGCTACAATCTATATTATTTGTTGTTTCAAGTATTTTTAGAACATCAAACCCTTCATCGTCCATACCTACTGCACCAAACAAAGAAACGTTGTCAACAATGTTGCTAAGATTAAGTGCAAGATTAGCCGCACCACCTATACTGTTTTTTCTTTCAATTTCTTTTAGTACTGGTACAGGTGCTTCAGGACTAATTCTACTGGCTTTCCCAATAATCCAACTGTCCAGCATTATGTCGCCGTAAACTTTTATCATGTTAACTCTCTAATATGTCAATCAACTCAAACACTGTCTGCAACTTTGTGATATTAGTTTTGTTTTGTAGTGTGTTTCTTAAACCTTGATGCAAAGGCTTTGGATACTTACTAAAACTTGCCCAAGAATAACCATCATGTTCTTCATTTAGATCAGGAATAAATTCTTCTTTAACAACTATTAGGTATGTATGAAAATTGAACTTTTCGTCAGTGCTGACAAAAGTTTCTAAAGGTATAGTTTTTACTGATTTTGGTGTAGTACCAATTTCTTCTTTGATTTCTCTATGTAAAGCATCAATAGGCGATTCGTCAACAGCACCACGGCCACCTACCAAACCCCAAACATTGTTCTGTTTGCTTTGGGTTCTATGTAAGAATAAAAAACGTTTAGTTTTTAGTGCATAAAATAATGCACCACTGCAATTGATTTTGTCGCTCATACAAGTAATTATTTAAAATTGTATGCGCCACGCTCCATTCCGGTACTCGCCTTCAATGGATTTGACCCATTCTGTACCTGTCCATTTGTATTGGATACTTGTATTTAGGTTAGTTACAAATTTGATGTCAGATACTGTACTTGAATCAAACAGTATTTGCCATTTTGTACCAGTCCATTCTACTATATCATTTTCACTTGCAATAAAGTCTGTACCGTCATTGTTTTTCCAAGCATCAGCACCATCAGTATTTGTTGCATTACCAATAGAACCTAATAATAATACTCTAACACCGTTTGATTTAATAGTAGTTGGATTAAAGTTAGTTGGATCAATAATATAATCTATCTTATTCCTATCGCCTGTTGAACCAGTAAGGACCATATCACTTGGAATAGTGTCTTCGTCCCAATTAATAATTAATGTTGTTTCATCTGTTGGATTAACTGCAACAGTACCGTTGACACTTTGATTAATATCTAATCTTGTTAATTGTAGTTGACTTAGACCTGATCTAAATGTACCTGGTAACGCTTCAAAGAAACCATTCCAGTTAGTATTACCAACAACACCTCTATGTATAAGTTGTGCAGTGTTACCTAACACAAGTAAATCGTAATCATTGTATGCTGTAATGGCAAGTCCTGCACTATCTTTACGTACAACTGTTCCGTCTTTGTCTTCCATAAACACACCTTCGCCGAATTCATCATTGTAACGTTTAAGTTCAGGCATAGTAGCACCAAGGTCAACATTACCTGTGTCTTCGTTAAACATACTCATTATAATGTTTGTTATAACACCAAGTTTTTTAACTTTGACAGGTGGTGAAATGTATATAGGTGTAGTAAATGTTAAAGATCCAACATCAATCTCGCTTTCAGTACCTGTAGGCATTGACCTACTACTAAAATTAACACTTTCTAAATCAACTACACTTAAACTTGTCCAGTCAATGTAGTTGTCTGTTGTTTGTATTTCTAAACTTGGATTAAACAGCATTAATATCTGTTCCATGATTTGTAATTTTTGTTCTGTGTTAGTTGACCATATGTCAGCGGAAACAGTTAACTTGTAAGGTGTAGGCATTAAACGCTCTACTGTTACATTTTTACCTTGTGTGTTTAAATATTCGTTATTTGTTTCGTCATAATCTCTTTCACGCAAGTGTACTTTACCAACAAATGAAGCATCTGCAAGTCTATCTCTATCTAATTCTAATCCTGTAATGTAAACACCTATACGTGGCGCACTTGGAATTTTGTTTTCACTGTTATCTCTAAGAATATGACCAACCTGACGTGTAATATCTCCGTACATTACCGGAACTTGTGTAAGTTTACCGTCACCGTCTTTATAAGAAAAATTACTCATGAGTCTAATCATCTGAGTAATGTATCTTCTTATCTGTCCATCATAAAAATGTTGCATTAATTATCCGCCTTTGGTTTCATTGCTTTACTTAAACTTTGTCTTTCTGGAATAGTTTCACCAGCAATGGTTCCTGAATTAGTATTATTAATGAATCCAGTTTTATGTGTATTTCTATTATCTTTGTTAGATAATGTCATACGTACTTTATCTTCCATTTTGACCCAACGTTGTCCGTCAAATCTAAACAATCTATTTGGCATAAGATCAGTCCTTAAAAAGTAATCACCTTTTGCTGTGTTTGTTGGGAAACCTATACCATGTCCAAATGCTTCTCCATTTGGTGGAATACCATCGCCAAGTAAGTAACCACTGTAACCTTCTCTGTCTGGTGTTTGATTTACTCTACTTGCATCTAAGTTTCCGGCATTAACACTTGCGTCAATTGTTGCTTCGTCGGCAGTTACAAGTTCTGGTTTACCTTGTGCATCTGTTTGTAATGTGTATAATGAAGTTGTATCGTAACCAGATTCTGGTGAGTCTGCTTCTGCTTGATTAAGAATAGCATCGTTAATTTGCATTTCTTTATCGTATGTAGAAAGTACATCACGTAATGTTTGTGAACTACCTTCTTCTGTTGGTAAATCAAGTATATCCTTGAACTCTTGTGAGTCAACAATTTGCTTCATCTTGACTCTGTACAAGTGTGGATACCAACTTTGTGAAAATCCTTCTGCCGCTCTGTTTACATCTTCAACTACATAGAAACGTTTTAGTGCTACTTGGTAATCATTTAATGCATGTTCATCTTTTAAGTGTGGCATTTCAAATACGTCACCTGGCATAATTTTTCTACCAAGTGTTTTTACACTATAGTTGATTGGAATAGTCATGAACAATGTGTCGTTGGTTAAGAATAAACCAAACTGACTCATATCAAAGTCAACATCTTGTACATTGTAGATCCCACGCAAAACGTAAATATCTGGATCATACTTTCTATCACGGTTTTCCATGAAAAGCATGTCTTGAATATTAGTTTCTTTTACAGCATCATATCTTGGAGCAGAAGGTGTAGCATCTGCTTCATCAGGATTCTTAGGACCTAAGTATTTGTGTACAAAAACGTCGGTTCCCCCGACTGTAAACATCTCTGTTATAGTCTTATCAAGGAAATCGTAGTCTTTGCCCTTCTCGGGTTTGTATAAACTTATTCTCGGCATTGTACTTGTATTTATCGAACGCATAAATACTAATGGAGACGAAAGATTATGGCTAATATAACAACAGCAAAACAAGAAGTATTCGATTATGTAAACGCTATGCTTGGCGGAGGCATGGTTGATGTTGAACTTGATCCAGAACATTACGAAATAGCAATCAAAGCATCATTTGACAAATTCCGTCAAAGAAGTGATAATTCTGTTGAAGAGTCATATATGTTTCTTGAGTTGGTACTTGACCAGAATGAATATACACTACCAGATGAAGTAGTAGAAGTTAGACAGATGTTTAGACGTTCAATTGGATCAAGAACAGGTGGCGGAGATGGTGGAACATTATTTGAGCCATTCAATTTAGCATACACAAACACTTACTTGTTATCAAGTTCTAACATGGGTGGTTTAGCAACATACAATCTATTCGCTGGTTACCAAGAACTTGTAGGAAGAATGTTTGGTTCATTTATTGAATTTACTTGGAACACAGCAACTAAAAAATTAACTGTTCTACAAAGACCAAGAACAGGCGAACAGGTATTATTACAAGCATACAACTACAGACCAGACTTCCAAATACTTACAGACTATCTTGCAAAGCAGTGGATCAAAGATTACACACTTGCTAAATGTAAGTTTATGCTTGGAGAAGCAAGAAGTAAATTTGCCACAATCGCAGGACCACAGGGTGGATCAACACTTAATGGTGATGCACTCAAAGCAGAAGCACAAGCCGAAATGGACAAACTTGAAGAAGATCTAAAATTACAGGTTGCAGGTGGTCAAGGCTACGGTTTCAGTATTGGTTAAAAAGTACTTGACAAAAGCATAAATTTATACTATACTATAACTTAAATTAAACTTATAGAGGAGTATTCTTTGTGCTAATAGGCATTTGCGGATTAATCGGATCTGGTAAAGACACAGTCGCTCAAAATCTAATAGATAACCATAACTTTGTAAAAATATCGTTTGCTGACAAACTTAAAGACGCAGTAGCATCTATGTTCAGTTGGGATAGAGAACTGCTTGATGGTAAAACTGACAAATCAAGAGCATGGCGTGAGCAAGTAGATCAATATTGGACGCAGGAAACTGGTAGAGAAATTACTCCAAGACTTGTACTACAAGAATTTGGTACAGAATGTATGCGTGAAGGCTTCTATGATGGTATCTGGGTAAGCCTTACTAAAAAGCATATTATTGATAATCCTAATACACACTTTGTTATTCCAGATGTACGCTTTCCAAATGAAGCAAAAATGCTATATGAAGTTGGTGGACAAGTTTGGCGTGTAAAACGTGGGCAGGATCCTATTTGGTTTAGAATATATCAAGATGTTGGTGTTGAACCCAAAGATGTACATGCATCTGAATGGGCATGGGCACACACAAAATTTACACACACTATTGATAATAACGGTACGTTGTTAGATCTTAAAAATCAGGTTCAAGATCACCTTGTTTCCAGCGGGAACCTTCTCTCTGCATAGCAATCTGGCAGTTAGCACAGATAGTTTTCATATTACTTGGACGATTGTTGTTTAGATCACCGTCTATGTGAAACACTCTCATTTGTTCTCTAAACGTGGCTTTAAAGTTACACTTCTCACAATGTGTTTTTTGTCTATAACCTGCTTGGTACCACTTAGGTTCACCCAGTTCTTTGCCCTTGTTGCGAATACATACATCACACTTGGTTCTATAAAAAGTCTTGTTGCCTTTTCTGTAGTTAACAGCAACAGGTCTTTTACCGCATTTGCATAAAGGTCTCATGTTAGTATTTACCTACCCTTTTGATGCCCTTTTTGACATGGTGTTTAGCATACTTTTACGTCTACGTTGCTAAATACATATAATAAGTTCAACAGGAGAACAAATATGGCAAACTTAGTATCACCCGGAGTACAGGTCAGCGTTATAGATGAAAGTTTCTATACACCTGCTGAACCAGGCACTACCCCAATGATTTTTGTTGCTACGGCGCAAGATAAAGCGAACGCAAGTGGCACAGGTACAGCAAGGGGAACAACGAAAGCAAACGCTGGAGTTCCGTTCTTGCTTACATCACAAAGAGATTTATCCGAAACTTTCGGAGATCCTTTGTTTTATACAGATAACAACAACAATCCAATTCATGGATCAGAGATTAATGAATATGGACTACAAGCGGCTTACTCATACTTAGGAGTTTCCAACAGAGCTTTTGTTGTAAGAGCAGACATTGACTTGAACGAACTTCAAGCAACTGCGAATGCACCAGCGGCTGATCCGGCTGATGGAACTTACTGGTTTGATACGCAAATTAGTAGAATGGGCATTTTTGAATGGAATGGCAATCCTGCTACAGCAACAGGTGGTCAAACATTTACATTAAAAACACCAACAGTAATTACAGACGCAACTAAATTAGTAGGCGGACAAGCAACTGGTATTCCTTTAGCATCAGTTGGTAAAATTGGTGACTATGCAACAGTGGCAACAACTACAATTAACAAAACGTACTACAAAAACACAAGTGGTACTTGGGTTAAAGTTGGAACTGACGCATGGCAGGCAAGTTGGCCAACAGCAGTTGCGGCAACAAGCAATCCAACTGTAACAGGTGGTAAGACTTTAACTATTAATAGTAACACAATTACAGCATCAGGCACAGCATTAGCAGATGTTGTTAGTGATATTAATGGTGCAGGTATTGCAGGCGTAACAGCAAGTGCAGTAAACAGCAGATTGAACATTTTCTCAACTGGTGTTGCTCTTGTAATTGCAGAAGGTACAGGTTTAGCGGCTGAAGTTGGTTTAACAGCGGCAACTTACAATGCACCTAAATTAGAAATAGCACCTCACACTGGTGTTCCAGAATACAAAGTAACAGACACAACACCAAGACCAAGCGGAAGTATTTGGTTTAAAACTACTGACGCAAACTTAGGTGCTAAACTTTCTGTTAAAGAGTGGAATGGAACTACTGAACTATGGGACAACAAGAGTGTTCCATTATATGCAGATAACGCAACAGCATTGAAAAACTTAGATTCAACAGGCGGAGGTGTAAACCTTTCAGTTGATACTTACTATGCACAAACAAACGTTACTGAATCAGCAGATGTTGAGTATGACTTTAAAATCTTTAAAAGAGTTGCTACTGGATCTACTAAGATTACATCAGCAATTATCGCAGATCAAGTTTCAAGCGGTACTTACACATTTACAATGAGTGAGTCAACTACAAACTCAGCAACAATGAGTGCGGCAGTAACAGTTAGTACGAATGCAACAGGCGCGGCGGCAGACGCTGAAGAAATTGCAGGAAAAATTAACAGTGCTGGATTTACTAACATTGTAGCAAGTGTAGACGCTTCAAACAGAATTGTTATTGAACACAACGATGGTGGAGAAATTAGAATTGTTGATACAGATGGTGGATTAACATTAGCAGGATTTACTCCTTATGTTGATGCAAACACAGGTACAGCAAACTTATACTATGTACCAGGAACAGACAGTTCAACTAATCCTAAGCAGTATATGGCTTCAAACTGGCAAGTACTATCATACACAGCAGGCGATGATGCACCGAGTGCATTAGCACTTGATGGTCAATTATGGTACAACTCAGTTGTTGACGAAGTTGATATTATGTTACACAACGGAACATCTTGGGTAGGTTACCAAGACAATGCTTCAGGATATCCAAACAGTTCACCAAATGGTCCAATTGTTAGTGCAACAGAACCAACTACACAATCAGATGGTTCAGCACTTGTAAATGGCGACCTTTGGGTTAGTACAGCAGACTTAGAAAACTATCCAGTAATTTACCAATACAATGGAACTACATTGAAATGGGTATTAAGAGATAGCACAGACCAGACTACAGAGAATGGTGTGTTGTTTGCAGATGCACGTTATAACACTTCAGGTGTTAACAGCGGATCAGCAGGTACTATTGCAGATTTAGCGGCAAGTAACTACTTAGACCCAGATGCTCCAGATCCAGCACTATATCCAAAAGGTATGTTGTTATGGAACTTAAGACGTTCTGGATTTAACGTTAAGAAATTTGTACGTAATTCAATCGATCTTGCAGAAGATAATGCACGTACTGGCGACGAGTCAATGGCGGCTTACTATCCACACAGATGGGTAACTGAAAGTGCTAACCAAGCAGATGGTTCAGGTACATTCGGTCGTAAGGCACAGCGTAAAGTTGTTGTACAAGCATTACAGGCAATGATGAACAGCAACCAAGACATTAGAGATAACGAATCAAGAATCTTTAACTTATTAGCAACACCTGGTTATCCAGAGCTGATTGGTGAAATGGTTACATTGAACAATGACAGAGGCTTAACAGCATTTGTTGTTGGTGACTCTCCAATGAGATTAGCAAGTGATGCCACAGGAATTAATAACTGGGCAACAAACGTTAACGGTGCTGTTGAAGATAACGACAATGGATTAGTAACAAGTGACGAATACTTAGGTGTGTTTTATCCAAGTTTATTCACAAGTGACAATGCAGGTAACAACGTAGTTGTTCCAGCATCACATGGTATACTTAGAACTATTGCATTAAGTGATCAAGTTAGTTACCCATGGTTTGCTCCAGCAGGAACAAGACGTGGTGGAATTACTAACGCTTCAAGTGCAGGCTTTATTGATAACGAAGGCGAGTTTAAAACAGTTGCTCTTAACGAAGGTCAAAGAGATACATTGTACAGTAACAAGGTTAACCCAGTAACATTCTTAACTGGTGCAGGTCTTGTTAACTTTGGTCAAAAGACAAGAGCGAAGAATGCAAGTTCTTTAGATAGAATTAACGTTGCACGTTTAGTAATTTACTTACGTGGACAGTTAAACAAACTTGCGAAGCCTTACATTTTTGAGCCTAACGATAAGATCACAAGAGACGAGATCAAACAACAAGCAGATAGTTTAATGCTTGAGCTTGTAGGACAAAGAGCGTTATATGATTTCTTAGTAGTGTGTGACGAAAGTAACAACACTCCATCAAGAATTGATAGAAACGAACTTTATGTAGACATTGCAATTGAACCAGTGAAAGCAGTGGAGTTTATTTACATTCCATTAAGACTTAAAAACACTGGAGAAATAGCGGGCCTATAATATGATAAATAAAAGTAATAGGAGCAAATAAATGGCAATTTCATCACTTTCAAGACTAACAGTACCTTTGGACAGCAACGCGAGTGCAGGTTCACAAGGTTTGTTAATGCCAAAATTGCAGTACCGCTTCAGGGTGTCACTGGAAAATTTTGGAGTGTCAACACCAACTACAGAGTTAACTAAACAGGTTGTCGATGTAACAAGACCTAACGTAACTTTTGAACAGATTACACTTGATGTATACAACTCAAAAGTATTCCTTGCAGGAAAACATACTTGGGAACCAATTACATTAAACTTACGTGAAGATGTAAGTAACAACGTTCAGAAACTTGTTGGCGAGCAGTTGCAGAAACAGTTTGATTTCTTTGAACAATCAGGTGCGGCATCAGGCGCGGACTACAAATTCGTTACACGTATTGAAATTTTAGATGGTGGTAACGGTGCAAACACAGTTAATGTGCTTGAAACATTTGAGTTATACGGTTGTTATTTAGAAAGTGCAAACTACAATCAATTAGCATACGCAACATCAGAAGTAGTTAGTGTTGCATTAAGTATTAGATACGATAATGCGATACAAACACCACAAGGAACAGGTATTGGTACTGCTGTAGGCAGAACTATCAACACACTTGTTACTGGCGGTGGCGCAGTATAATCAAGTTTAAGAGTTTTAAAATAAACGTAGAAAAGGCGCCGAGTGCGCCTTTTTTATTCTATACCCACTTTATTTTTTAGATAAATATTAGTATGGCAAATAAGTTAACCCCATTTCTTGACAATTTAGTATCTGGAGCATTAAGTCCAAAAGGTAATCTTGCAGACTATCAACATGCTTCAAGATTATATGTAGATGATGCATTTAAGTATGCACCTAAGAATAAGTTTCTTTATCATGTTGCATTCAACATTAATAGAAAGTCTTCTTCAATTATTCCACAACTATCAGAGAAACATAGTAACACTATTAATATGTTAGTTAAGAGTGTTGACTTGCCTAAGTTTGATATTACTACAGAAGTAAAACATCAATACAATAGAAAAAGAATTTTACAAAAACGCATAGACTATAGTCCTTGTAATTTTACTTTCCATGATGACAACTATGGTCTTACAACTGCAATGTGGGAAGCATACTACAGATATTATTTCAGAGATGGAAACTATGCATCAACTGATACAGCAGGAAGTCCTAACACGACTGCTTCTGCATACAACAGAGCAAATACTTTTGCTGATAAAAACTCTCTACAGTCAAAATATAGATATGGTTTTGATAACGATAGCATAGATCCTTTCTTTGATAGCATTGTTGTATATCAAATGTCACGTAAACGTTATACAGCATTTACGCTTGTCAATCCTATTATTAATAGTTGGCAACATGACACAATGGATCAAACAGATAGTGGCGGTGTTGCACAAAGTACAATGAGTGTTCAGTTTGAAACAGTATGGTACACAAGAGGTGCAGTGTCAGAAGGTACAGCACCAAAAGGTTTTGCAACAGAACATTATGATAAAACACCAAGTCCACTTTCATTAGGTGGAGGCGGAACATCAAGTCTATTTGGTGTTGGTGGTGTTGCATCAGGTGCGGCAGATGTGTTTGGAGATATTACATCAGGCGATGCATTTAAGTCACCAGGAGCATTGTTAGGTACAGTTTTAAAAGCGGCCAACACTGCAAGAAATGTTAAGGATTTATCTAAAGACGGAATTAGACAAGAAGGCTTTGGAATTATTAAAGGTGCTATTGGAGACGTAGGTGGAATAAATGTTGGCGGAGTTGCAAATACATTTTTTCCTAAAGGTAGTGGCAGTGGATCACTAAAAGATGTTGCAACAGCAGTTGCTGGTGTAAGTGCTGTGGCGGCAATACAAAAAGCAGTACAGAGTACAAGTCTTGCAGACGTTACAAAAGAACTTCAAGACAATCCAGACAAGTTAGCAGACTTATCTAAATCAACAACACACAAAAAAGATCATTTAGCCGCAGGGGGTGATGCAAGTGTCAATGCGATTAACGCCGCATGGGACAGTGCAAGTTCGGCATATAAAGAAGCGGCAAATAGCAAAACACTTGCTAACTTGCCTAACATTGTAAGGACATAAAATGAGTAACCTACCTAAAGTAGTAAAAGATGATAGTGCAAATGATGTAAAGAGATTTTACAATCAGTATTTTACTGACTTTATTAATTTTCCTACTAACCAAGTTGATGCTGTAATAGGATTTTTTACAAGCAGAGGATTTGAAAAAACTTCTGCCATTGCTGTAGGAACAGTAATGTTACAACAAGCAAAACTTGATGACGTAAATGTTTTTGAATTACTTGATACTCTAAAGAAAACAGACAGTGTTCAGTTGAGTAGTGTTGTAACAGAAGTACTAAACTATAATAGAGAAAAAATTAGTACATTAGGTTACAGAGTAGTTGACATACAAAACAGGACTGAAGCACGAAACATAGGAGTGTAACATGGCCAAGTACGCCCAAGGACGTTACAACTTAAAGTTTCCAGACAAGTATATCGGTCGCAAAACACCATTATATAGATCAAGTTGGGAATTCGCATTTATGAAATTCTGCGATGAAAATCCTAACGTTGCCAAATGGGCAAGTGAAGCAGTAAAGATACCTTATGTAAATCCTTTTACAGGAAAAGCAACAGTGTATGTACCAGACTTCTTTATTAGTTACATGGATAAGAATGGCAAACAACGTGCAGAAGTTATAGAAGTTAAGCCAGACAATCAAACAACTATGGAAAGTGCAGGCAGAAGTAAACAAAAGCAAATGGCTGTTGCACTAAACATGGCTAAATGGCAGGCCGCAAGGGCATGGTGCAAGGATAAAGGCATCTTTTTTAGGGTTGTTACAGAGAAGGATATGTTCCACTCTGGCCAACGCAAAGGCTAAATAATAGTAGCATTTAATGGAATCCAAAATATGAAGAAATTAGAAGAATTACTTAATATGCCAGACAGCAAAGAGATTGTTCAGAAAGACAAGGAACAATCTGCTAAAGCAGAAAAGAAACATGCTATTGTAGAGCATGAAGAAACTCAACGTAGTATTGCTGAGATGGATAAAATTACTGCGGCATTACCACAAGTGAAAGGCTTAGGCGAATTAGCAGATAAGGAACTAAACGAAGTTGCTGAGAAGTCTATGAATGCATATGAAGATCTAATGGACTTGGGTATGAATGTTGAAAGCAGGTATAGTGGTAGGGTGTTTGAAGTAGCAGGTAATATGCTAAAAACTAACCTTGATGCTAAAGTTGCAAAATTAGACAAGAAACTTAAAATGGTTGAACTACAACTTAAGAAGGAAAAACAGGATAAAGATGGTGGAGATTCACCAGATGGCGTTGTTTCAGGCGAAGGATATGTAGTTACAGACCGTAATAGTTTGTTAGAAAAACTCAAGAACATGGATAAATAGTTTAGTAGGGAAAACACAATTATGAAAAAATATAGCGATTATTTAACAGAAGCATACAATGGTAAAGTTTATCCTTTTAAAATTGGTATTGCTGGTGATAACACAGGTATAGCAGACAAGTTAGAAACTGCTCTAAGAAAATTTGGTGTACAAAATTGTACGCCGGGTAAGAAAACACCAATCCAAGAACGTCCGTTGGACTTTCCTGCATTGCAGAATGAAGAAGTAACTTACTACGAGTGCGAAGTAACATACCCTACACACACTGAAATGTTACAAGAGTACTTAGGTTACCAATTAGGTATTCCGCAATCACACATAGTAGTACGTAATCCAAACGAACCTCAAGAGTTATATCAAGAAGTTGATCAAAATACACCATATGAAACAAAACTTACTAAAGAAGATATGGGTGGTGAAAGTGCTCAAAAAGATGTAGGCAGTAACAGAGTTATGGACCTACTTAAAGAGTTAGAAACTGCATCTAAAGAAAGATTTACTGGTAAAGCAATTGAGTTACCTGAAGAAGGTGCTACAGATAAAAAACAGATGGACGCAACCGCTGATATCGGAACCAAAAGTCCAATAGGGAGTTAATTATGAAATTAAACGAAATTTACAAAAAAATAGTAGCGTTGGACGAAGCAATGAATGAAGCGGCGTCAGCGTCAATTAATATGTCAGGCGATAATGCTGAAGACGTAATTAAATTAATGAATGCTTTAAAAGGCAAAGAAGGTGCAAGTGATATTGCAGACATTCCAACTGCAATCAAACCTAAAGCACCTATGATGGGTCCAATGGATCCACATGATGACATGAAATCAATGATGAGTCTTGTAAGTGACGAACCAAAGCCAATGGACGACATGGCTTGTGATGACACTGACACTGAAGCAAGTGGCGACTATGATAATTCACCAGATGAAAAATATCAAGACCATAACTTTATGACAAAAGACATTGCTACAGGACACGATGGCGCACAGAAAAAATCTTATCCAAAAGTTGCAGGTGGTGATAATCCAATGGCACTTGAAGATGAATTAAGAGCAGAACTTTCTGCTAAACTTTCAGAGTTCATGAACGAAGGTGATGATTGTGGTTGTGACGAACATGACGATCACGGGCAGTGTGAAAGCGACTGTCATTGTGATGAAGATGTTGCCGAAGCAAAAGCAAAACCAGACTTCTTAGATATGGACAAAGATGGCGACAAAAAAGAGCCAATGAAAAAAGCAATCAAAGATAAAGATGCTAAAAAAGAAAGTATTAAAGAAGGCGAAGGTAAAAAAGTACAATTACCAAGCGGTAAAGAAATGAAAAAATGCAAAGACGATGGTATGTCTAAATCAGACATCATGAAGAAATATACTGAAATGGGTTGTGAAGCAAAACAACTTGAAAAACTATACGCATCAAGTTGCATGTAAGGAGATAGAAAATGGCAGGAATAACAAGAGTACACGGATCAGGACTATCAACAGCAGGAAATGTTTTTAGCCCAGGTGCATTCGCTTTTAAAATTTTAGTAAAAATTGCAAACGGTACAGCAGTTGATTTAAGAGCAGAAGACGATGCTATTGACGAAACCGTAGAAGCAATTTGCAAAGAAATTAATCCTTTAATTTATAGTACTACTAACGATGCAAGTGGTACAATGACTGTTGTATGTGATAACAGTGCAACAGCGGCAGACTTACAAGCACGTATTAGACTAATTGGTAAAGCGGCAAACTATCCAACAAGCACAGTAACAGCAGTTGGACCAAATAACATTGATACAAGCGGTACATTAGTTACTGACGCGGCAACATTAGTAGCAACATAATATAAAATTACTTTTACTCAAGTAAACTCAAATAGGACCTTCGGGTCCTATTTTTTTGAGTAAATACTATACAATGGCAAATAAAAGTTTAGATGGCGTATTAACCAAAAAGGCTAATACAAGAGAAACATATACAAATGAACAGATCAATGATCTGATGCTTTGTACTGATGATAATCAAGGTTACTTACATTTCGCAAGTAACTTTGCATATATCCAACATCCAGTCAAAGGAAAATTGTTATTTGATCCTTACAAGTACCAAGTAGGATTGATGCACAGTTATCACAATCATAGATTTAATATTAATATGTTACCAAGACAAACAGGTAAGACAACCTGTGCGGCTGTATACCTTGCCTGGTACGCAATGTTTCATCCAGACCAAACTATTCTTATTGCGGCACACAAGTATACAGGTGCTCAAGAAATTATGCAACGTATTAGATACGTTTACGAAATGTGTCCTGATCATATTAGAGCAGGCGTTACAAACTACAACAAAGGTTCAATTGAATTTGAAAACGGAAGTAGAATTGTAAGTGCTACTACAACAGGAAACACAGGACGTGGTATGTCCATATCATTACTATACTGTGATGAGTTTGCGTTTGTGCAACCTACTATTGCAGATGAATTTTGGACTTCAATATCTCCTACACTTGCAACAGGTGGTCGTGCTATTCTTACAAGCACACCTAACTCAGACGAAGATACTTTTGCTACTATATGGAAAGAAAGTCAAAACAAATTTGATGAACATGGTAATGAAAGCGAAGTAGGTATAAACGGATTTCATGGTTTTACTGTTAAGTGGGAAGAACATCCAGACAGAGATGAAGCATGGAAAAAAGCAGAGATTGGTCGTATTGGAGAAGAAAGATTTAGACGTGAGTATGGTTGTGAATTCTTAGTATTTGACGAAACACTTATTAATAGTATTAAGTTAGCAGGACTTGAAGGTAATGAACCTGTTGAGAATATGGGGCAGACACGTTGGTACAAAAAACTTGAAAGGGATCAAACATATTGTATTAGTTTAGATCCAAGCATGGGTACAGGTGGAGACTATGCCGCGATACAAGTATTTGAATTACCAAGTTACAAACAAGTTGCAGAGTGGAGACACAATACTACACCTATACCAGGACAAATTAGAGTTTTAAAAGATATTGCAGATTATATCAATGCTGAATGTAGAGCACCAAATGCAAACAACATTTATTGGAGCATTGAAAACAATACTATTGGTGAAGCGGCATTGTTAGTTGTAAATGATGTAGGCGAAGAAAACATACCAGGACTATTTGTAAGTGAACCAATACGTAAAGGACACATTAGAAAGTTCCGTAAAGGATTTAACACTACACATAGAAGTAAAATCAGTGCTTGTTCTAAGTTCAAGAACATGGTTGAGAATGACAAAATGCAGATAAACAGCAAAGCATTGATATCAGAAATGAAAGGCTATGTAGCATCAGGCACAAGTTTCAAAGCAAAGCCAGGTGAAACTGACGATCTTGTAAGTGCAGTGCTATTGAACATACGCATGATGGAAGTTTTAAAGGATTGGGATCCAAGAGTGTACAATACATTCAGACAATTGGATGCAGATCAGGAATATGAGGCGCCTATGCCTATATTTGTAACAGGCGTCTATTAGGATAAATATTAATATGATAAACTTGGAAAAAATTGCAGAAGAACTGTTTAACAAGATCAGAGGTAGATATCCCAAGATTACTATTGGTGATGAAGCAAGTACCATTACAAATGTGCCTGAAAAAGCACGTTTCTTCGATTTTGAGTTTAGCAACGGTAATAAAGTTAACGTAACGTTAGATGAAAAAAGTCTAACTATGCTTTATAACAACGATTTGCTTACAGATGCTACAGAGTCTATTAAGCAAAACTGGTACGCTTTTATGAAAGAAATGCGACAGTTTGCTAAAAAGAGAATGCTGAATTTTGATACAAGAGATATAACTAAAAGTAACTTAGACAAGAGAGATTACGATTACCTCTCAAAAAACAGACCCGGAGAAAACCAAATGAGTGAATCGAAACTATACGGAACTTCTAAAACAAGTTTCCAAGATGTTGGCAATGCAAAGATCATTGTTAAACATAATGAGGCAGTTGATTTTGAAAATCCTGCAGGAAGAACACAAAGAATTCATAGCATATATGTAGAGAGCCCAGAAGGCGAAAGATACAAATATCCTTTCAAACATTTAAATGGTGCAAGAGCAATGGCACAACATGTTAGCGAAGGCGGAAATCAGTACGATGCATTTGGAAAGCATATCGTTTCACTCAGCGAAGAACTTTCTAAGTTACGTACTTTCAAAACTTACATGAACAGATCAAGTGTAATGGCAGAGGGTCTTGCTGGTTACATGGACATCGTTAATGAAAGAATTGACTCTGTAAAAGAAACTGTACATAAGTTACAAAGAAATAGTTATTACAAAGAAGCAATGGCAAACTTCCAAGAAACAGTAATGGAAGAAGTACCAGAAGATGTAAGTTCAAATTGGATTGATGAATTAACTATTCGTCAGTTTAACGAAGACTTGAAAGGTGTATTTCCTTACATTTACAATCTTGTTAAAGAAGGAACTAAACCAGAAGTACTTACTCCAGAAAACTTTTTAGGTGAAGATGAAAAACCTACTGATGAAGAAATATTGGCTTTAGCAGATAGATACAAACAGTACGAAGGTGGTAACGGTGATTCATTGTTAGATGGTTACATACAATACATGACCAACACTGGTGTACCATTGGACAGCATTGAAGAAGGTGAATGGAACAAATGGGTAGAGGCTAATCCAGACAAAGAATTTCCTGGTATGGATGTATTAGATGAACAACCTGAAAACTTTCCTATTACTGTAAAGTTTAGAGATGACTTATTTAAAATGTATAAAGGTATGCCAGACGAAGATGACTGTCATAGAATATCAGATGTAATAGATGGCATGAAAGAAGGTGCAGTTAAAAAAGCATTAGAAGATGATGCTGAAAACCTAAGCAGAGAAGAGTTTATTGAAAAACATGGAGACGCAGAATTCTTTGACAACTATAATGGTGTTGAAGATGAAAGCATGGACATGCATGGTGACTTTGCTTCACACTTAGATGATGTAGTTGCTAATTCAAAACATGAGCAAGGTCCAAATGAAGTATCAAGCATGGGCATGAACAAATACGGACTTGCGGCAAAACATAAAGATGGTAAATTTATTTCTTACAAAGACGGTAAGGAAACAGGTACTTTTGATTCAATCGAAGAACTCGAAAAACATCAAAAAGAATTAATACAAGACGAGTCAACAACTTTTGAAGGCAATGCATTTGCACAAGCAGTACAAAAAGCAAAAGCGGCAGGCATGAAGAAAGGTGATAAGTTCAAAACACCAGACGGTGAAGAACACACACTTGAAGATGCTATCAAAATGGCAGGACTTAAAGTAGAAGATTTTTGGACAGCAGATGAACTGATGGCCGAAAAAGAACCCACTGACGATGATACCATGGACGTTAAAATTGGTCCAGATGGTTCAATATCAAAAGCAGATGGGGACGCAGAAGAAAGAGGTGAGAAGAAAGAACTTGACTTAGATGAATTCATCAAAGGTCATTTTGATTACACAACTAACAATTTTCCAAAAGGTGAAACAGCAGTACTTACAGCATGTGAGAAAAAATATGGAGACGAAAGTCTTGCTCCTGCGGCAGTCATTATGAAAAAATTAGTTACTAACCAAGATGGCGAGATGGAAAGAATCAAACATTTAGCAGGTTTGGATAACTAATTCACTTTTTTGACAAAGTTCCACTTGACTTTATAAGTAAGTTTGTGTTATACTGTTTACAGTACTGCACAATCAAGGCAATACAATAACAGCCAAAGGCAAATTATATAGGAGGCTTAACAATGGCAACATTAGCAGAAATAAGAGCTAAACTGAAAGAACAAGAATCACGCACAAGCGGTAATTCTTCAAGCGGCGGCGACAACGCAATTTACCCATTTTGGAACTTAAAGGAAGGCGAACAGTCAACTGTCCGTTTCTTACCTGATGGGGACGACACAAACACTTTCTTTTGGAAAGAACGTTTGATGATCAAACTACCTTTCGCAGGTGTAAAAGGCGAAACTGACTCAAGACCAGTACAAGTGCAAATCCCTTGCATGGAAATGTATGGTGAGTCATGTGCAATCTTAAACGAAGTTCGAGGTTGGTTTAAAGATCCTACTTTAGAAGATATGGGTCGTAAGTATTGGAAGAAACGTTCATACGTATTCCAAGGCTTTGTAACTGAAAACGGACTGGCTGAAGATGGTACTCCAGAAAATCCAATTAGACGTTTTATTATTGGTCCACAAATTTTCCAACTTATTAAAAGTGCGTTAATGGATCCAGATATGGAAGAACTGCCAACTGATTACACTTCAGGTGTAGACTTTAGAATCGTAAAAACTTCTAAAGGTGGTTATGCAGATTATTCTACAAGTAACTGGGCACGTAGAGAGCGTCCTTTAACTGAAGTTGAAACTGCGGCCGTTGAGAAGAATGGTCTATACAACTTGTCAGACTTTTTACCTAAGAAGCCTTCAGAGGTTGAAGTAAAAGTAATGCAAGAAATGTTCCAAGCATCTGTAGATGGTGAAGCATATGACGCAGAACGTTTTGGTCAATATTTCCGTCCAGCGGGAATGGCGGCGAGAACTGGTGATCCACAAAATAGAGCACCAGCAACTGCTCCAGCGGCAACAACTGCTCCGGCACCTGAGGCAACTCCGGCTCCAGTAGCAGAGGCGGCTCCAGCGGCAGTGGCACAAACTGCACCAGCGGCAGAACCTAAAGCAGACAATAGTGCGGAAGACATTCTTGCAATGATCCGTTCACGTCAAAACTAATATAGCAGTACAGTGTGTGGGGGCAACCCCACACATTATCTGAATAAGGAGATAATATGGCTAATAAAGCATTTGACGTTTCCAAGTTTCGTAAAAACTTGACTAAATCGATCACAGGCATGAGTAGTGGTTTTAACGATCCTACTGATTGGATTAGTACAGGAAACTATGCCTTAAATTATCTTATTAGTGGCGACTTCCACAAAGGTGTTCCATTAGGTAAGGTAACTGTATTTGCAGGAGAGTCAGGAGCAGGTAAGAGTTATATCTGTGCAGGTAACATTGTAAAGGCGGCACAAGATCAAGGTATCTTTGTTGTACTAATTGACAGTGAGAACGCACTTGATGAAACTTGGCTACAAGCACTTGATGTTGATACAAGCGAAAGCAAACTACTAAAACTTAATATGTCAATGATTGATGATGTTGCTAAAACAGTGTCAACGTTTATGGCAGATTACAAAGAAATGTCGGAAGAAGAACGTCCTAAAGTATTATTTGTAATTGATAGTTTAGGTATGTTGTTAACACCAACTGATGTTGACCAGTTTAACAAAGGTGATATGAAGGGTGACATGGGTAGAAAACCTAAGGCACTTACATCACTTGTAAGAAACACAGTTAACATGATTGGCTCACACAACGTAGGACTTGTATGTACTAACCACACATATGCATCGCAAGATATGTTTGATCCAGATGATAAGATATCAGGTGGACAAGGCTTTATCTATGCATCATCTATTGTAGTAGCAATGAAGAAATTGAAACTAAAAGAAGATGAAGCAGGTAATAAAATTAGCGAAGTACGTGGTATTAGAGCAGGTTGTAAAGTAATGAAGACTCGTTATGCAAAACCGTTTGAAGGCGTACAAGTTAAAATTCCTTACGAAACAGGAATGAATCCATACAGTGGATTAGTTGACTTGCTAGAGAAAAAAGGCATGTTAGTTAAAGACGGTAATCGACTAAAGTATGTAAATTCAGAAGGCGAAGAAATGAAAGAATATCGTAAAGTTTGGGAAGCAGGCGGAGATGTGCTTGACAAAGTTATGATGGACTTTACAGCCAGAGAAAACTCTGTGATGGAAAATGAGGAATCCGAGGTAAATACCGAAGACGAACCAGTAGCTATTACAGAGGAATAATAAATGGATAATGCATCACAAATCGTAGACACGTGGCTGTTATATAAAGAACATGCTGACAAAAAGCACATTGAAATTTGTGCTGAAAAGTATGTAGACTTAATTGCTGATTACGGTGCTACTGATATGATCTTGAGAGAGTGTATCGGTAACTGTGATTTCTTAGATGACGCCATACGATATTACTTAGATATTGATGACGATGACGATGATTACATTGACAATGACTGGGATGAATAATGGGTTGGTATAGTGAAGTTTCACGAGATGTGTCTAAAATACCTGACGCTATTGCACATTACGAAAATGAACTAATAGAAGCTCGTAAAGAGTGTAAGTTAGTAGGCAACGTAGAAAAGTCATCTGCCGCCATGCCCGGTATTGTTGAGCATCGCTTTAATCAACTGCAAGAAATTGAAGCAATACTAAACTACTTAAACATTGAATTGCGTAGACTACGTAGTTCATACTTTAAGAAATATCTTGAAAATTATCAACGAGCTCTGTCTAGTCGTGACGTAGAAAAATACGTTGACGGCGAGGCAGACGTTGTTGACTATGAAAAGATTATTAATGAATTTGCACTTATGCGTAATAAATGGCTAGGTGTATTGAAAGCTCTTGATCAAAAACAATGGCAAATTACTAACGTTGTTAAATTAAGAGTAGCAGGAATGGAAGACGCTAGTTTATAATGATATCAGATGATTACAAAAAACAAATAGAAAAATTACATAGTAAAAAAAATTGGGGGACAACATCTACCTTAGGAAAAAAATGCCAAGAAGTAATAGAGAAATATAATCCAAAGTCTATATTAGATTTTGGTTGTGGCAACGGACAAATTACAGATTTATTAAAACAAACGTATCCAGAAAAAACTATTTACGGATACGATCCTGCATTTCATGATAGTATGCCAGACAATGTTGATATGATTATGAGTACAGATGTACTAGAGCATATTGAACCTAACTATTTAAAAAATACACTTGCTGATTTAGATAAGAGATGTAATATAGTTCAATATCACTTAATTGCATGTTTTAAATCTAAGAAAGCATTACCTGACGGTAGAAACGCACATCTAATAGTAGAAACACCAGACTGGTGGCAAGAACATATGTATAATAAAAGTTTATATAATGTTATTCATGAAGACGTATTCGCTAACATGGCGCCACTTAAGAAGGGTCCTCCTAAAGCAGTTGTTAAATACGAGTGTGTTTTACTTAAAAAATAAGGACGTATAAATGTACCAATTAGCAAATGGCTGGTATGTACCGGATAATGAACAAAAGATAACCGGACATGTAAGTCATAATCCAAACAAAGAAAATCCAACATATGAGAGTAGAGTAAGAGAACTTATATTAGAAGCACTTCCTCATTTTGGTACATTTGTTGATGTCGGTGCTAATATTGGTATATGGTCCTATCCGTTCTCTAAAACATTTGATAACGTAATTGCATACGAACCAAGTCCACGTAACTTAGAATGCTTATATAAAAATGTAGACGGAATTACAATACACGAAGTCGGACTTGGAGATATTAGTACAACCTTAAACTTTGTAGATAGTGTAGACAACTGTGGTAACGCACACATAGTAAATAAGAAAAAGAAACATTCTTATGAAATAGAAGTAAGAAAATTAGATGACGAACAATTACAAGAATGTAATTTAATAAAAATTGATGTTCAAGGTTATGAATGGCCTGTAATACAAGGTGCAATGAAAACAATAGAAAAATATACCCCTTGGGTAATATTCGAACCTAATCAAGACGTAGACGATATGGTAAGATATTTTAAAAGTATAAACTATACTCCACTACGTTGTAAAAGTAAAACATGTTGGGTATTTGCTCCTACGTCAGGACCTAATGCACCAAACAGTGCTTACTTTGGTGTAAATCAATACTTACAGCAACAGCAGATTATAAAAGACTTGTACTATGCCTAAGATTTACATTACAGATTCTACAGATGCTATAGTTAAAGACTTTACTCAATCTTTCGACGAAGTTGAGTCTACAAATTATGCAAACTTAAAAAACAACCAAGACAACACGCCAGTTATATTAAGAGGATTAACTGA